>FWPV01003825.1_pt1 | contig 27238 bp, 20 predicted proteins | sample 2228371 | NCBI WGS metagenome assembly FWPV01 (sample SAMEA103939776, study PRJEB20133) | metagenome
GCCTTGGCGGCGTTTTTTTATCACCACAGAGGACACAGAGAGCACAGAGCCTACACCAAGGCGAAAGAAAAAAACACAGAGCTTCCTCATCCCCGCGGACGTCGTCAGGGACGACTTCTTTCCATTTATTATCTTTTGTGAGCATAAGCACGCAAAACCCGCCGCTCTGCGGTTAAAAAATACCAAAACGCCAAAGGCGTGAAATGATTATAGCAAAAGAATTAACAAGTGTCCAACCCGGAACGGGTGACATGATGAAATTTGGGAACGCAAATTTTGGAATGCGCCGCCTCGGCGGCGCTTTTTTCTCACCACAGAGGCCGCAGAGAGCACAGAGCCTACACCAAGGTGACGGAGGTAATCTCATCGTATAACCTATACAACGCAAATAATTTTTTTATCGTGCGCCGGCTTTGCAGAGCTATCTTAAAGATGTCTCGTCGCTCACTCGTATGTTAAATTATAATATCATCCAAAAGGCTAAAGTAATTATTTGGATTTATAAAAAAGTCGTATCCTGACAGTTGAGGAGGATCGCTCGCTATGGTTTTGAACCTGTCGAGGAGTTTCTTCAAACTGTCAGGATGAAATCGAAGAGTAACTCCTCGACATGACAGTCTTGAGGATTTAATCTCGTCAAGTTAATCCTGCAAATGATAGACCATGCTAGTGGAACTATTCTAAATTCCATTCTCTCCATGGTAAGGTATTACGTATTTTATCGGCACACCAACTTTTGCATAAATTCGCTGATGAGACTTTTATCTTCTCCTAATCGCCACGTGGCCTCGATGATCTCTGATTGTTGTTTTTCACTCACCACTTTGGCACAATTGGCCTTGAATTTGGCGATTACTTCCTCGTCGCTCATGGGGTTTTCGGGGCTGCCCTTGGCGTGATCCACCTGGGCGGTAAAAGCTTCCCCGCATTTTGTGGTGATGGTGACGATGGCGCGTTTGGTGGCGGGGAAGAGGGCATCGATCTCCGGATCGGCCACTACTTTGATCTTGGCCAACATGTCCCAGATGCGCGGATCTTTGAGTTTCTCTTCGTCGAACGACGACGGCAGAACATTACCGTCCACCAGTGCCGCGGCGATGCAGTAGGGCAGACTGTGGTCGGCGGTCTCTTTGGTAGTGGGTTTATATTTGCTGGGATCGGAAAGGATATCAGCGCCTCTGGTGGTCGTCTTGACCAACACCGCAGCGATGTCTTCATGGGTAAGGTGGTTTTCCTCGCGTACCTTGAGGGCTGCCGAAATCGGTTGGTGTGTCAAAGCCTCAGTGGGGAATGGCTTGAAACTGCATTCGGTAATCAGGAAAGTTTTTCCTAAATCTTTCAGCAGCGCTTCGGTAGACCATTTGACATTGTTGAGAACGTGATACAATCCTTCTTTGCCTTCGATGACTTCCACAGGTCCGGAATAATTTTCGGCAGCCAACAGGGCGGCGAAAACGCCGGCCTGGGTGGCCAGAGGATCGGCGGTGTTTTTCATGTTCGTAAGATGACCGGCGACAACGCCGCCGAGAGTGAAATGGCAGGAGCCGCTGATGCCGGCGGCGGCCACGGTTTGGGCTTCATTCAAGCCTAACATGCGGGCGGCGACGAAAGGCGATACGAACTGTGTCAGCGTGGCATGGTGCCAGCCGACTTCGCGTATGCCGGGGGTTGCAGCCAGACACCAGCGCATCTCCATTTCGTAGGCGATGATGATGCCCACCAGCAGCTCCCGCGTATCCCGGCCGGCTTTTTCGCCGGCAGCCATGGCCGCAGGAATGATATCGGAAGGATGGCTGGGGTCTTGTTTCCAATAGATATCGTTGTAATCGATTGCGCGAATCAGCAGGCTGTTCATCAGCGCGGCATTGGGGGCATTGGTGCGCAGCCCGCTGCCGATGACCGTGGCGTCCGGCGCGCCCCCTAATTTTTCGATGAAACGGTGCGCGGCGCGCATATCGTCGTTGCCCATAGCCGCATAGGCGCAACCGAGACTGTCGAGGACAAACCGGCGCGCTTCCTTCAAGGCCGCGGGCGGAATTTGATCATACCGTAAAGATAATGCGAATTTTGCCATGGTAGTTGTGATGCTCATGATCGGGCTCCTTGTGATGATTTATGTTGAAGATTGCTTGATTTGGTGCTAAATTTACGAAATAGCAGGGTAAAAGCAAATGATTTCCGCTGAAATGGTGACGATTTTTTGTACATAATCGAATCATTGCATCAGGATGTAGACATGTTCTTCACCCAGCCGATAACCCAACTGATCCGTCAACGTCGATCGGTGCGTCATTACGACACCCGGCCACTGAGTCCGCAGCACCTTTCGCTGTTACGACGATTCATCGCTGAGCGGCCGGCGCCGCCGTTCGCAAACCGGCCCCGCTTCGTCCTTATTCACGCCGAAGCCGATGACGACCAAGTGTTGCGCGGATTGGGGACCTATGGTTTCATCAAGGGAGCGCCCGCTTACCTGATAGGCATATTACCCCGACCCGCCCGCGCCATGGACCACGAGGACTTGGCTTTTGCAATGGAAGAGGTTATTCTTTATGCGACGGATCTCGGATTGGGCACCTGTTGGTTGGGCGCCAGTTTCACCCGCAGTCGTTTTGCGGAACGAGCTGGTTTACGAGCGGATGAATGGATTCCGGCGATCACGCCGATCGGGTATGCCGCAACGGACCTGAGTCGCCGAGAACGCGCGATACGCTACCTGATCCGAGCGCATCACCGTAAACCATGGTACGAACTATTTTTTCTCGAGAAGGCAGATACGCCGTTGCTGCCGGCCGTGGCCGAGCCTTACGCAGAGGCCCTGGAGATGGTGCGATTGGCGCCGTCCGGTTCCAACCGACAGCCATGGCGAATTATCAAGGAAAAAGATCGAGCGGTTTTCCATTTTTATATCGCGCGCCAAAAGGCCTTGCAGCCGAATCGATTGATCAAAGCGGACATTCAGCGGCTGGATATCGGCATCGCCATGTGCCATTTTCAACTCACCGCCCAAGCATGTGGTTCAACGGGAAAATGGTTGACCCAGCAACCAGATACGGTTTTTAAGCCGGAGGGCTGGGAGTACCGTGTGAGTTGGCAGGGTGAGCTTTAATTTATCGGATCGCTGTTCGATTTTAAACTATCTTTTTGTACACGCTACTTGTTTTGGGTTCGAAAAAATAATTTCTCACCGGTGCATAAGGGATTGGGTTGATTTTCTATGCCGCAAGGACGCTATCGCCGCTCCCAGAATGCTCGCCGAAGCGTCACGAGATTTGAACGCGGTTACGGATGAATCGTTCTTTAGAGAATCGGAATAAATGCTCAGAGAAGGGTTCGAATCATGGATATCGTATCGGCATTGCCGCTGCTCCTGTCCAAAGCCGTAGCCTGGGCCGAAGCGCAAGCACAGATCGCCGCCGCAAACGGTTTTGCGCTCAATGATGCCGCTTGCGCCGTGGCGACCGGCGTCGCTGTCGCGCGGCCGGAGTTGTTTTGCGTGGCTCTGGTGGCGGCCATGCCACTGCCGCAGGACGAACAGCTATTAAAAATGGCGGTCAAGATCGGTTTGCTCGGCCCGCACGTCGCCGGCATGACGCTGGGTTATTCGATTTTGGTGCGCAATGGCCCTTATATCAAAATATCCTCTTGCCACCCCAATTTGATCAGCTCAATCTTGTCAAGATCACTTACACCAATGCCATGGCGCACGTCGGCTATGCGGATATGCTTGGGTGTGGTCTCCAGCTCCACCTCCTCGCCAAAATGGAGCCGCCGTTTGGCCTGGATCAGTTTCAATCCCACCGCATCCGCTGCGACCGGATCGCGGCTGACGATCAAACCCTTATACGGCCAGAGGTACCGGGAATCGAAGTGGTGTGGCCCGCGGCCGTGGAACTGCGGCGTCAAAACGCTCAATATGTTCAACCGCGTTTTGTCTTTGACCTGCGGCAGTTTCCAGGCCAACGCCAGGTCGGCGCAACTGTCGGGGTGGTAACTCGGCCAATCTTCGCCAAAATTGATGTAGTTTTTTATGCAACCTCCGATACCAGACCAATGGTGCGTTCGTAAAGGCCGCATGTTGATCAACGCTGTGGCTTTTTGAAATAGGGGGTGCGTTCGTACTCGGCGGTCTTCGATGCCGATACGCTCTTCGTCTACACCCACTTCTAACAGTCGCTTCTTCACGGCATCTTCGAGAGCGGCAGGCGTCGGCAAATACCTCCACACGTTGGTCTTGATGCCAACGATATCTTCGGCCTTGAATAGCGTCTGCCATGCTGGTAGCGGCTCTTTACACGAGGTGAGAGTCATAACCGCCTCATCCACCATCTGCTGCAATACTTCGGGCACAGGCTTGCCCTCACCATCCAGTACCTCGGCATGACGAATGAGTACGACTTTTACTTTATCGTTCTTAAAGCCGAGTCCGGTTAAAGCTACACCGGCGGCTGCAAACGCCGAGCGACGCATGAAATCGCGGCGATTGATTTTTTCACTCACACTCATAACAACTCCGATAAATTATTTTTTTATTATCCGTTAAGTTTTCTCGCCCTACCATCGCTGCCAATCAGAGCGGTAATATGGTAATGGGAATGTGAAAATCAAATATCTTGGAGAATCTTGCCAACACGATTTTGTGTTACGCCTTATTTTAAGCTCAATCGAATTTACCTATTCGCTGGGAGTATAGAGCTTAACTCGCGACTTGACACAAAATCCAGGTGCTATTAAGTAGTATAATATGTTCAATATTAACAGTTAATTACAACAATAACAGTACAAGATCTCTCGATGCTGCGCTTCTCGATAAGACATGCTTTTGGAGGTTTTCATACGATCTCATATCGCAAAGACCCTTGCTAACAGGTTTTTGGCTTGCTCAGAGGTAGCCGCCTCGAAGACGATGGCGAGCAGATTTTGTTGTTTTTTTATACCCACATAGGTGTGGTTCTCCAGTTCGGCGATCCCCACCTGCTGCGCTTCCGGTAGATAATGTTGCAAAAAATTGCTATAAGCTGAATCCGCCGCGCTTGCTTGCGGGTATTGAATCAATAGCAGATAGGCTTTGGCATCGCCATCCTGATAGGGGGCGAGGGCGCAGTCGGTTTCGCGACCCAACAACAGGATGTTGTCGTTGGCCAAGAAATATTGGCGATTGAGGATGGTGTGGGTATGGAAAAAGCGCACACCAAGGGGCTGAAGATTTTGCTGTGGTAGGCGTTGCACCAGTTCTGGTTTTTCCACGCTGGCTGGCATCAGGGCGGCTGTTTGCCGTCCCAGTTCCATGATCACGGGTTTGGCTTCGCTTTCATCGCCGATGGCGAGGATGGCCACAAAATAGCGATCCTGCCAGAAGCGCAAGAGTCCGCCGCCATATTCGGAATCGGCGCCGATGCCGCAGGATTCATCCTGTCGTTCACTGGTAAAGACGCCGTAGGCGTCGGCTGGTGAACCCATGTCGTAGATTTCCAGCACGATTTCCGCAGCGCCTTCTTTGATATAGCGTCTGGCGAAAACCCGCTGAAAGTCGTAGGTGAGATAAAGCTCGGCGCCGCCGTTAATGTATTCGTGCAAATTCGAACGCTCGTACCACTCATCCGCTGTCGCCACTCGCCACCCGGAGATGGTTTGCGGTAATCTTCCATAATCCATGGCAATAACCCTCATGGAAATGGTGATGAAACAAAGAATAGTAAAAAGTGTACCTCTCATATTCGATCCAACTCAACATTACGATCGATCAGTGATGCTCATCGACGGGAATCTGACATGATTTTATTTCGCCGATAATAGTAGCACAGGATGAAAATGACCGCCACGACAATGATGCCGATGATCAATCGATCGAGAAAGAATCGTAGCTTTAATTGTGACCGTTGTCGTGCTGAAATTGTCTCCGCATCTGGAACGTGTAGCTGGTGCGATTCGTCTACCAAGGCATTATAGGCCGTCACCAACGCGAGCGGGCCTGTTTGAATCGTCTGTGCCAACACCTCTCGACCGGAGGATTTTTCGATGACCTGTGCCATATGTGCCCCCACCACAGCGTAGGCGCGAGACGACTTGATCTGTTGCGCCAGTTGTATGAATTTCGCGTCGTTCAGGCGGCCAGCGCGAGCGAATACCTTGTTGAGCCGCCGCAAAAACAGGTTCACTTCCTCAGGATTTTCTAACGAGCGAAAATCGGCTTCATCCGCAAGCGGATACTGCGAACGTGCCGTATAGGCAATAAAAGTGGCCAATCCTTGTTCACATAATTCATCCAAAATACGATAGCAGGTATGGTTGGGATGAGGTGTTTCCCGGCGATGGTCGCGCATTTGTGCAAAGGCAGCATGACCCATCTCGCGCACCAGCGAAACCAATAGCGCGTCAACATTTCCGCTCCAATAGTCGGAAGCGACATCGACGACGACGATACCATCGTGGACAAAAGAACGCGGCTGGATAAAGGCCAAAAAATACACTGTGAAATCGATTTTTCGCTCTGGGGGGAAAAAGGAACATACCTCAACCAAAGCATGAGCCTTAAAAAATTCGGCACGTTCCAGCAATTTACGGGTTAGCTGTGACCATTGGGAGTTTTCCCTTTCTGTTGGCGAAAGCCGAGCAAAAGCGGCTAATTTTTCGCGCCATTTTGGTCGTAGAGAATCCAAGCCAGCCTCTGCCGCCCAACTCTGATAGAGTTCCATCGCCGGTTGTTGTTGCCAAAATTTTTCTTCCTGTTGTAAGATGAGATGGGGGTCGCAAATGACAAGATGCACGAGCGTAAAATCAAAAGTGGCTTGACAGTCTGGTGAATTTCGCTCAACTGCGTATAGAGCTGCAAAACCCAAGAAAAAGCTGAAAATGATCATTAGATTATTGCGACTTGTTTTCATTTCGGCAAATGATCTATTGGAAAATGCTTTGACTCCAGTGAATTCGAACAGCCTTACGAAGAACGAACCGACAACGCCAAACCATGTTGATTAATGCGGTATCAAAAAAAGGGTCATGCTTACAGCGTCCGACATCTTTTCTATGGCTATCCATAACAAGGGAGTTTATCGCTTCCAGTCAATAATTGATCCCATCAATGGTGGCCAATGCAAAGAGCCTGGAATCTCGGAACGTACTCCCGTTATGCCTCATCGACGGTTGTTTCGGTTGCTAATTGACCGACCATGATCTTTTCGGTTTCAGTGGCGACCTTTGGAGAAGGGTAAAGGCCTTGAAAATAGAATCTCTTGTAAAACAGGTTTGTTGTCAACGCTGTTTATAAATTGCGTCTTCCCATCAGTGATGGGATGTTTGAGAATAGTTCTTTCAAGGCCTATGTCCCCTTAAGACTGTTAACTCTTTGTCGCTTCCTCCAGCCGTTTCATGATGGAGAAGATGAATCCCGCTGACAGCAAACAGCAGACCACGAATATACCCCAGAGCTGCCACAAGTCGAGTTTGCCCCAGAAGAAGCTGCCCACCACCAGCAGCTTATTGCCGACAGCCGTCGCCAATAGCCAGCCACCCTGCATCACGCCCTGGAAACGCACCGGCGCCACTTTGGAAACGAACGACAAGCCCATGGGACTGAGGAACAACTCGGCGATGGTGAGAATCAGATAGCTGTTGATCAGCCAATAGGGTGACACTCGCGAGGTATCCGGCACCGGATTATAAGCTTGTTTACCGAACTCGTCGACGTATTGCAATAAATGCGGCGAAACCAATTTGAGCGATGCTACCAACACGATGAGGAATCCGACCGAGGCGATGATCATGCCGATGCCGATCTTTTTCGGCGTCGAAGGTTCCATATTTTTGCGGTTCAACCAGCCGAACACACCCATGATGGGAAAAGTGAGTGCCACGATAAACAGCGGATTGAACGATTGAAAAACCTCGGGCTCGATGGGATTCAATGGTTGATACTGCATCACGTAACGATAAGTCAAATAGCCAAAGAGCAACAGCATCACCGCGCCGATCAGTTTACCCATTGTTTTTTTATTCAACAACAGGAGGAAGAATCCGGCGACGGCAGCGATGAATACCAACATGGAATCGAGGTGGAAAAAGAGATTGGTAAACGGCCCGACCTCTTTGACGGTGTAATCTCGGGCGAAGAAGGTGAGCGTCAGACCGTTCTGGTGAAAGGACATCCAGAAAAAGATCACCACCAAGAATACCAAAAGCAAGGCAACAACGCGCGGTCGTTCTTCTTTGGTGGAGATTTGCACGATCCAGGCCACAAAACCCAGGAACAAGCCAACAGCGAAAGAAATATCGGTGTTACGAGAGATCAAATAGACCAATGCCGCTGATACTATTGCAACGACCACCGCACCCATAAATGCCAATGGTGTTTTTGTTACTTTGCCTTTTTCTTTGACTGCTGTTTTTTCCTTGTTGGGAAGGTATCTGCTGAAAAGGATATAGATGAGGGTGGAGAAAACCATGGCTGCTGCGGCGATGGCAAATGCATAGTTGTATCCTCGAGAAAAAACGTTGATGTATTGTTGTGCAAAGTCGCCGAGATTGGCCACGGCACCGCCGGATACCTTGTCCGCTAAAATCTGAAATTTGCCGATGTCGGTTAACTCACCGCGCATAAAGGCATGGCACATGGCCGGCAGACTGCCGTCATGCAAAAAGCCCTGTGACTTTAAGTACCAGTTCCTAACCGCCGTGGCGGCAAAGGGCGCGAAAAAAGCGCCGATATTGATGCCCATATAGAAAATCATATAGGCCGAATCGCGCACTTTGGAATATTGCGGATTGTCGTACATTTGCCCGACCACCGCCTGTAAATTGCCCTTGAATAAGCCATTGCCAAAGGCGATGATCAAGAGGCCCATTAAGGTGACGGCTAAGGTATTGCCAGGCATGCTCATGATCACATAGCCGGAAAACATCACCAGCAACCCCGCCAATATGACCCCTTTGTATTGTTTCGTCCAGTCGGCCAAGGTACCACCGACCAACGCCAGAGCATAGATGCCAAAATAGAACCAGCTGTAATAGCTGCCGGCCTCGCGTTCGCTGAGGCCATACTTGGCCTGCAAGAAAAGTACCAAAATGGCCATCATAGTGTAAAAGCCAAAGCGTTCTCCCATGTTAGCCAAAAATGCCACATATAGTCCCTTGGGATGTTCTTTGAGCATAAAAATCCTCCTTTATTCGCTTCAGTGATTCCTGTGCTTGTTTATTAGAATGGCATATATGTGCGACTCACATTTTTTTGTATGAATCCGATGGTGTATTGAGACTTTTTTTAGATCCGATCAATTTTACCTATGGGCTATTATAAGTCAAAGAAGTAATCACGAAAACAGAGATAATAAATACAAATATCAACCATCTTGACCATAAAAGTATGAAATCAGCAGACCAAAAACAAGAAAAATCGTTCACCTTATGGGAATCGCGCACCGATGGGAAAGGTTGTGAAAATTCGTATTTTGATCGTATCTTCTTGCAAATGATCGAGGTTTTATGTATACTATAGAAGATTATAAAGCTGTGTTTCGATACTTTTAGAAACGCGTCATGTGGAGGAGCACTATCGACGAGACATCTTTTTTCGTTTCAAAGCCAATCTATTGCGGGAGTTGACCCTTTAGAGTTTCACGGCATTGCATGCAAAGACGAGAAGCGAACTTGTGATTTGGATGTTTTCCATGAAAAAAATGGAGGGTCGCCGTCCCCGGCGACCGAAATGGTTGTTTTGATCGGCGGTGATGCCATCTCTCCTATATCCCTTACGAGGAACTTTATCATGTCACCCTTTCATGGTTTGATGTTTATTTTTTCATGTGCTAAAATCATCTCGCGCCTTCGGCGTTTTCCCCTCGTCCCAATATATCGATGGATTTATGCATCGAACCATTTAGCGTACACACGTATGCGGCGGGCAGGAATGCCCGCCCTCCTTGACTTGTCCCTGAGCGTCAGCGACGAGACAGCTTGAATCGCCATAGCCGTAATTATTAGATAATATTATACATATAACATGCTTAATCCATAAAAAATATTGTGGTAGGTGATATTTTCTACAGGATATTTTGATTTCACATACTCACTTTATTTAATTGTACATTTGCAATCTTGATGTGGCAGCAATGGGCTTTACTTATTTAGTTCAAAAGGAAACTTATCAGATTCTGTGCAGAATCCAAAGATAAGAAATTTGAGGATATTTTCTCTCCGCTTACAGGATTATTGTATGTCACCAAAGTATATCATTTTTCTCGTGTCGATTTTCATTTTTTACAGCACAGCCTCTGCAGGTGGTACAGCGCCATTTTCCCATCGCCTGCCTCGGCCTTTACTGCGCGAAAGGATGACGTCCTTTATTAAGGTCGAGGAGGCGCCATTTCCCTCTCGCCTGCATGGGCATTTACAGCGCGAAACAGCGATGCCATTCAAACAGGAGGTCGAGACGCAGCCCTTCCCCTATCGCTTGCAATGGCAGCAAGACGTTGTATTAAGTCATGCGCTGCTCTGGCTGGCCATTCCATCTCACTATCTGAGAAATGCCCAGCCGCAACCGGCAATGCATTCAATCCAACGTTTACAAAAAAATAAGGTCAATGGGTTAGACCGCATCGCCATCGACCGATATGATGCGAATGCCATCCGTCTCAGCAACCTGCCGCGCGATGTGGTCTGTTATGCGCCTTTGGCCTTGATGGTACCGCCTCTGGTGAAAAAACAATGGTCAGCTGTCCTCACCATCACCGTCATGTACATGGAGGCCATGCAGATCAACAAGAGTCTCGCCAGCTGCGTCAAATCTCTGACTCATCGGCCGCGGCCGTATTTGTATGGTTCGCGACTGACCATGGAAGAAAAGCTCGCCCGCGGACGCGAGGGTTTTCGCTCCTTCTATTCCGGCCACACCTCTGATGCGTTTTGTTCGGCCCTCTTTCTCTCGACCGTGTACGAAAAAATCTATCCCCAATCTCCATACAAGCGGTATGTCTATGGTTTGAGCTTGATGCTGGCTACCTCAACCGGTTTGTTGCGCATCAGCGGCGGCAAGCACTTTCCCACCGATGTACTGGCAGGAGCCTGTATGGGCGGTTTGATTGGCTACGCCATCCCGCGGCTGCATGAAATTAAAGTAGCGGGCAGCGTTCGGCTCTCGCCCTATATCCACGACCACTTTGGATTATCAGTGATTATAGACCTGAAAAATGCCCAATGTTAACGTCTGCTATTAAAGCGCTCGTTCAACAAATAAATTAGCGCTCGATTGGCTCTGCATCTGCCACCATCCATTGACATAGCCAATCCAGCAGGGGATGTAAATGGGTAAAGTGCTCCACGCAAAAGTCAATAAAAGCTGGTTCACATAAAAAATCACCTGCTGGCCATTCCGCGAAGGCGTAAAGAGTGTTATAGAGAAGAAATTCTGCGCGATCCTCGGGCGCCTCAAACCCACGGGGCATTTTTTTATAATGCTTGCCGCCAATGCTGTATATCTCATGTGCTCGTATTTTTGCTACAGCGTTCACCAGAGAAGCGCCTAAGATGGGATCGGCCACTGCTTGGCGAAACCGCTGCAGCATCGGCGAAGAAAATTCATAGACGCCGGCATATAGTCCGATCCCATCTCCATCGAGGTGAAAATAGAATCCGGGCGCTTCTGATTTGGGCAGGCCGCCGTGCCAGAAAAAAATACCGAGGTTGGTTTTATAGGGGGTTTTGTCGTGACTGAAGCGGGTGTCGCGATAGATGCGAAAAATCGATCCGGAGCCATTGGTACGCGGATCGGCTTGAATACCTGGGAATCGTTGCTGCAGTCGAGATCCCAGCGCCATGACAAATGCCTGGGCGGGAAAGAGCACGTTTTCCTGATACCGCCGCTTATTGGCCGCGAACCAGTGACGGTTGTTGTTTTCCCGCAATTCGCGAAAGAATGGTATGGTGTCGGGCGGAAAACCGTTAAAAAAACCATCAGTTTTCATTCGTGAATGTGATCCTTAGGAAAATAAAGTTAGGGCTCAGTTTTTCCAAATTTCTCGCTCCCCTTGCCGAATAGCCATGCATCTTGGGGGATGAAATAAAAGAGTAGTTCCCGCGAAATTTTGGGACGATGCCCGCCTGACTAGACGCTGCATCGCACCCTGACACAATAAAGGGGGCACTCCCCGCGAAATTGTGGGATATGCCCCCTTTCTAAACGACCTACGATGAGGAGTGTTTTTAATGCCGAGCACCTGAGTATGTGGTGTGAAAGAGCAAGAAAGAAATTTACACCGACGGTTCCGGCGGTTTGGGATATTCCTTGGTCGGCTTCCAGTCCTTCACCGGTGGGGCTACTTCGGTGCCCTCGTGACGGCCCTTGCAGCCAAATTTTTTCATGAACATGTCGCGTTTAAGCAGCTGAATGGCCAGGGCTGGATCCACGCCTTTGGGGCAGACTTCGGAGCACTCGCCGGCAAAGTGGCAGCGGAACACGCCGTGCTCAGAATAAATTTCCTGCGCACGTTCCTCAATGCCCTCGTCGCGGGAATCGGCGTTATAGCGATACGCTTGCGACAATGCCTGCGGCCCGAGGTAGCGATCATCAGTAGCCGCCGTGGGGCAGGCGCTGGTGCAGCAACCGCATTTGATGCAATAAGCAAATTGAATATAATCGATCAGCTCCTGCTGGGACTGGAAATATTCACCGGTGGGCGCATTCAGCTCGTGCAAATTTTTCCGGATGAGCCACGGCTTGACGTTGCGATGCTTATTGAAAAATCCCTCCAAATCGGGCACCAAATCGCGGATGATGTCATAATTGGGTAGTGGTTTTACGGTGATCACCTCCGAGTGCAGATGAGTAATCTGATTGTTGCAGGCCAGCCTGGGTCGACCGTTGATGAACATGCCGCAGGAACCACACACACCCATGCGACAGGAGGAACGCCAGCTCAAGGTCGGATCCACATGTTCTTTAATCCACAGTAATCCGTCCAATACCGTCATGCCTTTGCTGAGTGGTACCTCGAAGGCTTGCATACGGGGTTTCTGATCCACCCCAGGGGTATAGCGCAGTACTTTGAACGTGACTTTTTGAATGTTATGCGTCTTTTCACTCATGGCGTCACCTCCTAATTCAGATAGATGTGGATGGCTGCATAGGTGCCATAGGCGAAGAGCGCCACACCGCCGAGGACGAACAGCCAGTTGATGAGTTTTTCCACTCCCCTGGGCAGGGTCAATTCAAAGAGGATATTACGAAAGCCATAGAGCCCATGGAAAAGGGCGGCTCCCAAGAGGATGATATAAGTGATCATAAAAAAGGTTTGTTTGCTGCGTGCAAATACCACATCGGCAGCGACGCTGTGACCGGAGCCCAAACCGATCATGGCGAGGATGGCGTCCAGGTGCATGATCTTCATGTGTAGAGCCAGGAAGATGAGGATCACGCCGCCGGCGATGATATGCCAAAACCATAAGGTTGATTCGCGCATAGTTAAAATCTCCTAAATGATATTTTCGACTATCCCTCAACAGTGGACGTTAGCGATGATTGCAAAAGTTATTTGAGCACATAAAAATCCAGCCCACCGGCGATAATCAAAAGCGCAGCCAGGACCATGACCACGATCATCCACGGCCGCTGCTTGATCACCACACTGCGATAGGGCAGCACCGGTCTTGCCGGCTTGCCCAATAGAAAACCCAGTTCCATCAAACCCAGACGAATGCCATTGATGGCGTGAAAGGCAAAAGCGATGAAAACGAGAAATTCGCCGAATTTGAAAAAGGGCGTCTCATAGAACGCCATGGTCTGTGTCCATTTTTCCGGCCCTCCCAAACGTGTGCCGGTCACGAAGATATGCATGATGAAATAAGCCAATAATCCAAGACCGGTGACGCGATGGAGGATATAGGCATAGCGCTCCAAGCCATACCTTCCACCGCCGAGCCAGCCCCATAGCCCCAGCTTATTTTTCAGATGTTTTTTTTCTTGCACCATATCAAAACCCTTATTTTTTTATCACTTGCTCCCATTAAAGATTCGACCTCGATTCTGTGTTAACTCAACCCTGGAGTGTAAAAATTTCCCTACAAAGGTTAATTGGATTCACTTTAAGACGCTGCTGATAAAGAATCCGTTTAGAATAATAGTATGTTGTAAGCGGTCTGCCATTGGGGATGTCCATGGCTTAATACTTCCGCTCCACCGGTTTCCATTTGGTGATGGTTACTGGTTTGTAGTCTAATTTCGGCCCCTGAGGGGTATGCCACGCAAGCGTGTGTTTGAGCCATTTTTCGTCGTCACGGTTGGGGTAATCTCGGCGCGCATGGCCGCCGCGGGATTCGGTGCGCGCCAAGGCACCCGTGACCATCACTTCCGCCAAATCGAGCAGATTATACAATTCTAACGCATGGATGAGGTTGGTGTTATAGGCGCGATTTTTGTCGGCAATCGAAATGTTTTCGAAGCGCTTCTGCAATTGGTGGATGATGTCCAATGCCTTGGACAATTCTTCGCCGGTGCGAAAAACGCCCACGTATTGGTCCATAGTGGCGCGCAATTCGCGACGAATGTCGTAGAGATTTTCTTTGCCGTTTTTCGCCAATAGGTCACCAAAGACGCGCTGTTCTTCTGCTTTAGCAGCTGCTTCGGCCACTGGAGGCATCTCTTTTTTGGCGTTGCAGTGTTTGGCCGCTTCGGCGCCCGTGATTTTTCCCCACACCAGACACTCGGCGGTGGAATTGGAACCCAACCGATTGGCGCCGTGCATGCTGACACAAGCCGCTTCACCCGCAGCCCAGATGCCCTTGACGCGCGTTAATCCGTTGAGATCGGTCTCGACACCACCCATCGAATAGTGCGCCACTGGCCGGCAGGGAATGGGCTCGGTGATGGGATCAAAATCGTTGAACTCCATGCATAACTCGCGGATCAACGGCAGCCGCTCGTTGATGCGATCGGCGCCCAGGTGGCGCAGATCGAGGTAAATATAATCCAGATTGTTGGGCCCTTTGATGCCTCGGCCCTCTTCGATCTCGATCATCTCCGAGCGTGAGATGAGATCTCGCGGCGCCAACTCCATCTTTTGTGGCGCGTATTTCTCCATAAAACGCTCGCCCTTGGCGTTGATTAAGTAACCACCTTCGCCGCGGCAGGCCTCGGTGATGAGGATACCTGATGGCACCAGCCCAGTGGGATGAAATTGCAGGAATTCCATATCTTCCAACGGAATACCCGCGCGATAGGCCAGCGCTAACCCATCGCCGGTCACAGTCTGAGAATACGTGGTGAACCCAAACAGGGTGCCGGCGCCGCCGCTGGCGATGATTAGCGCTTTGCCGCGGATCAACTTGAACTCACCTGTGGTCATGTCGATGGCGGTAATACCGCGAAATTCATTGTCCTCCACAATGATGGATGTGACAAAGTGCTCGTTGTAGTGCTTGGAGTTTTGGTATTTGAGCAGCGTATCGTATAACGTCTGCATCTCGAAAAAGCCGGTCTTGTCGGCTGCCAGAACCGCCCGCGGATAACTGTGTCCGCCAAAGGGTCGCTGCTCGATGCGGCCATCCTTGCGCCGTGTCCAGGGTATACCCCAGTGATCCAACTGCAGGATTTCCAAGGGCGCGGTACGCACGAATAGATCCACCGCATCCTGGTCAGCCAAAAAGTCGCTGCCTTTGACCGTGTCCCAGGCATGCAGTTCGAGACTATCTCCGTCTTCGGGACGCATCACCGCAGCGGTACCGCCCTCGGCTCCCACCGAGTGCGCCCGCATCATCTGGTTCTTGGTGACCACCGCGATGTCGATCTTGCCATCCGTCAGGCGCGAGGCTTCGATCGCTGCCCGCAAACCGGCCAATCCAGCACCAAAAATGATGAGATCATGAGTGACTATTTGCGACATGCATGTCCTCCTCTATTAGCCATTCGCTGCAAAAATATAACTATTTGAAAAACAATGGTTTCGGGTGGAATAATAGGAATGACTCTTCTGTGCATCGCTGCATCACCATCTTGCGGTAAACACCGCTTTATAGGTATGGAATTCATAAAGCGTTTTGTTGGTAACAGCTGTGTTTTTATTCAGCTGCTGTTTGGCTGTGAAACGTGTGTTCTCTTGATGGATGGTAATAAATTATGATAGAAATTCCATTATGTCAAGGAAAAAAATAAATATAATGTTAATTCTTTTAAAATCTCCTCAGGATGTCTGGTTGGAGAAATCCTTCGGCTGTCAGCGTGGATCATTTTCCTCATGGTCTAAATCCAATGGAAAATGCGAAAATGCATGGTTTGACCTTTTTTATCCGCTGTTTGTGACGCATTATAAAGAGGCATTAATTTCCCTTGCATCTTGATTCTGGGTTTTATATAATTCTGTTAGTAGATAAAATGGCAAAGATATCACTTGAAATTTAAGGAAATGCATCATGCCCGATCAACTATCACGTCTCAAGCGTCGTTGCGAAAATCTGGGCAATTATTATCGCAAATATCTCCATGTCATCGAAAAGGATTTAGATGGCCTGGTGGAGCGTTTGGAACGCCGGCGGTGGGCCGATCGCATCCATCTGTGGGTTAAACCGGAAGATTATCGGAGCGAGATGGCCGACGTGGCAAAACTCGGAGCCACCCTCGAAGAACGCTTGGCAGATTTGGGCTGCTATTATGCGCTCCATTTTTTACATTTCAACCTCAATGCTTTGGATGCGTTACTTTTGGAGGTGACGCGCTCGCAGTCCAGATTGGAAATTTTTCGCCAGTTTATGCTCAACGTTGGCCACGATTCGCGACAGCTCATCTCCAGTTATATGACGCAGTTGCTCAACCTGTTCTTACCAGAAGATTTTACCGGCGAGTATGTATTTCTGGGAGTGGGCACCCGTTCGGATCAGGATGACATCGACATCGGCGTCGTCGATCGCGGACCGCAAGACCGCAGAACTCTTAACAAAGCCATCGCTCGGCTCAACGCCGAAATGCTGCGCAAAGCCATCAGCCCCCATTACCATATCTCCGAACACGTCAGCCAGGAAGAAGGCTATTCGGCCTCGATCGAAGATTTTCAAGAATTATTGAATAGCGAAATTCACGACTTTGTCATCATCAACGAAATGTTGGGCTCGGCGCGGATCCTCGGCAGTCGCAAACTTTTCAGCGATTTCCGCCGCAAAATTACCATGCGTTATTATTACGACACCAACACCGTTGGGCCGCAAAAATTCCACGAGGGCTATCTGCGTGGGGTCATCGGCGAAATTCGTTCGTTGATGTTTAAGGAATTCTCCCCCGACCGTATCAGCCCCAAAAACGACGGCTTGCGCATGATCAAAGCGGCTCTGTATGCTGCTAAAACTATTTTTAACTTACGGCAGGTCAATGCCTGGGCTCTGTTGGATGCCCTACAACGTGTGGATAAAAAACGGCAACTTCAATATAAAAAATTGGAAATCAGCCTGACGTATTTAGAAGCTTTTCGCTTCCTCTATCAACTGCTGGTGTCTCAGGAAGAAGAAATTTATATCGAAGATGCTGCCACGTATGAAAATTTGCAAAAAGTGGCTCTTCATATGGGTTACGAACGCATCGGTGTGGTGGAAAGGGTCGATTTTTTCTTGACCGACTATTATAACAAGGCTCGCCTCGCTAAGATCACCCTCCAGAGCATGATGCCCGATGTCATCGATCACCTGAAATCAATAACCACCATGGGCAAAATTTTATACCACAAACGCGTTACCACCAGCGGCAAAAGTCGTATCGGTAACCTAGCCTTGCGGTTTTTGGACGAGGCCGAATTTTTTCGCGGCACCCGTTTCTGGGACGATGTCATCGAAGTCCTTGCCCATAAAGACGGCAAGGTGCTGGAACGGCTGATCCACGACCTGACGACATCCCCACAATATGATGAATTGATCCGTCGCTTTTTACAATGGGGCATGAACTCTTTTATCGCATTTTTCTCCTTACTGAATTTGTTGCACCGCTCACCAATGGGAAGAAAAATCTATTCAGATTTATTACGTGGCTTTTTTGCGCAAACCAAAGAGACAGAACTCATCCAGCGTTTCAGCATCGTCTTCGATCGCGTGCCTGAAATCGTCTATGAATTCCTGTCCCATCTGCCCGAACCGCAGTTACATCAATTCTCTCATTGGCTGGATGGCGAGTTTTGGGATCATCAGATTTCAGCTGCGCGCGATCGGATGCAATTCTTGAGCCGGCTCCTCTATGGGACCAGCCGCTACCTACAACGCCTTTTGGATAAAATGCTACGGCAAAATCCTATCGTTTTTGGCATGATCGATAACGAACAACGGATGGAAGCCTATGGGAGGGGACTACTCACACAAGCAGAACAAAGCAGGCCCTTGAGCATACGACTCAAAATTATCGGGGCGTATCATGATTTCGAATTCTTCCGACTTGGTTTAAATTTGTTGAATGGCGCTGAACCTTTGCGCACCGCCGAAGAATTCATTTATTTTTCCGACCGCTTCATTCAGCTACTTTATGATACCTGCAAGCTCATCATGGATGCCCACGACCAAGTGCCGGAACCGACGGCTGACCTGGCCATCATGGTCGCTGGCGGTCACGGCCATATGCTCGCCTTCGATGACGATTATGATTTGATTATTCTGGTCAATTCCGACGACGAACACATCAAGGCTTACTGGGCGCGCATCCTCGCACGCATGAACCGAGAAATCGCTAAAAGCGGCGTGTTACCCCATTATCGTCTGACAGAGGCCGTGGGTTCATTGATTTGTACGGTGACGCAACTGCAGGACCTCTTGTCCAGCGATCGTGAGGATACTTTTATCGATGCTTCGCAATTGTTAGGTGCTCGCATGATCGTCGGCAGCCGCATTTTACAACAACACTTTTACCAGAACGTTCTTAAAAAATATATTTTTGCCCATCCGCGTACTTATATCCAGGCCATGTTACAAGAACTGCAACAACGACATCAAGTGGAATCCCTGCAACCCTATAAGCAACAACGACACCAAGTGGAATCCCTGCAACCCTATAACCTCAAAGAACAGCGCGGCGGATTACGCGACATCGAGATGCTGTTGGATATCCTGCGCGTCCGATTCAACCTTGTCGAGCATTCCAACTATCTCATCTTTAAAAAGCTCCAGGCGTTGTTGCCCGCGCAAGCCACAAATCTGCACCAATTATCCGAATTTTATGAATTTATTCGCTTGCTCCGAGATCTCAACCGCCTGGTTATTAACGCCGATGATGTTCTTCAGCCAGAGTACCTGCCCTTATTACTCAAGACCTGGCCTAACACCAAACTGGGGGTAAAAACCGCCGAGGAACTTTTGCAACGCCTGGAGAAAACCCTGCAGGCTTCGGCGAATATCATCGACCAATTGTTACAAGAAGTGCTAGAATGATTTAAATCTCTGATTTCTCATCGGGCGTCGAATAATTATTCTCTTCGATTTCTCCAAAGCCCATACGCTGCAACTCTGGCTCTGATTTCTCATCGGGCGATGAATGATTATTCACTAAAGGTTCATCCAAAGGTTTTCTCCGCCCCTTCCAAGCGAGGAAAAAATCTCTGGCTGAAAGAATTTTTCGATTTGAAAATTTGAATATTGATTGTAAATTATGATCTAAATAATGATGAGGTGATCCATTCATGAATTTTGCCCTAATCGGTGCTGCCGGCTATATTGCTCCCAGGCACATGCAAGCCATCAAAGATACCGGCCATCGGCTCGTCGCTGCCTGCGACAAGAGCGATTCCGTAGGTATTCTCGATCGCTTTTCCCATGATATCGATTTTTTCACCGAGTTTGAACGGTTCGACCGCCACGCCGAACGGCTGCGTCGACAAGGCGAAGAACAGCGTATCCATTATGTGAGCATCTGTTCCCCCAATTATTTACACGATGCCCATATCCGTTTTGCCCTGCGCATCGGTGCCCACGCCATCTGCGAAAAACCATTGGTGCTCAACCCGTGGAACCTTGATGCCCTGCAAGAGCTAGAAGCCGAGAGTGGACAACGCGTATTCACCGTGTTGCAACTTCGCGTCCATCCGGCGCTGGTGGCGCTGCGCGAAAAAGTGGCAGCAGAACCTCCCGGGAAAATGCATGAGGTACAATTGACATATATCACCTCGCGCGGACGGTGGTACTATTTTTCCTGGAAGGGCGACCCCAATAAATCCGGCGGTGTTGCCACCAACATCGGCATCCATTTTTTCGACCTACTTAGCTGGATTTTCGGGGATCCGTGCGCCCTCCAAGTCCATCTCGACCGGGCTGGTAAGGCTGCTGGCTTTTTACAATTACAACGTGCCCGCGTGCGTTGGTTTCTTTCGCTGGATAGAGATGACCTGCCACCAGAAGCCATCGCCCAAGGCAAAACCACTTTCCGCTCCATCACCGTCGATGGTCAAGAGGTAGAATTTTCCGAAGGATTTACCGATCTCCATACCCTGGTCTATCGCGAAACGCTGGCTGGCCGTGGTTTTGGCATCGACGATGCGCGCAAATCGATTGCAATCGCCTATCAGATCCGCCATGCACAAACCATAGCAGCAGAAAACGATACCGCGCATCCTTTCTTATTGGATGTGGAGAGGAGGGATAAACACCCATAACGATGGATCACGGTTAGCAATGAGAAGAGCAAATGTCTTGAAGTTCCCCAATCCCTATGTTTTTAATAAGATATGAGCATCCAGTGTAGTAGACAGACTGAACATCTTGCTTCTTCCGCCAAAACCCATGCGATCTTTCATCATCGCTGCAGACGCGATTGTGGTCGACCAACTGCGAAATGAAGGGAGGGATTTGGTTTAGGACCACGAATGGTTCGAGATGATAAAATTGACTATGCCACATCTAACGGATCAAAATAAACAAAGAGGAACCTGAACGTGAAAGGTATCATTCTTGCCGGTGGCGCCGGCACTCGACTACACCCTATCACTCGGGTAGTGAGCAAACAACTGTTGCCCATTTATGATAAACCCATGATCTATTACCCCCTTTCGACTCTGATGCTGGCCGGTTTGCGGGATATCCTCATCATATCCACGCCGGAGGATCTGCCGCGTTTCCGGCAACTACTCAACGATGGCGACCAATTCGGGCTGCGGCTCGCCTATAAAGAACAACCTGCTCCCAACGGCCTGGCCGAGGCTTTCCTCTTGGGCGAAGAATTCATCGGCGATGATTCAGCCTGCCTCATCCTCGGCGACAATATCTTCTACGGTCACGACTTTGTCCGACTGCTGGAAGAATCCGTTCAGCAGATCGAGAAAAACGGCGGCGGCGTGGTCTTCGGCTACTATGTGCGCGATCCCGAACGCTACGGTGTGGTAGAATTCGACCAAAACGGCCGCGCCCTCAGCATCGAGGAAAAACCCAAAGCACCCAAAAGCAACTATGCTGTGGTGGGGTTGTATTTCTACGACAACGACGTGGTGCGCATCGCCAAACAGATCAAGCCTTCGGCGCGCGGTGAACTGGAAATCACCGACGTCAACCGCATCTATCTGCAACAAAACCGGCTCCAGGTGCGCATCCTCGGCCGCGGATTTGCCTGGCTCGACACCGGCACCTATGAGAGCCTCATCGATGCCGCAAGTTTTGTCAAAACCATACAAGACCGCCAGGGATTCAAAATCGCCTGTCCAGAAGAAATAGCTTTCTCCAAAGGTTGGATCGACCACGAACAACTCTTACAGCAAGCTCAACGCTACAGCAAAAACGAATACGGAGAGTATTTACTACGCTTACATAGGGAGCATAGTTGATGGCTTAGGAATTGTCTTTTTATGATCATACACAAAAAAATAACTTGATATTTATTTGTAAATTATGTAAAATTTTAATTATAAAAAAATGAACCAGGGTCGCTGTTTTATATAGCTCGTTGAATGAAATAGGGCATTAAACAGGGAACATTCGATCTCGGAACGGTGTGATGTAGATTTTTCACCGGAACGAGCAAACGGATGAGAATCGCTTCATCGAGCATGCATCTTCAGGAGTCAACTTTCTGTGGTATAGAATTTGCATTTTCCTTCATTTCAAAAGAATCCAGGCGGAAAATTGTACTAAAGCCGTACAGAACATATAGGGTGGATGAAAATAGTACGCTTTTTGAATATATTTTTATGAAAAGAAGATGTTCTCTGATATTTTTCCGCTAAATGACATAGGGTAGGTCCGACTAAGGGCTCATCCATGGAGGCGAATTCAAGCTGTTTGCTTTTTTTGTATCCACTGAGGGGATATTCGCCCCCTCAATTATAGATATAGTGATTCGATTCAAAGGATGGAAGTGAAACGAGGCGCTTGTGAACGATATTTTTCACTCCTATGGAGTGACATGGCGAAGCTATGTATAAATGATAAAATGTGATACATATCAAAAAAAGAAGCCCCTTCCCTTAAAATAACGGATAAAATAATGCACAAATTCTTACAATTTTTTCTGATTTTCGTCCTATTGGCAACTACCCTCGTGGCACAAGAGCGTAAGATCAAGCCGGGTGATGCCATTGAAATCATCGTCTATGGCCATCAAGAACTCAGCCGTACCGTGACAGTCAGTCCGCAGGGAACGGTGGATTTCCCATTCATGCAAAATCTACCCGTGGATGGGTTGAATCTGGATAAACTGCGGGAGATCATCGTCGCCCAGTTATCGCGCTATCTCAATACCTATCCGGTGGTAACTGTTGGGTTTGCCAAGAGCAATACCATCATCGTGCAAGTATTGGGAATGGTGCGCAATCCGGGGGTGGTGCAAATTCCGCTGAATTCTACCCTGCAGGGAGCCATCGGTGCTGTTGGGGGCGCCCTCAACACCGCGCGCCTGAGCGAGGTGACCGTCTATCGCAACAAAGAAGGCAAGGTAGAGAGCAAAACCTATGACATGGAAGCCTTTTTATTGCAGGGCGATCTGCGCCAGAATCCGACGCTGGAAGAGGGGGATGTGATCATGGTCATGGGCAATCCGGTGCAGGCCACGGTCAAGGTCTTTGGACAGGTGCGCAACCCCGGTTCCTTCGAGCATTTTGCCGGCGCCACTCTTTTTGACATGATCCTGCTGGCCGGCGGCCCCATGCCCGATGCCGATCTCGGCAAAATCCGCTTCGTCAGCCCCACGCGCAAACGCGCGCTGGAATACAAAGTCAACCTCAACCGCTATCTCACCTCTGGCGAATACACCCAGCTGCCCACGGTCAAATCGGGCGACATGATCTATGTGCCGAAAAAGAAGAACTATTGGCGCGCCATCCTCGACATCACCCGCGACGTCAGCACCATCGCCATCGCGGTGTGGTATATTATGAGGATTAATGAATAAAGTTACAGGTTGGTAGGTTACAGGTTGCAGGTTACAAGTTAGCAGGTTACAAGTTGCAGGTTAGAGGTTGCAGGTTACAGGTTGGTAGGTTACAGGTTAGCAGGTTACAGGTTAGCAGGTTACAGGTTGGCAGGTTAGAGGTTGCAGGTTACAAATTAGCAGGTTACAGGGTTGCAGGTTACAAGTTAGCAGGTTACAAGTTGGCAGGTTAGAGGTTGCAGGTTACAGGTTGGTAGGTTACAACTTGCAACCTTTCAACTTTCAACCTGCAACCTTTAACTTTCAACCTTCTAACTTGTAACCTTTAACTTTTTATCCTGCATCCAATTATAACATTAAAAAGAGGTCTTGGAAACATGAAAGATTTAGGTAAACCCATCGCTAATCCACTATTGGTCTTGCGTGAAGAATTCGATGATTGGGCCATCCTGTTCGATCCCGACACCGGCGACGCCAGCGCCCTCAATCCCGTCAGCGTATTTATCTTTAAACGGTTGGACGGTAAACACACGCTGACCGATATCATGAATGAACTACAAAAAGAATGTACCGACATGCCAGCCACCGCCGAAACGGACGTACATGAATTCATCACCGACCTGATCGCCAAGGGCTATGCCGGGTATGAGGAGCAGGTGAAAAGTTAGAAGGTTACAAGGTGCAGGTTACAAGTTACAAGTTAGCAGGTTTCAACCTGCAACATGCAACCTTTCAACCTGCAACTTTTCAACCTGCAACCTTTGAACCTGCAACCTGCAACTTGCAACCTTTCAACCTGCAACATGCAACTTTTCAACCTGCAACTTTTCAACCTGCAACCTTTGAACCTGCAACCTGCAACTTGCAACCTTTCAACCTGCAACATGCAACCTTTCAACCTGCAACTTTTCAACCTGCAACCTGCAACTTTTAACTTGCAACCTGCAACCTTCAACCCTACAACGGCTTATGCAAAAAATCATGAAATCCCCCCGTACGGTGGATATCGACATCACCAATCGCTGCAATTTGCGCTGTAGCTATTGCTATCATTTCAGCAGCCCCGGCGATGTCGATGCCGATCTGCCGACAGAAGAATGGCTCACGTTCTTCGCCGAACTCGGCCGCCTTAGCGTCATGGATGTGACCCTGGCCGGCGGCGAGCCGTTCTTCCGCAAGGACCTGCGCCAGATCATCCAGGGCATCGTCGATAACCGCATGCGCTACGCCATACTCAGCAACGGCACCCTCATCGACGACGACATGGTCGCGTTCATCAAATCCACCAAACGCTGCAATTATGTGCAGCTCTCCATCGATGGCTCCCGGCCGGAGACGCACGACGTCTTTCGCGGACCCGGCGCGCTGGAAAAAGCTATCCGTGGCATCCGCACGCTGCAAAAACACGGTGTGTCGCCGGCAGTGCGCGTCACCATTCATCGACACAACGTGCACGATCTCGAGAACATCGCGCGGTTGTTGTTGGAAGACCTCGGCCTGCCTTCGTTCGGCACCAACGCCGCCTCTTACATGGGACTGTGCCAACTAAACGAACAACAGGTGGGTATGAATTTGGAAGAGCGCATGCTGGCCATGCGCTCCTTGGTGCGCCTCAACGAAAAATATGACGGCCGCATTCAGGCCAACGCCGGCCCCTTGGCGGATGCGCGCATGTGGGCGGAGATGGAACAGGCGCGCAAAACCGGCAAACCCTTGCCGCGTCCCACCGGCCGACTCACCGCCTGCGGCTGTGTGTTCGACAAGATCGCCATCCGCGCCGATGGCGTCATCGTGCCCTGCACCATGCTCAGCCATATCGAGCTGGGCCGCATCAACCGCGACGACCTCGGCGAAATCTGGCGCAACCATCCCGACATGGTCAAAATGCACCAACGCATGGAAATCCCCCTGACCAATTTCGAGTTCTGCCACGACTGCCCCTACATCGACTATTGCACCGGCAACTGCCCGGGACTGGCCTACACCCTCACCGGCCAAGTCGATCATCCCAGCCCCGAATCTTGTTTGCGGCGGTTTTTACAGCAAGGGGGGAGATTATAAATGCTAAATTTTAAATTCTAAATTTTAAATGAAGATGAGAATATTTTATGACACCAAGATAGGTGCGGTCTATAAAAAATTGGGGAATATAAAGTCGAACGGGGTGATTGAGTTACCCGAGGGTATTAATTTGTTTACAACCACAAATAATGAAAATGACGGAATAAAAATCCTTCACGCTTCTGAAAAGATTGAAAGACCATCTGATTATACGAATGGTCTCTCGATCGCAAATGGCTGTAAAAATCTCCCTAGCGACATTTTAATTTTATAATTCTCCATTCTTCACTCAACCTTCAACCTTTTAACCTTTAACCTTTAACTTTCAACCTTCAACCTCTAACATTCAACCTTCAACCTGTAACCTTCAACATATAAAAGGATTCAATGAGCACATCATCACAAAACACCTGGCCGCTGAACACGCTCTACTTTTATTTGACCGAAGGGTGCAATCTCGCCTGTCGTCACTGCTGGATCGCGCCCAAGTTTCAGGACGACAAACATCAGTATGGTTTTCTCGACTATGATCTGTTCGTCAAGATCATCGAAGAGGCCAAGCCGTTGGGACTGACGGGCGTGAAACTCACCGGCGGCGAGCCGCTGATGCATCCGCAAATCGGCGATCTGCTGGGATATATTAGAAAAGCCGATTTAGCGCTGACGGTGGAGACCAACGGTGTGCTGTGCACCGCAGAGCTGGCGCGGCAAATGGCCGATTGCAAAAACGCCTTTGTCTCCGTCTCCTTGGACGGCGTGGATGCGGCCGCCCACGAGTGGGTGCGCGGCGTCAAGGGGAGTTTTCATCAAGCCATACAGGGCATTCGCGAATTGGTCGCCGTCGGGTTAAAGCCGCAGATCATCATGATCATCATGCGCTGCAACCAAGAGCAACTGGAGCCCATGGTGCAATTGGCCGAGGAGCTGGGTTGCGGTTCGGTCAAGTTCAACCTGATCCAACCCACCGAGCGCGGCGAGCGCATCTACGAGGCCGATCAGGGCTTGAGCATCGAGGAATATATCGATTTAGGCAAAAAAGTTGAAAATTTTTTTGCATTTAATACAAAAATTCACTTATATTATGATCATCCGCTGGCCTTTCGCCCCTTGAGTCGCATGTTCGGCGAGCAAGGCGATGGTTGCAGTCGTTGTGGTATATTGGGTATACTCGGGGTTCTCCATGACGGCTCTTATGCATTATGCGGGATCGGCACCAGCGTGCCGGAGATGGTCTTTGGCCACGCGTCGCGCGATGAATTGGCAACAGTCTGGCATGAGAGCACGGTGTTGAATGATTTGCGCAAGGGATTACCGAACGAATTGAGGGGCATTTGCGCGGAATGTTTGATGAAGCATATGTGTTTGGGGAGTTGTGTGGCGCAGAACTATTACCGCAGTGGAGATCTTTTTGCGGGGTTTTGGTTTTGCGAAGAAGCAGAAAAAATTGGGCATTTTAATCAATCACGGAAAAACAAGGCAATCTAATTGCCGGGAGGAGTTAAAATGAAGTGGGAAAAGCCGGGGTTTCAAAATATTAGTGATTATCAGTACGTTGAGGGGGCTTGCAACTCTGGAAATGGAGTTGGAACTCCCTGTGGAAACGGTTCTAATCCTTCAGGAGGTTATTGTAAAACTGGAACAAATGGGAATTCTACTGCCGGAAATTGTAAGACAGGAAATTATGCATCTGGAGGATGCAATCCTGGTAATCAACCACAATAAAAATATTAGTATTTTTTTATTTAATTTTTTGTTAAATTTTATTTAACCTGATTAATTCATAAATTTTTATTTTTTGAGTCATAACCGCTCTTGGCGGGCAAAATATCTGTCCAAGCACTCATTTTTTGATTATGGTTATTAGTTTTTAAGTTAGCGTAGAGG
>FWPV01004959.1_pt1 | contig 27238 bp, 22 predicted proteins | sample 2228371 | NCBI WGS metagenome assembly FWPV01 (sample SAMEA103939776, study PRJEB20133) | metagenome
GCGCGCCCAGTGCTGCGGGTCGCGCACATAGGTGATGTCCTTGCCAAAACGCACTGGCCCGATGGTGTAGGGGCCGCTGCCGATGGGCACATCGGTCACCACTTGGTCGAAGGGTTTGCCCCCACCCCAGTCGCGGCTGAACACAGGCAACCCACCCACCGTGAGCGGCAACTCCCGATTGGGCTTTTTGAAGCGGTAACGCACGGTGCGGTCGTCCAGCACGTCGAGTCCGGCCACGTCGGCCAACAAGGTCTTGTAGGCCGGGGACGTGTGGGGGCCCATCAGGGTGTCGAAGCTGTGTTTGACGTCCGCCGCCAGCACCGGCTTACCATTGTGGAAACGCGCTTGTGGCCGCAACTTGAAGGTGGCGCTCATGCCGTCGGGTGCCACCGCCACGTCTTCGGCCAACAGGCCATAGCCGCTGGCGGTTTCATCCAGCGCGCCGATCAGCAGCGACTCGAACATCAACCCCGACAGATAAGCAGGCGCACTGCCCTTGATCGTGAACGGGTTGTACTTGTCGAAGGTGGAGGTGCGCAGGTTGCTGACCAGTCGGATCTCGCCGCCCTTGGGCGCCTGCGGGTTCACGTAGTCGAAGTGGCTGAAATCGGGGCCGTACTTCAAATCGCCCCACAACGCGTAGCCGTGGGCCGCCCACACAGGCGAGGCCAGGACCAACCAGCACGAGAGCAACAAACGACGCATGAGACAATTCTGCAGGATATTTTTCTGGAGACTGATCCATGGGTTTTCTCACCGGCAAGAAGCTGCTGATCACCGGCGTGTTGTCCAACCGCTCCATCGCCTACGGCATCGCCCGGGCCTGCCACGAACAAGGTGCCGAGCTGGCTTTCAGCTACGTGGGTGAGCGTTTCAAGGACCGCATCACCGAGTTTGCTGCCGACTTCAATTCCACGCTCGTCTTTGACTGCGACGTGGGAGATGACGCTCAGATCGAAAAATTGTTCCGCGACCTTTCAGCCCATTGGCCCAGCTTCGATGGTTTTGTGCACAGCATCGGCTACGCACCGCGTGAGGCGATTGCCGGCGACTTCCTCGATGGCCTGTCGCGCGAAGGCTTCAAGGTCGCGCACGACATCAGCGCCTACAGCTTTCCGGCCATGGCCAAGGCCGCCCTGCCCTACCTCAACCCCAAATCGGCGCTGCTGACGCTCACCTACCTGGGCGCCATCCGCGTGGTGCCCAACTACAACACCATGGGTCTGGCCAAGGCCAGCCTGGAAGCCAGCGTGCGCTACCTGGCCGACTCGCTGGGCCCCAAGGAGATCCGCGTCAACGGCATCAGCGCCGGCCCCATCAAAACCCTGGCCGCCAGCGGCATCAAGGGCTTCGGCAAGATCCTGAGCGTTGTCGCTGACACCTCGCCCATCCGCCGCAACGTGACCATCGAAGACGTGGGCAACGTGGCCGCTTTCCTGCTGAGCGACCTGGCTGGCGGCGTGAGCGCCGAAATCACCTATGTGGACGGCGGCTTCAGCAACGTGGTGGGCGGCATCGCCGAACCCGCCGAAAGCTGAAGCACCCCCTATGCTGAAGCTGGCCCGCCGCGGATGTCTGCTGGCGGGCCTGTTGCTGGTGGCTGGGTGGAGCGCTGCACAAACGCCCACCGCCCCGCCCGCCCTGATGCTGGCGGGCAGCTTCAAGGCGGGCATCCACCTGCCGGACTACTGGGTCAGTGAAAAGCTGGACGGCGTGCGCGGCCACTGGACCGGCAGCCAACTGCTCACCCGAGGCGGCCAAACCATCGCGGCCCCCGCCTGGTTCACCGCTGGCTGGCCTGCATTTGCCATGGACGGTGAACTTTGGGCGGGGCGCGGGCGTTTCAGCGAAACCGTGTCCACCGTGCGCCGCGAAAGGCCCGACGATGACGCCTGGCGACACATCCGCTTCATGGTCTTCGACCTGCCCGCCCACGCTGGCAACTTTGACGCGCGTGTGGTGGCCATGAACGCCTTGCCAACGAGCGCGTCGCTGCAAGTGGTGCCCCAGCGGCGTGTGAACAGTGAAAAGGCCTTGATGGCCCTGTTGCGCCAGACCGAGCGCCAAGGCGGTGAAGGCCTGATGCTGCACCGGGGCGCGGCGCATTACCAGGCTGGCCGCAGCAACGACATCCTCAAGCTCAAGAGCCACGAGGACGCCGAAGCACAGGTGCTGGGATGGGAACCCGGCAAGGGCAAATACGAAGGTATGGTGGGCGCGCTGCTGGTTCAAACATCCCAGGGCCAGCGATTCAAACTGGGCAGCGGCCTGACCGACGCCCAGCGACGTGACCCGCCACCGCCGGGCACCTGGGTGACCTACCGCTACAGGGGCATCAACGAGAGCGGTGTGCCTCGCTTCGCCACGTTCCTGCGGGTTCGTGAGGACATGGCCCTCAATGGGCCACGCACTGCAGCGCCTTCACCCCGCTGATCACTGCGCGCCAGCCTCCACCTTTTTGAGGTGGGCATAGATCTGGTCCTTGAGCTGCAGCTTTTCCTTCTTCTTGACCTCGATCTCGACCTCGGTGGCCGGCACGATGTGCGACTCCATGTTCTTGATCACCTGATCCAGCTCGTTGTGTTTGTCGAACAGGCGCGTGAAATGCGCGTCGTGGCCCTTGAGTTTGGTGATCAGGTCGCGGTATTCAGGAAACATCGGTCGCTCCTCAACAAAACCCGGGGGACCATCCCCCAGGGGTATCAGGACTTTTTAACACAGTCGGCAAAGTAGGCCGGGCGGCCGTCCGGCCCCTCCTGCACCACCAAACCATGGATGTCGTTTTCGAAACCCGGGCACTCGCGCGCGAACTCGCGGTTGAACTTGAGGTAGTCCACGATCTTCTTGTTGAACACCTCGCCCGGGATCAGCAGCGGGATGCCCGGCGGGTACGGCGTGACCAGGCTGGTGGTGATGCGCCCTTCCAGGTCATCGATGGCCACGCGCTCGGTGCTGCGGTGGGCGATGTGAGCGAAGGCGTCACTCGGCTTCATGGCCGGCGTGTGGTCGCTCAGGTACATGTCGGTGGTCAGGCGCGCGATGTCGTACTTGGCGTACAACGTGTGCACGTGCTGGCACAGGTCGCGCAAGCCCATCTGCTCGTAGCGTGGCTGCTTGGCACAGAACTCCGGCATGATGCGCCACATGGGCTGGTTTTTGGCGTAGTCGTCCTTGAACTGCTGCAGCGCCGTCAGCAGCGTGTTCCAGCGGCCCTTGGTGATGCCGATGGTGAACATGATGAAGAAACTGTAGAGGCCCGTCTTCTCCACCACCACACCGTGCTCGGCCAGGAACTTGGTGACGATGGAGGCTGGGATGCCAGATGTCTCGAAACGCCCATCCAGATTGAGGCCCGGCGTGACGATGGTGGCCTTGATCGGGTCCAACATGTTGAAGCCCGGCGCCATGTCGCCAAAACCGTGCCAATCCTTGGCGGTCGCTGTGTCGTCCTTGCCGCGGTTGAGCACCCAGTCGCTTGCCGCGCCAATGCCTTCATCGGCCAACTCATCGGGTCCCCATACCTGGAACCACCAGTCGTCAGCGCCAAAATCGTTTTCGATCTGCCGCATGGCGCGACGGAAGTCCAGCGCTTCCAGGATGCTCTCCTCCACCAGTGCGGTGCCGCCCGGCGGCTCCATCATGGCAGCGGCCACGTCGCAGCTGGCAATGATGCTGTACTGCGGGCTGGTGCTGGTGTGCATCAGGTAGGCCTCGTTGAAGAGGTGGCGGTCCAGCTTGGTGGTCTGCGAGTCCTGCACCAGCACGTGGCTGGCCTGGCTGATGCCGGCCAGCAGCTTGTGGATGGACTGCGTGGCGTACACCACCGAACTCTTGGGCCGCGCCCGCTTCTTGCCCATGGCGTGGTAGGGGCCGTAGAAGGGGTGGAAAGCGGCGTGTGGCAACCAGGCTTCGTCAAAGTGCAGGTTGTCGACGTAGCCGTCCAGCATGCCCTTGATGGTCTCGGTGTTGTAGAGCACGCCGTCGTAGGTCGATTGTGTGAGGGTCATCACACGCGGCCGCACCGCGTCTGCGTCCACGCCTGCCAGCAGCGGGTTGGCACGGATCTTGGCCTTGATGGCATCGATCTCGAACTCGCTCTGCGCAATCGGACCAATGATGCCGTAATGGTTGCGCGTGGGCTTGAGGAACACCGGCACCGCACCGGTCATGATGATGCTGTGCAGGATGGACTTGTGGCAGTTGCGGTCCACCACCACCACATCACCCGGCGCCACCGTGTGGTGCCACACCATCTTGTTGCTGGTGCTGGTGCCGTTGGTGACGAAGAAGCAATGGTCGGCGTTGAAGATGCGCGCGGCGTTGCGCTCACTGGCGCCAATCGCGCCGTTGTGGTCCAGCAGTTGGCCCAACTCTTCCACCGCGTTGCACACGTCGGCGCGCAGCATGTTTTCGCCATAGAACTGGTGGTACATCTGGCCCACCGGGCTCTTCAGAAAGGCCACGCCGCCCGAGTGCCCCGGGCAGTGCCAAGAATACGAACCGTCCTCGGCGTAATCGAGCAGGGCCTTGAAGAACGGCGGCTGAATGCCTTCGAGGTAGCTTTTGGCTTCGCGGATGATGTGGCGCGCCACGAACTCGGGCGTGTCCTCGAACATGTGGATGAAGCCGTGCAGTTCGCGCAGCACGTCGTTGGGCAGGTGGCGGCTGGTCTTGGTTTCGCCGTACACATAAATGGGCACATCGGCGTTTTTGCGGCGCACCTCTTCGATGAAGCTGCGCAGGCTCAGCACGATGGGGTCGAGGTCGGGCCCGGGGGTGAACTCTTCGTCGTCGATGGACAGGATGAAAGCGCTGGCCCGCGACTGCCATAGCTCGTGACGCCCAGTACCTCGAAACCCTCGGCCTCAATGGCCTGCGCCAGCGCGCGGATGCCCAGACCGGACGTGTTTTCGGAGCGGTAGTCTTCGTCGATGATGACGATGGGAAAGCGGAATTTCATGAGCGTGGCCCGGTTCAGCGAAACAGAGCGCGAAGTGTACGGAAATAATGCGGCGCTCCCGTGACCGCCCACCCCTTTTGGCCTCAAAATCAAAAAGCGCAATTCGCCGGCGCGAGGCACCGGCGACCAACCAACAAGGAGTGATGGCATGGCGGAATCAACCCTGTGGTGGCTGCTGGCCGGTGCGGCGGTGGCCGTGGAACTGGTGACCGGCAGTTTTTACCTGCTCATGATTGCGCTGGGCCTGGCCAGCGGCGCCCTCGCTGCCCATCTGGGCCTGGCGCTGACCTGGCAACTGGCCAGTGCGGCCGTGGTCAGCGGTGGCGCGGTGGCCATTTGGTACCGCGTGCGAAAAAGCACCACCCAGCAACTGCCCGCGCGCGCCAACCGGGACGTGAACCTGGACATTGGGCAAACCCTGCACGTCGCCGCTTGGGAGCCCGACGGCACGGCGGTGGTCAAGTACCGGGGTGCCCAGTGGACGGCGGCCCTCATGCCGGGCGTGGCCGCCACCCACAGCGAGGGCATCTACCGCATCGAACAAGTTGTGGGCAACCGGCTGATGGTCGTGCCCGCCCCCTGAACCCCTCCATCGCAGAAAGAAACACCATGGAAATCGCACTGCTGCTGTTCATCGTCGCCATCATCTTCATCGTGCGCGCCATCAAGGTGGTGCCTCAGCAAAACGCGTGGGTCAAGGAGCGCCTGGGCAAATACGCCGGCACGCTCACGCCCGGCCTCAACTTCCTCGTCCCCTTCATCGACCGTGTGGCCTACAAACACAGCCTGAAGGAAATTCCACTGGACGTGCCCAGCCAGGTCTGCATCACACGCGACAACACCCAGTTGCAGGTGGACGGCATCCTGTACTTCCAGGTGACCGATCCCATGCGGGCCAGCTATGGTTCATCCAACTACATCATGGCCGTCACCCAGTTGGCGCAAACCTCGCTGCGTTCGGTGATCGGCAAGCTGGAACTCGACAAAACCTTTGAAGAACGCGACATGATCAACGCTCAGGTGGTGTCGGCCATCGACGAGGCGGCATTGAACTGGGGCGTGAAGGTGCTTCGCTACGAAATCAAGGACCTCACGCCGCCCGCCGAAATCCTGCGCGCCATGCAAGCCCAGATCACCGCCGAACGCGAAAAGCGCGCGCTGATCGCGGCCTCTGAGGGGCGCCGCCAGGAGCAGATCAACATCGCCACCGGCGAACGAGAGGCCTTCATCGCCCGCTCAGAGGGCGAAAAGCAGGCTGCCATCAACAACGCTCAAGGCGAAGCGGCGGCCATCATGACGGTTGCCGAAGCGAGCGCACAAGCCATCGAGCGGGTGGCCGCTGCCATCCGCCAGCCAGGTGGCGAACAGGCGGTTCAACTCAAGGTGGCAGAAAAAGCCGTGGACGCTTACGCCAAAGTGGCGGCCGACGCCACCACCACCCTCATCGTTCCCGGCAACATGACCGAAGTCTCCAGCCTCATCGGCTCTGCCATGGCCATGGTGAAGTCCGTCCAGGGCAAGGCCTGACCCTGGTTTCGCGCGGCACCAAGCAGGCGGAAAAAACGGACATTCTTGGGGCATAATAGCGGGCTTACGGAGCGATGACCGAGTGGCCGAAGGTGCTCCCCTGCTAAGGGAGTATGGGATGTAGAGTCTCATCGAGGGTTCGAATCCCTCTCGCTCCGCCAAAATAGAAACCCCAGGTGTTCACTCACTTGGGGTTTTTTCTTGGGGATGTTGTTTGGCTCAGGCTTTCCAAGCCGCGCCGCTGCCCAGCCCACACGGAGACAACTTGCTTCGATGAGCCACCCAGCCACACAAGCACCTGCCCACGCCGAGCTCAGGGTGGCCCGGCCATGGGCTGGCGCGCACCCAGCAATGCGGAGCCCACGCTGATGCAGGAAACCTTGTTCCCATTCTTCGGTGGCCTGGGCCTGTTTCTCATCGGAATGATGCTGCTCTCCGAGGGGCTGGTGGCGTTTGGCGGCGATGTACTGAAGCAGGCCTTGTCCAAGTTCACCGGTACCCCAGCCAAAGCGGTGGTGTCGGGTACGCTGGCCACAGTGGTGGTGCAGTCCTCGTCGGCCACCACGGTCACGCTCATCGGTTTTGTGAGCGCGGGCTTGATCAGTTTCAGCCAAGCCATTGGTGTGCTCATCGGCGCCAGCCTGGGCAACACCGCCACGGGCTGGATCGTTGCCGGCCTCGGGCTCAAGATCAATCTGGGCTTTTACACCCTGCCACTGATTGGTTTGGGCGCGCTGCTCAAGCTCATGGCCAAAGGCCGGGTGGCTGCGCTTGGGCTGGCCATGGCCGGCTTCGGCATGATGTTCATGGGCCTGAGCACCCTGCAGGAAGGCATGCGCGGCCTGGCATCGGTGTTCAACTTCGCCAGCCTGCCTTCGGGCGGCTACCTGGCCAGCGTGCTCATCATGCTCTTCGGTCTGGCGCTCACCGCCGTGCTGCAGTCCTCCACGGCGGCCATTGCCACCACCCTCACCGCGCTGCACACCCAGGCCATCAACTTCGACCAGGCCGCCGCACTGGTGGTGGGGGCGGCCATTGGCACCACCCTCACTGGCGTGCTGGTCACCATCGGCGGCACGCTTCACGCCAGGCGCACGGCCGTGGCCTACATCCTGTTCAACGCGGCGGCTGGCGCCCTGGCCATCGTGCTGTTGCCGGTGTTGTTCTGGGTCATTGCGTGGCTGGAGCAACACGCGGGTCTGGACCCCGGCGCCATGAGCCTGGCCGCATTCCACACCCTCTTCATCGCACTGGGCGTGGCTATCGTGCTGCCGGTGGTGCCGCAGTTTGCGGTTGTGGTCGAGCGGCTGCTGCCGGAAAAAAGCGAATCCCTCACCCAGCGACTCGACGACTCACTGCTCACCATTCCCGCCGTGGCGCTGGAAGCCGCCCAACGCGCACTGGAACAAAGCACCGAACGCATGCTGGATGTCTACGCCATGCTGCTGACCGCCCAGAACCCGCCACCCGGTCAGCTGCAGGAACTTGGGCGCCTGCTCGACACCACGTACGCCTTCGTCAGCCGCATCGAAGTCGCTCCCAACGATGCCTCAGCGGCTTCGCAACGGATCGCACAACTCCACGCCATCGATCACCTGCTGCGGTTTCGGGTGCGGCTGGAAGACCTGCAACGTGCCGGTCTCGACCTCCAATCACCCGCGTACGACTGGGCCCGTTCGCACAGCGCGCAAATTCTCGAACTGGCACGCCATGGCCTGACCGAAGGGCGCCTGGCCGATACGATGGAAGAGCTAGAAACCAACGCACTGGGCCTGACCGAACTGTCACGCCAGATGCGCCACGAACTGCTGAACACCACCACCACACCGCCCAGCCACGCCGCCGACCTCCTGGCCAAAGCCGACGCGTACCGGTGGCTGGAACGAACCGGACACCACATCTGGCGCATCAGCCACTACCTGGTCATGGGTCGCCACACCGACAGGTCGAACCCGACCGAGTGACTTGGCCGGCGCCGCCTGGCACGCAAAAGCGTCGATAGCAGGTGTGGTCGGGGCGTACTCGTTGGGTCACGCGAGAGAACAGCCCCAACGCTCGGAAATGAAAAAGCCCTTGAGTCACAACGATTCGTTGTGACTGAAGGGCTGGTGTCATTTCTGGCGGAGAGGGCGGGACTCGACTTTACCGGCGCCTAACCCATTGATTTCATTCATCTTTTTCTGCGGGGCCAGAACTTCATTGTAGCAACTCTTTGTTGATGATCAAGCTGTCAGACGGCTCGTCATGGGCAAAAGTGTGGCTCGGTCATGACCTCTCCCTGAGGCACAAGCGGCTTAATGACTCTGCTATCCACCGGTGCTTGTGCATGACTATGTGAGCTGGAAAATCAGCTCACGTTCGTGTTTCAGCGCCAACAGTACCACCCGGTCGATGTTGTGCGCGTAGAGCAAGACATACGGCTTGACGACCAGCTCGCGCAGTTCAGGTACACCTTGCGCAGTCGCAATGGCTTTCGCGCGGATCGCCAGGGCCTGCCCTTGGGCGGAGTGAGAAGCAAGAAAGCGAGCTGGCCTGCCGGCCGATGGATTCCAGCGAAGATGTCCCCGCGCTTCTTTTAGCTGCGCGAGCAACGTGTTGTATCTCGCGTCGGCGGTCGAGTCATCTTGCTCGCGCATGAACTCGTGAGCGGACCGGACGTTGGCAAGGAAGGTTTGCGCGGCCTGGATGCGCGCATTCACTGGCAGTGGCACGCCGTTAAGCCTTCTTCCGAGGCCGGGCAGGTGCAGCAGAAAGTGACTTGTCGAGCGCGTCCTCGTCCATCACACGGCCTGCGGCGAGGTCTTCTAGGCCCTCAATGGCGGCTTGGACAAGCACCAAACCCGCGTGTTCGACTTCCAGTGCATGGTAATAGTCCAGCTTGCGCGCATCGACCAATGCAACATAGCTTGCGCCGTTCTTGGTCACCAGTTTTTCAGCTCCGTGGCCCACAACATCCTCAGCCAACTCCGTGAATCGAGCCCGAGCTTCGCTGATAGGCACTACGTCACATGCACGCACAGTCATAGCATTCACTTTTAACAAATTCATTAACGCTTACGTAGCTGTATTTTGCACGATTTTCCCTCAGATGGCCCTATAAGGAACTTTCTTGTTGGGCCAGGAAAAGCGGGTCCAAGGGCCAGCCCTTGTCGCCGTTCGGCATAAGGGGTGCAAGGTCCACCTGCACCCGATCACGCTGTGACGTTGCGGGCTCACTGGCTGGGCCCGCCATGCTATTCGTCAGTCACCAAGAACATCGTCGCTCCAGGCACCTTGACACGTTTCGTAGTCTTATCGCCCGTCAAAACCGCCTGGTGGGTACCTGCTGCATGCAGTTCTGGTCTGCCCGTGGTTCTCGGTTCGCTACAACGTTCTCAACTCAGCACCCAAGTCCCGCCAGGCATTGGGGTGGCATGTGAACAACAGCAATTGGTGGCGCTGGGCGGCGTCATAGATGACGCGCTTCATCTGTGCAAGCCGCCCCTCATCGCTGTGAACCAGGGCATCATCAAGAATCAGCAGGGTTGGGCGTCCCGCCTGGGCCAACAGATCCGCATAGGCAAATCGGCTTATCAAGCCCAACTGCTCACGAGAACCGAAGCTCAGGTCTTCCACATCGCCAACTTCTTGAGCTGCACCGCTTTTTTGTCGCAGGATTTTTTGCGGCGCGAGGTTTTCGTCAACCTCCATCGTGGCGCCCGGAAAAATCAGCTGCAGGTAGTGCTTGAGACGTTGGAGCAGTGGCTCCTGGAGACGCTGCAGCGTCGCCTGGCGCTTGGATTCCAGTTTGGAACACAGGAGGTCCAGCGCTGCCGCTCGGCGCTGTAGTTCTGACACGCGCCTGGTCGCTCGCCCCCAGTCACCAGCCAGCTGCTGCTTCCGTTCGTCCAAACCCTGAGCGCCAGCCACCTCCAAGGTGTTCTGCAGCAGCAGGATCTTCTCGTGGCGCTTTTGTTTTCCGTCGTGCATTCCTTTCAGGCTTGTCTGCAGCCGCTCAATGTCTTGTGCAATGAAGTCTGGCTTTGCCAGATCCAAGTCGGCTTGCAAGGTGTCAATGCGCGCGTTCAGAACCTGCTGCTCCGCCTGGTTGGCAATCAAGTCTTCTTGGGCCTGCGTCATCTTCGTCAGTCGAAGTGGGTCTGCCAAAGCCGCAAGGGCGACCTCCGACTCCTTCACCGCTTGCTCGCGCCGGCTAGCTGCCGCAGCGCGCGTACGTTCGGCTGCATTCAACACATCCATGGCCGACTGCGCGATCGTCTCTGCCGAGCGCACCGCCGATTGCGCCTGCTCAATCTCCACGATAGGCATGTCATCCGGCACAGGAAGACGGGCTATCGCGTCCTGCACTTGCTGGATTCGACCCGACAGTGCGTCTTGTTGGGCGAGCAAGTCCTGCAGCCCCTTCGGGGCCACTAGCTTGAACGCCTGTTCTGCCAATTTGAGTTGACTGGACAAGGTCTTGAAAGACTCCAGCCTTTGCTGTGCGTGGGCTATGTCAGGCACACCCATGGTCTGCAGTGCAAGCTGCAATGCCTGAACAGCGTCCTCGTGCTCGCGAACCAGTGCCGCGAGGTCTTCCCCACCTGGCGTGATGGTCATCACGCCGTAGTCAGCCAGTCTCAAGATCAATGCTGAGTCGATGAGCAATTCTGCCTGCCCACTCAGGGTCTGTCTGCCACTGTTTCCTTCCAGCTCGATGTGCTTGCCCGGCAGCATGTCGATGCTCAGCCGAGTGGCCACCGCCTGCCGCTTGATCTCAGCTTCGCGCGCCTTGCGGTCCAGTCGATCAAGTTGAACAACGTCTTTTTCGGCGATTTCTACCTGAGCAACCTGCCGGCGCAGTTGACCCAGCGTCACCTCCACCTTCTGGGCCTCATTTAGAGACTGCGCCAGTTGATCCGCGTTCTTCTTGGCATCGTTGAGTTGTTCTGTCAGCAGCCTGCGGGTGTTTTCCTGCTGGGCGCGCTCCAAGGTCACGCGCGCCTTTGTCAGCCGGATATTCGCGTCATCTGCTTGTTGACGGGAAAGAACGAGCGACGACTCCGCCTGCTCCAACGGCTGTAGCGACTTGAGGGCCTCTTGCTCACGCGCCTGAGCCATGCGTTCCTGATCAGCAAACGCCCTCAGCTGGGCCATCAAAAGCGATTCAGATTGGTTCAACTGCGCCAGCCGCGCGCGCTCAGCCGCAAGCTCGGCTGCAACTTGTTTAAGCGCACTTTGCTGCGCGACGCTGGCTTCCAGTCGCTGCTGCAGCGCCTCCCAAGGCTTGTCGTGCTCATCCGCTTGTTGCTGCTCGCGCAGTCGCGTCAATTCATCGACCTGCTGCTGATAACTGAGAATCTGCGTCTCCAGTTCACGCAGCTGCTTTTCGAGCTCCTCGCAATCAGCCAGAGCTTGTGAATAGGCGGCCTTCGGTCTGCCGGTGGGCGTCAGCAGCTCAGCACGCAAATCCTGAAAGCGCCTCAACAGTTTGTCGCCACCGGTAGCCGCCAGTGCGGACACCACACCACCTTCCACCTGGCCCTGCAGCGCCGTCTGCAGGTGACCTTTGGCGTGGCTCACGTCCAGATCTTGCCCACTGCCCTGCTCCACCCACAAGAGACCAGGAATACCCCAGTGCTCTGCCCGGCTTGCACCCTTGCCCGCAAACGCAAAGCCGAACAGAGTTGCCAGGTGGTCTTCAGCCTCAACCCCTTCAAGATGCTTCGTGCCGAAAGTCAGGTCGCAACGCTTCTTCACCAAAAAGCTCTTGCTCAGGTGATACGAGGTGTCACCCAGGTTGAAGTCCAGTTCAACGCTGGGGCTTGCCGAACTGTCGCCCCACGGTTGCAAGTCTTCGACAGAAGTGGAGCGGTGCCGCTCAAAAAATGCTGCGCGTATAGCCCTGACCAAGGTGCTCTTGCCTGCTTCGTTCGGCCCGGTGAACAGGTTCAGGCCGGGCGCCAGATTGTTCAGTTCGTAGATCTGGCGAAACTGCCGCACCTGCTCAATGCGCAAGCGGGTCAACTGCATGCGGCTCATGGTGCGCTGCCTCCCAAGGTTCGATCTGTATCAGGCGCCACCACCATCTCCCCCGCCAGCAGGGCCAGGGCATCCTGTGCCGCTTGGCCGTCGGCCGCAGTGGCCGCTTCACGCAGTTCGGCTATGACTTCGGCCAGGTAACCATCCGCCTTCAAGCTGGCAATGTCATCGTCTGATGGAAACAAACGCAGATTTGACAAGTCGGCCTGCAAATGCCGGGCGCGCGCTTCTGCGGCACCAATGGCTTGATTCAGGCGCCGCTGGCCGTCCAGCCCCACCCGACCGGAAACCTCCAGATCGACGACCTCGTCAGGGCCCACCTTGCTCAGCTCATCAATGAGCTGATCGATGTCGGTCTCCACCTGCAAACTGAAATCCACGCTACGCCATCTGTACTGCCCTGTGGGTAGCACCGTCACAATGGGCTCCTCACCGGGAGCAGGCACATCCACGAGCAGCACGTTGCCGGCGTCGTTCGATTTGAAGCGGTCGGGCTCGGGTGTTCCGCTGTACGCCAGTTTTGGGTTGATGATCTTGGTGCCGTGCCAGTCGCCCAGCGCCAGATAGTCGAGACGTGCCAGGGCTGGGCGTTCCGGTGTGATGGGGTTGGCCGAGTCAACGTCCTCGGCAAGAATGCCCTGCACGCTGCCGTGCGCCAGCCCAATTCGCAGCAGGTTCCCTGGCGTATGTGCCCCATCAAACCACGCTGTCAAGTCACCATAGGTGTGTCGCTGCGTTAGCGGCGCTGGGAGGACTGCAAAGCCCAGTGACTCGAAAAGCTTGACCTCGGGCGTGAGCAGCAAGTGCGCGTTGGCGGGCACTGCCCCCATCCGGCTCGCCCGGCTCCACACGCTCTCGACTAGGGCCGCGTCGTGGTTGCCAGAAATCATCAGCCAAGGGCCGCTGAAACCCTTTACTGCGTTGAACAGGCGGCGCACTGTCCTTTCGGAGACCGTCTGCGCATCAAAGACATCGCCCGCCACCAAGACTGCATCAACTTGGTGTTCTGTTGCCAAACGAGCGATTCGCTCGACGACGGTGATTCGCGCCTCGGCCAGCAGCGGCGCATGTTCCGGGTCAAATGTAGAAAACAACCGGCCCACCTGCCAATCAGCCGTGTGCAGAAATTTCGCCATACGCGCTTGTCCTTGTTGTAACGCTGGTGACTGACCCAGTGGGCCTTCAGCAACCTCTATTCCACGCCCAATGCCTTGAACACCGCATCCACCGGGTCTGAGTAGAAACTGGTCTGAAATTTCGCGAAGAGCTCGCCCGGCACCGAAGGGATGTCCACCACGCTCGACATCGGCAACAGAATGCGTTTGGCGCCGGCGTCAAAAGCCACTTGCAGGCTTTCAGCCAGGTTCCTGGCCTGGGAGATCGTGCCGCCCAGGGTCATGTCCCCCATCACCGCCAGCTGCGCTTGCAGGGGCTTGTTGAGCGCCGCGGAGCACAGGGCAATGAAGCTGGCCAGGGTCAGGTTCTCCGGGTTACCGGAGTTCTGCAACTCCACCATATGCAGGTGGTAGTCCTTTTCCGTCGGGTGAATAGACGCGCTCACGCGGCCGGCATTTGCCTTGAAAAAGTCAAACGCGACCCGCACAGGCTCCTTGGACAGCGAACCCGACACATTGAGCTTGCCCGTGCCCGCCATGGCTTGGATTTCCATGCGGAACAGACCCGGCATTTCAGCCGCACCCATGGCAATGGTGTGCAGCACACCGGGCTGCAGTCGTCCGTCAGGAATCAGCCCACCGCCACCTTGCTCGGGCACCGAGACGAACTTCTCCTGCATGTCCTCCAGGTCGATGTACGAGAAGTGGACATCGTAGAACTCCATCCCGCCGATCTTCTTGAGCTGCTCTTTCACCCGGCGCCGCGCCTCCAGCGCGTACTCCAGGCACTGCCGGACGTTGTCTTTGGTGTACTCGCCATTGGGGCACAACAGCTTGAGCAAGCCCGACACCGTGCGGCGCACCGCGATGGTGTCGCGCTGGTTCAGGTTGTTGCCCAGCTTGAAGTAGCGGTCAATCGCATCAGCAAAGCTGCGCTTGCGCATCTCGCGCAGCCACTCGGCCAGGTAGTCCACGATCAAGCCGTACTGGTTGGTGAAGAACTCGGGCCGCATCTTGGGAATCTCCCAGCCCGGCACATAGGCATGGAAGCGGTCAAAGAAGGCCGAGTCGATCATGGCTTCGGGGAAAGGTGCCAGCAGATGGCTGGTCTTGACCAGGCTCTCCACGCTCTGGTTGATGTTGCCCACAAACACCATGGACGCGCTAGCGTTGATCGACTCCCGGCCCCGGCTGAACGAGCCGGAGGCCATGTAGTCCTTCATGATCTGCACGCCGTCGTGGTCCTTGAAGCTTATGCCTGCGACCTCGTCGAAGGCCACGACGTCCCACAAGCCCACCAGGCCCACCTTGCGCGCGCCCATGTTGTAGAACAGGTTGGCCACTGTGGTCTGCCCGCCCGATACCAGGATGGAGTTGGGCGAAATCTCTTTGTAAATGTGACTCTTGCCCGTGCCGCGTGGCCCCAGCTCGCAGATGTTGTAGTTGTTCTCCACCAGCGGGATCATGCGGGCCAGCAGGTGCCACTTCACCCGGCTCTTGAAGCAGGTGGGCTCCATGCCGGTCGAGCGCAGCAGCACGTCAATCCACTGCTCGTCAGTGAAGCCCTTGCGCCCCTCGAACAGCTCGTTCATGTCCAAACCCGGCATCTGGATGGGCTTGAGATCCGCGATCAAGAAGGGCGAGGTCTTCTTGTTCTCTTCAAACTCATAGCGGATGGTGATGATGGACCAGATGCCCCCCACCAGCAGCTTTTCGTACTGGCGCACGAAGCTGTCCGACACCTCTGCGTTTTTGATGCCCAGGTTGGACAGCAGCGCCTCATACGCATCCCGCCCTTCATTCAGGCGCACCGTCACCTTGTCGATGACCTTGAAGCTGCCCACTTCGCGGATCTTGCTTTTGACCTTCTCGGCCTCGTCAGGGCGAACGTAGTTCTCGGCCAGCACCTTCTTGACGGTCTCCAGACCAGCGCGAATCGTCTCCGCGTCGTCCGATGCGCAGTACATGCCCAACAGGTACTCCAGCACGTAGACGGGGACGTTGGCACCCTCCTTGATCAGCTTGGTGAGGTCTTTGCGTACCACTTTCCCGGCAAACTGCACGTTGAGCAGTTTGTCCAGGCCCGGGTCGAGCGCCACTGTTGGATTGGCTTGAAGGTCAGTCATGTCGAAGGTCAGAAGTCGTTGGTGAAAGCCAGGTCGATGCGCATCGGAGTGCGCCATGCCTCGGCTTTGGTCTTGGCGTCACGGGCCACCAGGAAGTAGTCCTTGTTACGGTCGTAGCTGCCAGCCTGAATCGTCAGTATCGTGGATCGCTTGCGCTCGTCGAGCATGGGCGAGCTGCTGTCGAAGGTCACTGCTTGCTCATCGCTCACAGGTTGGTCTCCGTCACGGATGGTGAAGAGCAAGGTGACGGGCAAGACGCGGTCCGACACCGCCTCGGTCTGGATAAACTCAAAACGCTGCTTGTTGGTTACGATGCGGTTGCTGGACCCCAACAGGCTCACGTCCACCGTCTTGGTTCGCGTCTTGTCTGCGTCACCTTCTTTCACCGTGATGACCGGCACCACGATCTCCTGGGGCATGGCACTCCCGTGGACGAACCGTGCCCCGCCCACGAAGTGGAAGCGCCCGGCACCCTTAGGCACCATGAAGTCCACGCTCCCGTCTCCCGGCATTGTGTTGGCGGTGACAGCCGTGTTGCCAGCCCAGGCACCCAGTGAGGGGGCCGAAGCAGCCCACATGTCCCGGCCGAGGATGTAGCGCTTCTTGGCCTTGAGGATGCCCGGCAACCCCTCTTCAACCGTGGAGCGGTCTGCCTCTTCCAATGCCGACTCCTGGTAAAGAAAACCGTGGTCGGCCGTGATGAATACGGTCGAACCGTTGAGGTTGTTGACGATGAAGCCCACCACCTCCTGTAGCTCCTTGATGGCCTTCTCGGTGGCCTCGAAAGTTTTTCCCTCGGTGGCACGTTTGTCACCAATGGCGTCAATTCGGTCGTGGTACACGTACACCAACTGGTAGGGCTTCACGAAGTCCCGGCCTGCGGCCTTGCCTTTCTCCATCAGCTCGTCTCGGCCAATCGCCACGCCACCATGTTTGGCCAGCACTGCGCTGCGTTGCTCCATCGTGGCGGTTGGCATGCCGTCCACGATCACGTCCAAGGCGGCGTTGGTCTTGTACGCCAGTGCCTGGTGCGGCAGCAAGCTGGCCATGCCCAAGCTGGTGTAACTGGGCAGCACCCCCAGCATGGCGTCCAGCTTGGCCTTGACCCGGTTGCGGGAGTTCAGCGCGCTGGCCAGCTCTTGTGCCGCCTCAAACCTGAAGGCGTCCGAAATCACCACGTACACCCGCTTGGCCCCAGTCGCGTAGCTGGGTTGAACAAAGTGCTCAAAGAAGCTGTGTTGGTTCGCCACCGAGTCCAGCTTCCAGCGCTTGAGCAAGCCTTCGCTACCGCCCATCACGCTATCCCACACAGAAGCCAGCTGGGGAATGAACCAGCCAGAGTAGGCATCATCGATACGATCGCGCAACTCGTGCAGCAGTGACCAGCCCATGGGTTCTACAGCCTCGGTGGCGCGCATGAATGATCTGTAGAGCTGATCAAATTTGAACAACTCACTTTGGTAGGCGTTAAACGCGGCCTCAGGCGTGGCAAAGCTGAAGCCCTGGCTGAACTTGGCTTGTAGCTCCAGGAAAGAGGCTGCTGCCTCCAGCGCGTCGTAGCTGGCCGCCAGCGCGCGCGTGTTGTCGTTAGCACCCGCGAGCAGTGTGTTGGCCCTGTGGCCATCTCTCCGCCGCGCCATCAGCTCGCGCACTGCATCCATATTGGCTCCAGCGCCAGCCAGAATACGCCCTTTGAGGTCGGCAATCACCCGCTTCTCTATGGCCTCGAAGGTCATGGCATCAGCCAGGTGCTCGGCATTCAGGGCCCCCAGCAACCCCAGTAAATGGAGCTCTTCCGCCGCGAGGTTGGACAGCTGGTCGTAGCTGGCGTAACTGCTCATGTCCGAGCGCCAGCGACTCGCAAACACCGAAGCATGGGCCGCACGCGCGCGATCACCGATGACGAAATGGGTCAGCGAAGCCGGGGTGGTGCCAATGGCGTTGCAAAAGTCGGACACGAAGATCCGGTACAGCAAGCCGCGCAGCGTGGGCGGCTCGCCAGTGGGCTCTGAATAGCCAAACTCGTTTTCCGCCAGCGACCAGAACGCGTCATCAAGCTCCTGGTTGTTGATCTCCGCCAAGGGCTTGGGTACAGCAGTCAGGTTAGAGCCTTCCGAGGCCAGTGCAGAAAACACCCGCAGAAAAATGCCCGCTGCATCAGGTGTGTCAGCTCTGACAAGCACTGCCAGCATCTTCCGGTCGATGTCCTGAGTGGTGTCTTGGGGCTCTGTCCAGCGCTTGAGCCGCTCCAGGCGGTCTTTGGCACGCAGGAACTTGGCTCGCCGTTTAAGGTGCTCTCTAAGGGTCTGTGAGGTCAGTCCCAGCTCGGTGAGCTGCATGGATGCTGTGTCCGCACTGAAAGGCTTACCCCGCAGCCTGGCGTCGAGCAGCCAGTCGTCAGCAGGCTCCGGGAGTTCTGAGGGTGAATAGACCAACCACCGGGCGCCAGTTGAACCCTCCAGCAGCACCTTGGCCTTGAGCGTCGGCACCTGGTCCAAGCGCATCACCTGCACCCGCTCCAGCGCCAACTGGTCCACGGCTTCAGCAAACTCGCCATTGGGGTCGTTCCAGAAAACCAGCTGGCACCCGTCATCGAATAGGTGTTGCAGCGCGTTCAAAAAAGCGGGGACGGTGGTGTTCATCGGTCAGTTTGCTGGTGGGGCGTCTGGCCCGCTGAATTGTTGTTCTCTGCCTTCGGTCGGTGTTCAGGCAATCGCAGCATTCGGGTGCGTCTGCGCCGCGAACCGCACAGTCGGGTCTTCAACCGCTGCCAGAAGCTGCAACACCGCTTCGCTCACGTTCGGATTGGTCGCCAACTTGAATCGGACAGCCAACTCATGGTCCTGCACCAAGATTGAGGCCGCACCAGGGCAGATGGTTGGGTTAGAAGCCAAAATCTCGCGTACATGCCGGACTGGGTCAGTTGCCAGAGACACCATCATCGGCTGACTCAGATCCATTCGTGCCGCGACCTGCTCGCGCACCATGTAGAACTTTGACGTGGCCAACAGCTCAACCCATGCCGCCGGGGTGTTGGGGTTTTTGGCGAGCAACACAGCTATCGACGTTTCGCCGGGATAGTCGATGTCGCGCTCAAGAAGCGCGTTTTCTGTCTCGGTCAGAATTTCTTCGATCAGCGAGGTCGGTGCATTTTTATTTCGGAATATCGACGCGGCGGCAGCTTCCGGTGACTCATCTCTCAGCAACTCATAGACTTTTTTGAGTACTTCAGCCTTAGCAACTGGGTTGCGAGCTACAAGGTTGGCGCATTCTTCGTTTTTTTGTGCAGCGGTCCACAACTCTTCTTGGGTCGCAGTGGGGGACGATGCTAGTTTTTCGTACTTGTTAGCCATAACCAACTTTCAGTAGGACTTTGCGCTGTCAAACGGAACGAATTCAGGACAGTTACGTACGTACAAATCCACAACCACGTTCACAGGCTCATATCGCTCCAGCAGAACACGAGGTAATGGCTCGTAGCCACCTCGTTGCTCTACTTGACTCCATCTCAGTAGAGCACGAAGAATATTCTTTGATCGCTGATTGATGCCAGCAATCTGATCCACTGCTTCATTCAAGACCAAAAACATAGCGTCATCCAAATCGAGTTGATAAGCAACGCCATAATTCTGGGTTCTCCCGAATCGCCAGAGTATTCTTAACAACTCTGCTTGCAGCACCTTGGCTGCGCCCATCTTGGGTATCAAATCCCTCAGCTCATTTTCTCGATGTATTGTTCCCGTCTCAGAGCAAAGGTCCAAGATGGTTGTGGCATCTGTAAATTGGTTGTCGTCGCCGTAGATATCGGCGACGAACGTCGCGTAAACATCAGGTCGCTGAAGCAAGTCGATCACGTACCAGGGGGCCGCCTCGGAGTCCAACATCAAGGCATCGATCACCTTGTCGTCCGCTTTGGGGTTGGCCGCAACGACCTGCTTCATTGCTGTGCTGCCACACAGGGCCGCCCACATCAACGTCTCCATCGGGCAGCTCTTCTTTTTCAACGTTTTCAGCATCTCGACCGCATCTGTCGGCTGGGTCATTTCTTGCGCCCTCATGGCCTTGACCGCAGAAATCAGATCCACCTCCCCCGCCTTTTTGGTTGCCATCGTTTTTCCTTTCTTGTTTAACTTGACTTGACTTTTCTTACCTATTCGCAGCGGCCCGCCCCAACTTGGTGAGTCGGTATTTCTGCGTGGGGCTCTTGGGCGAGTGAGGCTGGGTCATCTCGATCAAACCAGCCACCAGCGCGGGCTGCAAGTACGTTTTTTGGAAGGTGGGCCGGTGCGAGAGGTCCAGCCGTTCCATCGCTTCTTTTGTCGAGAGCGGGGCTTCTGTCAGGCAGGCCAGTAAGCGCTGCACCTGATCGGTTACTTGGTCGGTTACTTGGTCGGTTACTTGGTCGGTTACTTGGTCGGTTTCTGCAGCTGGGGTCACGGTCGAGGACAGGGGCGTTGCCAGTCGAACCACCACGCGCACCCGCATGCCCACTTCGGCAAACACGGGCTCAGGCAAACCCAACGCGGTGGCTTCGCTGTAGATGCGGCGCACGCCGCTGCCCCATTGTTCGATCAGGTTCAGTTCTCTGAATACGCGGGCAATCACATGGTTGCGGATCTTTGAAATGCCCTCGCGCATGTCCTCCAGCGTCATGCCAGGCAGCAAAATGCCGGGGTTTTCGATTTCGATGCGGTCGTCAAAAAACGCGATACGCACAGGCGCACCGCGCTGTGAGTAGTCGGCATGCACCAACGCATTGATCACCGCCTCGCGCAGCAAGGTCAGCGGAATGCTCCACACATCCTTGCGGCGCACGTCAGTGAAATCAGCGCCCCGCATGGCGTGCTTTTTGAGAAACAGCATGATGCTGTCCACCACCAGTGGCAGTGGCTCGTGAATGTCCACATGGTCAAAAATGGCTGCCTTGTTGGTGCCCACAAACCGGCCGCACTGTACCCAGGCATCTGGGAAATGCGTGCCTCTATCCTTGCCAAAACAGAGCACCGCACCACGGGTGGGCACCAGTCGACCTTGATAGGGTGTCAGCAACTTCAGTGATCGAAGTGCCTGGTCGTCCAGCGTCCGAGTCTTTTCAAACAAGCCCTGCGCAAGCGCCAAGTCGAGGTCATCCCGGGTCAGCTCGGGCATCGGCAACTCGTCAAACGACACGCCCTCTGCCGTGCGCCGCAACTCGTTCACCAGCGATGTATCGGCCTGTCGATTGGTGGAGCCCAGGCGAACGTACACACCCGCCTCCGGTCCCTCTGCCTTGAGGTGATGGGGTCGGGCCCCGCTGACAAACACCTCCACCACCAGCACCGTTTTGCCATCCACCGACATCATCTCAATGTTGGGCACCAAACGCGGGGCAATGCCATCGGCGATGAGGTTGCACAGTCGCTCTTCGTCGTCCAGCGGGTTGTCCACGCCCACCACAGTGCGGTCGTCCGTCACGCCGATCAGCAGGCGTCCACCGGCGGTGTTGGCAAATGCCACCAGTGTCTTCAAGAGTGGTTTGGGTGATGACAAGTCACGCTTGAACTCAAGCGTCTTGCCTTCGGTTGTGAATTTTGCGTCCAACTTCAAGCTCCTTGCACAAGCACGCGCTTTGCGACAGCTTGCACGACAAAGCTATGCAGGGCGTGCAGGCGCGCGGACCGCTCGGCGACCTCTGCCTGGTCGCCCTCACTCCACTCGTGGACGATGCCGTTGCGCAAGTTCCGGTGGGATTTGGCGCCGCGCTTCTTTGCACCTGAGTCCAACAACTGCCCCAACAGGTCTGCAGTAATAGCGATACCAAAGTATTTGAGGCTTCGTTGCACGACATCCAACTGCAGCTTGTCATGAGCTGTGCCAACTTTGGGCTTGGCTCCGGGTCGTTCGCGGTAATACCTGCCGACAGTCTGCAACAGCGCCTCGATGAAAATATATGAGAGCAAAAAGGTCGCCACCGGCTCGCCAGCGATTGCGAGAGGCTGACGAGAAAGCAGCCTCCTTAACGCGTACCGCTGTTGACGACTGAAGTCAGTCATCTCCGCTGCCACCCGTGACCACTTTCACACTGTCCAGCAGATCGCCGAACTTGCCGTAGTTGACCTTGACGCCGTCGTCGAGGTCGAGGGTGATGCGCATGTCAGCGTAGTGGCGCAGCTTTTCGTCGAAAGCAAGCAGTTCGGCTTGCCTCTTGCGCAGGGTCTCGATCTGTTTGCGCACCTTGGTGCGTGCCGCTGCACTGTTGGCGGCATTAGCGTCTTGTTCCAGCATCTCCAGGCGGGCGGCCATCTTGGCGCTGAGCGGGATGACGTATTCCGCTCGCATGCGGGCCAGCGTGCCTTCGTGGTAGCGGTGCAGGTAGACCAGTGCCTGGAAGGCGCCCTGCTTGCCGCTGCTGAAAAGCCAGTAGATCGGGCGCTTCTTGTAGGTTTGCAGGTGGTCTTTGTAGAACTTGTCGGCGATGTAGCGACGGATGGTTTCCTCGGGCGTTTCGCTGCCCTTGGTGCCCAGGCTCTCGGCCAGCCAGGCCAGGTTCTCGGCCAGGGTGTCGGGGCCCCAGACGGCTTGCAGGAACTCGCGCACGCGCGCCGGCGCATCGTCCTCGAACCAGTGTTCGTCGGTGACGGGTAGGATGCCGTCGGCGTCCGCCGGGAAGCGGGCGTAGCGGCTCGGGTCGAATCCAACGTTGCCGGCGTGGGCGTAGATCAGCCCGGGCTCGTCCAGACTGTAGCGGCCCATCATGCAGCCGATGGCGTAGGAGATTAAATTGGCCAGCGTCTCCTCCCGAAAGCGTCCTGAAAATGGTTCTCCATCAAATAATCCATATCTAAAATAAGGATTACAAGAAAGCGTAACGTGCTCCAAGGCAACATTAAAAGGCACCTCAGAACCAAGCCCAAAAGATTCAATAATAATTTTATTATTATCTTCTTCAAGCCGTCGAGACTCACTCAAGCTATCGTTAATTCGCAATAACCACTTCTGATAACTAGCCTCAAGAGTTTTCTGCGAATCAACATTAAAACCAACATCAAGAATCGGATGAACACAAAAATCCCAAGAACGCTCATAGGAATCCCAATCCAACCTTGATAAATAAACAAGTCTTTCAACGTTACGCTCGATTGTATCAATGCCCGATATATCAAGATTTACTGGAAGCTTCAATAAATGCCCATGCTTAAATGCCAGATTAGGCGAAACAGCCTTAAGCAACATCTTCCCCGGAGAACTATTAATAATTGCTGCAGCAATATTCAAGGATTGCGAATCCGAAAAAGCCATAGGACCCGTTGCATCAAACAAAAATCCATCGTCAACAACTCTAGCTCCAACATCAATCCCAATAAGGGTCCAGGTAAGACCACGCTTGAAACCATACTCCCCATTGTAATTGTGCGACCTAACTCTTCCAGTTTCTGGATCAATGTTATTTTTTACGGAGAGACCGTCATTCTCCCAATCAACCAGATACTCATAATTACCAGACCACTTTCTGTACCCCCCCCTTTAAGATAAGGGAACCACTTCTTTCTTGATGCGATAGCATCAGACATGGACTGATATCCCCAGCCTATTTTCGCGACAGAAACTTCATGGAACAATCGAAGATATTTATCATTATCAGCAGTTGCCATACCTTCACGCGACTCAATCAATTCACCAAGCAGTGGGAATTTTTCAAATAGAGATCGAGCCGTATCCGATACCCAGTAAGCCATAACAGAGCCAGGAATTTTAGAAAAATCCCGAGCATCAACCAAAAAATTCGACAAAGGTTCATTTTCAATAAAAATTTCCTGCTTATCAGCAGAAGCTGAAGCCTGATTTAAATCCCTATAAACACCCCTAAAGCCCGCTATAAATGAATTAGTCAATGAAAACATTGCAGCCATTGCAACCTTTGAGTTCATTGACGGAAAACTATTAAAACCAATTTGAATCAAACTTGTGATTGTCTTATCCTGAAGCAATCTAACTCTCAATGACTCAAAGCTAGTCAAGAACATCCATCCCTGCATTGTTATCAAGGATACATTGCCTACTTGCTTTGAGTACAAAATAGATCTATCAATAAAGCAAGCAAACAAGTCGCTTTTGGCATCTGGATAAACTGATGAAACAAAAGTTTTTACATAAGAGTTCATGCCCTTGCTGCCCATGTACGGCGGATTCGCCACCACCGCATCAAACTGCATCGCCAGCAGCTGGGCCTGCCTGACGAACGGTTGTAAGTCCTGCGCTGCCTGCTTGCCATACATGTCGCCCCCAGCCTCGGCCAGCGCCAATACTTGGGTCAGGGGCTCCAGGTGGGTCTTAAGCTGATACGGGATCTGGATCAGCGAGCCAAAGGTCTTGGCGTGCTCAAAGGTTTCGATCAGGTCCCAAATGGTGGCGCGCAGTACGCCAAACGGCGCCAGGTGGGTGCTCAGTTCTTCGTACTTCAGCCCCTTGCTCTCCTGCAAGCTCAGCACGTTGAGCTGTGGCGGGTGCTCGGTGTCATTAAGCAGGCGGCGGTCGTCGGCACGGGCCTTCATCAGCAGCGCGAAGCCGGCCATTTGGGCGGCGCGGTCGTCGATGTCGAGGCCGTAGAGGTTCTTCTCCAGGATCAGACGCGGGATGTCGCGCAGGCGGTAGCCGCGCTCCAGGTAGATGGCCTTGAGCACGTCGTAGGCCACCACCAGGATGTGGCCCGAGCCGCAGGCGGGGTCCAGCACGGTGATGGACTCGGGGTTAAGGGCGTCGCCGTCTTCACGGATACGAGTCTGGATCAGCGCGTCGAGCTGGGCCTGCACCTCGGGCGTCTGCTCTGCGGGCTGAATGTAGTAAGGCCACTCGCTTGCCAGGGTGCTGGTGGGGTTGGCCATCAGCCACAAACGGCCCACGCTGTTTTGCACCAGGTACTGCACGATCCAGTTGGGCGTGAACAGCTGGGTGGCGGCAGGAATGTCCTCGCTCTTGACCACCTTGCCGATGACTTCGTCCTTCTTCTCGCTGATGTAGAACTGGTACAGCCAGCCAATGACTTCGATTTCTTGCCAGTCTTCTTCGGGCACGCCAGCCACCAGCTTGGCAACGATAGAGTCGGTGCGCAGCAGGTTGTCGGGCAGCAGCAGCTCGGTGTCGTCGTCGATGCGCTCGAACAGAAAGGGCATGCTGCGGGACAGCTCGTTGCATTGGGCCACCAGCAGCAGCTTGTAGAGCTCGTCATCGCGGTTGCCGGCCAGTTGCATCTCTTGCACCTTGGCGGCGCTGAGCCCGGGCAGCGTCACCTCGGCCGCATAGCGCAACAGCTCGGGCAGGCCGCCGTCGCGGCTGCTCAGCACCCGGTGCCCGTGGTCCAAGAAGTCGTGCAGCTCCATGTAGCGCAGGGCAGCGAAGCGGTTGAACCAGGTGTAGGCCACCTCTTCCATGGTCTGGGCAAAGCCATGGCGCTGAATGCGCTGCAGCAGCTTTTCGCGCTGACGGCCCACCTTGGCTGGCCACTCTGCACCATCTATCAAGGCGACATCGCCGCTCAATGTCAGGGGCGACACGTGGGTGGCGCTGATGCCCAACTGATGTGCGCGGGCGGTGACGGCCGCGATGAAGTCTCTGCGGGCTTGCGGGGCGTAGGACTTGAGGTTGGATTTGTTCATGGTGCAGAGTTGGGTCAGATGGCCTGGTGCATTGGTGTGCCGGTGTTACAGGCGGCAGTCGAGTACCAGCAACGGGCTTTCTGATGTGGTGTTCAGTTCTTCAACGGCTTCAAGGTAGGCCAGCGGGGGCATCTTTTTCTCAGACAGGTGCAGCGCCAGGTGCGGCCATGAGCTCAGGCGGTTGGTTGATTCGGTGCGGATGGCCATCACGTCAAGCACGCGGGCTTTGCGGGCGTCAGGGCTGGTGACGAGAAAGGCGCCTTTTTTGCGGTCACCTTCTTCTGCCAGGCGGTACAGCCCTCGGGCGTCTGCACCCGCAAACTGCTGGATCAACTGCTGCTGTTTGATCAGCCGCTTTTCCAGCAGTTGGGCGCTGCCGCTGAGCAGGAACTCGGCGTACAGCTCGGCCTCGCAGGTCGCGATGAAGCGTTCTTGGGTGTCCAGCACGGTCAACAGCTGGTCGGTGCCCAGTGCGCAAAAACCAGGTTGCGCCAGCAGCGTGGCGTAGTAGTGGCGAAGCTCGGTGAGGTCGTCCAGCGCACGCTCCAGACTTGAGCGCCTACGGGCTTCATCAAAGTTTCGGGCGAGCTCTACGACCTCAATGCGGGCCTGCAGCTTCGCGAGGGGCAGCGCATCTTGTTTGATGTTGAGGTCTTTGACCAAGCCACGCAGCTCGGCCAACTGGGACAGGGCTTGATCGAGCTTGCCCTCCATGCGGCGCAGCTTGCTCAGCACCGTGGCGAAGCCCGCCACACACACGCCCAGGGTTGCCACACTGGCGACCGCGCCAACGGTTGCCAGGGTTTGCACCGTGCTGAGCGTTTGCTGGATATGTACCAGCTGCGCTGACTGCAACGCCTCCACCCCGAGCGAGAGCGGGTTGCCGCCTGGGATGGGCAAGCCCTTGATCAGGCCCCAGCCGCCCAGCTCTTGCACGTGACCCACGATGTGCCCAGTGCTCTTGTCTTTGATGATCGCGCCGATGCGCTCGTACAGCAGCGGGTTGGCAAAAGCCTCGGGGATTTCAAACTGCAGCGCCATGATCATTCCAGAGGCTGGCCTCGGCTTTGCGGCTGTGTGTGATCGCGATGAGACGCACAACAGCGGGGATGAGTTTTTGGTAACCGGGGCTGTTGGCAATCAAGGCTCCAGCCACGGCCAGCCCTAGAGGTCCGCCGCCGGCCATACCGCCCAAGACCAGTTGCAAAGAACTCAAGCCAAACAGCCAAGTCCAGAAGCCGCCGAACAAAAGCTTCGCAACCACTGTTGCCGACACAGCTCCACCTAGCGTGCCAGCCGCCAAGGCCGAGCTGACCCCCTGCAGAACGTGGCTTGGCACACCTTTGAGCTGCAGTTGGGAAATCACTTGTTTCTCCACTGCCTCCCGCTGTTCGGGTGGTAGCTTCTTGAATTGCTCCTCTGCCAAAGCGCGAACCCGTTCGGAGATGTAGTTTTCGATAAGGTCTTCCCCATCACCTGTGTTTTCATCCCGGTAGGGGCTTCTGTTCAAGATGCCCGGGGTCAGCTTGTCAGCCACGCGGATCAAGATCTGTCTGTAGGTGAGCGCACGTTTTTTGCCCATCAAGTTACCTAGGCTATAGCCCGCGACGGAACGGAGTTCTTTTGCAACCAACTCGTGCAAGTCGCATTCTTGGGCATGCGCGTGTTTGTCTTTGTTCAGCTTCAGGTCGTCGAGAAGGTCGAGCAGTTCCGGTTTGGAGCACTGCTGCATGGAGTTGACCCGAATCCGTGGACACATCATTCTTTGTGTTCAAGGAGTGTTGACGCCAACCGAAAACTGACCATTTTTTGAGGGGTGTGCCAACCCAAAATTGACCAGGGTGTTTCACTCTTCTG
>FWPV01004960.1_pt1 | contig 27233 bp, 23 predicted proteins | sample 2228371 | NCBI WGS metagenome assembly FWPV01 (sample SAMEA103939776, study PRJEB20133) | metagenome
GGCGTTTTTCTTTGCTTCTTTCTTTTACAGCTTCCGACAAAAGAAAGAAGATATAGTTTTTAAACCACTTTTTTACAAAAAGTGATAACTTTTAGCATAAAATGTGACATTTTTAGTTAAATGAAATGTGTGACATTTCTTTTTAATTGACATAAAAATTACCAAAATTAATTGAATTATTTCATTTAAGATTTTATAATATATTTTAATTTCTTTAGCTAAATGGAGGAAGTTTATGTTATCAACACTAAAAGAAACCTATATAAAAGAATTAAAATTTCTTTTTAAAGGTAAAGTAAGAGATATTTATGAAATAAACTCTAAAGAGTGGCTCATTGTTACTACTGATAGAATTTCAGCTTTTGATGTGGTTTTTAATGAACCAATTCCATCAAAGGGAATTATCTTAAATAAGATTTCAAATCTTTGGTTTGATAAAATAAAATTTTTGCCAAATCACATAATTTCAACAAATCCAATTGAAAAATTACCTTTTCTTAAAGATTATGAAGGTATAAATGAAAGAGCGGTTATAGTCAAAAAGGTAAATAGACTTCCTGTAGAATGTGTGGTTAGAGGATACCTTTTTGGGAGTGTTTATAGTGAGTATAAGAAAAATGGAACTGCAGGAGGAGTAATATTACCCGAAGGACTAAAACTTGCAGAAAAACTTCCAGAGCCTATTTTCACGCCAGCGACAAAAGCAGAAACAGGTCATGATGAAAATATAAATTATGAGCAATTTGTTAATATTGTTGGAAAAGAAATAGCTGATAAGATTATCGAATATTCTATACAAATTTATAAATTTGCTTCTGAAAAGATGGAAAAGTCTGGAATAATACTTGCCGATACAAAATTTGAATTTGGCATTGATGAGGACGGCGAACTTATACTTGTAGATGAAGTGTTAACTCCAGATTCATCAAGATACTGGGAGAAAAAGAGTTATAAAGTTGGGGAAAGTCCTTTAAGTTATGATAAACAGTTTTTAAGAGACTATCTTGATTCAACGGGATGGAATAAAACACCACCACCACCATCTTTACCAGAAGATATTATTAATAAAACAAAATCAAAGTATGAGGAAATTTTACATCTTATAGAAAGTTCTTTAAAATAGGGATAATATGGGTATAACTAAAGAAGCAGAAAAGGAAATATTGCCTTTAAAGTTTGCTCCATGGTGGAAAAGAGTGATATCTTTTGTGATAGATTTTCTTATTGTAAACATCATATTTTCTTTTATTTTATTTTTTGTTTACAGAAAAGATATGGAGATGTTTTTCACTTCCCCTGAAAATTTGGAATTATTTTTAAAATTTATCAGCTACAGACAGCTTGAAATAAATCTTTCATATATACTGATTTTTATATCTTATTTTGGAATTTTATGGTATGGTATTGCCCAAACGATAGGTGGAAAAGTTATGAAAATCTATGTAATTGATATAAAGGGTAAAAAGCTTAATATATTTCTTTCACTTGCGAGAGCATCTTTTTTATATGTATTTTATGGTTTACTTTTCATTCCATTGATATTTGTGGTCAATCCAGTCTATCATCAAAGAATACATGATTTTATCACAAATTCAGTTGTTGTAGAAAAGCCAGAATTTAAAGATGAAAAAGATTAATATATATTTTATCAAGTAATGACTTAATTTTAAATTACTTTTCATTAAATATTCAAAAATCATAAATCTATACTATTAAATAAGATAAAAATTAAAAAAAAATCTTGACTTAACCATCTTATTGATATAAAATAAAGTCCATTTAAAAAAGGTGGGAAATATGAAAAAAAATAATTTTTACCTTAAAAAGAAAAACTTATACACTTACTCCTTTTCTCCTTTCATAATTCAGCTTTATAAAGAAGATATTACTCAGCTTGTTGATTTAGTTAAATCAAATTACCCTGAAGCAAAAATTTTTATAGGCAAAGATGGACTTGATTTTGATCTTTCAAATAGAATAGATATTGAAGAATTTTTTAAAAATCAAGAATTAAGTAAACAAGTGTTAAATTCTATTTATATAAGAATAACCACAGGAGAAAATGAGAATTCGCCATTTCTTATTATAGAGATTGATCAATATTCATATAATTATATTATTTCTGGCAAGGATAAAAAATTAAGGAAAATAAAAAATGAAATATTGAAAATAATCAATAGAAATAGGGTTTACAAATATATTAAAAATCCCTTTACTATCTTTTTTGTTATTTGTGTTGATATAGCATTTTTCCTTTTTATTTTTAAGTTTAAAGATCTTGTAGAAAAGAAACTTAATTTTTCTTTTTCTTATATTTCTTTACTTATGTTTCTTTTTGTTACCAATCTTATCTTTATATTACCAAGTGGTAAGAACAGGATATTTCTTAAACCAAAAAAAGAAGTTCCTTTCTTTAAGAAATATAGAGAAGCGATTGCGTTTTTTAGTATCTTTTCGCTTTTTATTCTTCTTTTTATAGTGGGGATTTTTTTGAAAATTGTATAATTTTTTCTTTAATGAGGGAGGGGATATGGAAGAGATGTTAAAAAATCTTGTGTTGTCAAAGCAAAAAGAAAATCTTGTCTTTTTTGTTAAGAAAAGGGATGGGAGAATAGTTGATTTTGACCCATTGAAGATAGTTATGGCTATTAGAAAGGCTTTTGATGCTACTGGAGAAGGAAATATAATGAAAGCCTGGGAATGTGCTGCACTTGTTATAACAAGGCTTGATTCTAAAGTAGTTGAGATTGAGCATATTCAGGATATTGTTGAAGATACTCTCATGAATATGGGATTTAGAAAAACAGCGAAAGCATACATTCTATACAGGGCAAAAAGAGCTGAGACAAGGAATTTACAGAAAGTTCTTTCTGAAAGTATGGATGTTGTTGATACCTATCTTGACTTAAAAGATTGGAGAGTAAACGAAAACTCAAATATGAGTTATTCACTACAAGGTCTTAATGCCCACATCTCTTCTACAATAGTGGCAAATTACTGGCTTAATAAGATATATACTCCAGATATAGGAGAAGCACATAGAAATGGCTTATTTCATATACATGATTTAGGCTCTCTTTCTGCTTATTGTGTTGGGTGGGATTTAGAGATGTTACTTATAAATGGCTTTTCTGGTGTTACCGGGAAGGTTGAATCAAAACCCGCCAAACATTTTAGAACAGCTTTAGGTCAAATAGTTAATTTTTTCTATACTCTACAGGGAGAGGCAGCAGGTGCTCAGGCATTTGCAAACTTTGATACCTTGCTGGCACCTTTTATAAGATATGATGGTCTTACATATGAAGAAGTAAAACAGGCAATGCAGGAGTTCGTTTTTAATCTCAATGTTCCTACAAGGACTGGTTTTCAAACACCGTTTACCAATATCACTTTTGACTTAAGATGTCCATCTTACTTTGCGGATCAGGGTGTTGTTATTGGTGGAGAAATAAAAGAAGAGACATACAAAGAGTTTCAAAAGGAAATGGACTGGATAAATAAAGCATTCGCCGAAGTTATGCTTGAAGGAGATGCTAAAGGGAGACCTTTTACATTCCCAATACCAACCTATAATATCTCTAAGGGATTTGATTATAACAATCCCAATTTTGAGCCAATATGGAAAATGACAGCCAAATACGGAACACCATACTTCTCTAACTTTGTTAATTCAGATATGAGTGAGGAAGACGCGAGGAGTATGTGTTGCAGGTTAAGACTTGATAATAGAGAAGTAAAAAATCAAATAAATAAACATTTGAAAGATAATAATGAACATCACAATAGACGAGGTGGAATATTTGCAGCTAATCCTATGACAGGTTCTATAGGGGTTGTTACTATTAATCTACCGAGAATAGCTTATCAATCTAAAAGTAAAGATGAGTTTTTCTCTAAACTGAAAGAAGTAATGATGCTTGCAAAAAATTCTTTAGAAATGAAAAGAAAGATTGTTGAAGATCTAACAGAGAAAGGTTTATATCCTTATACTAAAGTGTATTTAAGAGATGTAAAACTTAGAACAGGGCATTACTGGACAAACCATTTTTCAACAATTGGTCTAATAGGTATGAATGAAGCTGTTATAAACCTGCTTAAGATTCCTTATCATTCAGAAGAAGGAAAGAATTTTGGTCTGGAAATTCTTGATTTTATGTTAGAAGTGCTGGATCAATTTAAAGAAGAAACAGGGCACCTCTATAATCTTGAGGCTTCACCAGCCGAGGGAGCAAGCTATAGACTCGCTAAAACAGATAAAAAGAAATTTAAAGATATTATTACAAGTGGAACAGAAGATGTTCCTTACTATACTAACTCTGTTCACCTTCCTGTTAACTATACGGAAGATATTTTTGAGTTGCTTGATTTTCAGGATGAATTACAAGCTAAATTTACTGGTGGAACAGTAATACATATTTTCCTGGGCGAAGAGATAAAATATCCTCAGGTTTTAGGTAAGCTGGTATATAATATTGCAAGTAAATATAAATTACCATATTTTTCTATCACTCCTACATTTTCTATATGTCCAGTTCATGGTTATATTGCTGGTAAACATGAGTGTTGTCCTTTACCTCATTCAGAGGAAGATCTGAAAAAATATGGTAGATATGTTAATATTAAAGAGATATATTAAGGAGGGGATATGTCAGAAGAAAAAAAATTGGTAATACCATGCGAAGTATATTCGAGGGTTGTGGGATACTATAGACCTGTTCAGCACTGGAATGTTGGTAAAAAGCAAGAGTTTACAGAAAGAAATATTTACGACAAATCATTGTTTAAAAATGTTTAAGGGAATACAAAAAGTTTCTTTAATTGATTATCCAGGTCATATTGCAACCACTCTCTTTACGGGTGGTTGCAATTTTAACTGCCTGTGGTGTCATAATAGAATACTTGTTGAGAAAGAGAGTCTTTCTAATTTACCTACTATTTCAGAAGAAGAGATAAAGTCTTTCCTTATTTCCCGAAAAGGTAAAATAGAAGGAGTTTGTATTACTGGGGGGGAACCTACATTGTGGAGAGATAAACTTTCTCTCTTTATGAAGTGGTGTAAGGAAAATGGCTTTTTAGTTAAACTTGATACTAACGGATACCTCCCAGATGTTTTAAAAAATTATATTGATAATAAGCTTGTCGATTTTATTGCAATGGATATAAAAAATACGTTTGAAAAATATTCTCAAACTGTAAATGTTACAGATTTAGATATTGAAAGAATAAAAACTTCTATAGAGATCATAAAAAATAGCGGTTTACCATATCAGTTTAGAACGACTTTAGTACCCAATCTGGTCAATAGAAAGGAAATAGAAGAATTTTTTGGAGAAGGGATAGAATTTCAGGAGTATATAAAGATAGGAGCAGAAAAGGTTGGATAGTATATTTTTAAAAATAAAGTATAAATAAATTTGCATTCATTCATTTTTGAGATTATAATTTAAAATGTAAATGCCGATAAAAAATAAAAAACTGAGGAATTAGATGCCAGTTCTTGATTTTCAGGTACCTTCACTTATACTATATGGCAATGAAAGTTTACAACGTTTGCCAGAATGTGCTACTCCAAATCAGGAAAAAGTTGTCATAGTAGCTGATAAAAAAGCAACAGAATATGGTATTACTCAAAAAATTAAAAGAATTATAGAAGGTTATGCCTACGATATAATAAATTATGAAATTTCATCCAATGCAACGACTAAAGAACTCTTTGAGGGAGTAAATATTGTAAAATCTTCGAGAGCCGATGTTGTTATAGGTATTGGAGGTAGCAATTCTCTGTCAGTAGCAAAATGTATCGCCCAATTCAGCACACAGGAAGTTACAGAAGAAACACTTAAAGGTTATAAAAAATTGGCAGTAAAAAAGGTTAAATATGTTGAAGTCCCATTTGTGCAGACTATTAATTGGGGAGTTATGCCAGTTACTTATGTGATTGATGATACAGATAAAATAAGAAAACCATATTCTGATAAAGATTCTATAGCCCACGCTATAATAATAGACCCTGTCCTTACAGAAGACATTCCCTTAAATGATGTTATATATTCAAGTCTTGAATCTTTAGCATATGCTTTTGATGCTTATATTTCTAAAAAATCTAATCCTATTTCTGATGCTTTTAGTATAAAGGCAATAGAATACCTGAGTGTTAATTTAAAGAGGCTTGCTATAGAACCTGCAAATACAAAGTTAAAAGGCAATCTCTCGATAGGAGCACTTTTAGCTTCTTTAGCGACTTGTTTTTCTTCAGCTGGACTCACAGCAGCATGTGGTATGGGCATAGAAACAGCAACAGGCATTTCATCTACAATCGGCACCTCTGTTATTTTGCCACATATTATGGAATTTAACTTAACAGCTGCTGCAAACAGATTTATACAAATTGCAATGGCTTTAGGAGAAAAAGTAAGCGAAGTTACTGTTATAGAAGCTGCTATTATGGCAATAGAAGCAATAAGAAGACTTATGCTTGAACTTCATATACCCCAGCGACTTTCTGAGTATAATTTTACAGAAGATAAGATAGAAATATCTGCAAAAGTAGCCACACAGTATGAATTTTTAAACTATATACCAAGACCAGCAGGTAGAAACGAGATTAATGAGATTTTTTCAGCGGCTATGTAGAATTGGAGAAAAATTATGGAGATTAGTGATTTTCAAGCCATCCTTGATATAAACCAGAAAATTAATTCTATAAAAGACGTAAAGAGTATATTAAAAGATATCTCTCATTATGCTTGCGTTCTACTTAATTCAGAGGGTGCATCCATACTTCTTAGAGATCCACAGACAGGTAATTTACATTTTGAAGTGGCTTTTGGAGAAAGTAGTGATACCCTTAATGATGTTATTGTTCCTAAGGGGAAAGGCATAGCTGGATATGTTGCTGAGAAACAGGAACCAGTTGTTGTTGATGATGTAGAAAAGGATGAAAGATTTTATTCAGGGGTTGATAATGTAACAAAATTGAAAACTCGTTCTTTAATAGCTATGCCACTTGTCAATAATGGTAAAACCATAGGTGTAATAGAGGTTATTAATCCTCTCAAGGGAAAATTTAGTGAAGATGATGTGTTTATTTTAAAACAATTTGCAGAACAGGCGGCAATCGCAATTTCAAACGCTTTATTATATAAAAAATTAAAAGATAGAGCTAGAGAAATTGAGTATTTATATCAGATATCCAATCTTACAAATTCGCTCTGTACAAAGAATGAACTTTTTGAAAGGATATTAAAACTTATTACCAAAGTCTTTTCTTCAGAAAGAGTTTCTATTATGCTTATAAATGAAGAAACTGGAAAACTATACATAGAAGCCGCAGTTGGAATCCCAAAAGAAGTAATAGATAAAACAGAAAATGTTATCTATGTAGAAAAAATATCAAACCTTGTTCTGAATGAGGGTAAGGCTATCTATTCTAACGACATAGAAAAACAGGGAATTAGCAAAAATAAAAAATTTAGATATAAAAGCAGATCTTTTATTTCTGCTCCTATAAAAGTTCAAAACATTCCGATAGGGGTTATAAATGTTTCTGAACCAAAGAAAAATATAAGATATACCGAAGAAATGGCAAAGTTACTCCAAACAATAGCAAATCAGGTTGGACAAGCATATCAGGCAATATTAAGCTATCAGGAAAGAATAGAAAATGAAAAACTTAAAAAAGAAATAGAAATAATGAAAATGATACAAAATGCACTTCTTCTTACTAATTTTAAAGATTATCAGAATATTTCCGTATTTGCTAAAATGAAATCTGCTGAAGTGGTAAGCGGAGATTTTTACGATGTTTATAAAATATCTCCCTCAAAACTGGGTATTGTTATTGGTGATGTTTCTGGTAAAGGTCTTCCAGCTTCTTTGTATATGGCAGTTTCAAGAAGTGTTATAAAGTCATACGCTCATCATATTCTTAATCCTGGAGAAATGTTGAAAATGGCGAATGAAATACTTGTAGATGATTCAAGAGTCGGGATGTTTGTTACATTATTTTATGGAATTGTTGATCTTGAAATCTCTACTTTTATATATTCTAATGCTGGACATAATCTACAATATATTTATAAATTTTCTCAGGATGAATTAATACCATTGAAATCTAAAGGAATTCCTTTAGGAATAAATCGAAAAGAAAATTATGAAACCATAGAGATAAAACTAGAATCTCAGGATATAATTGTTTGTCTTACAGATGGAATTGTTGATGCTATGAATATAAGTGGGGAAGTTTTTGGACTTGAAAGAGTTAAAGGAATTTTAAAAAAATATGCAGTAACAAATTCAAATACTATAGTAAACGCTATATTTAGAGAAGTTGAGGAATGGTCAAAAAATACACCTCAATGGGATGATATGACAATTCTTGTTGTTAAAAAACCATAAATAAGGTATACAGGTGAAAAGAAAAGATCTTATTAAAATTATTAAATCTCTTTCGGCTGTAAATGTTGATAACCTTATTGAAATGCTTAACTTAAAGAAACCTTCTACTATAAAAAAGCTTAAAAAACTTATAGCAAGCCTTGTAAAAACTAAAAAAATAATGTTTGATGAAAATAATAATTTAATTCTTCTAAAAGAAAAAACAGAACCCCAAATAGAACAAAATAAACCTAAAATTAGAAACGTAAATAAAAATAAAAAAACAACATTAAAGGCAACCGATGACTTTTATATCATAACAGATAAATATAAAATAAGAAGGGAATTTCCAGAAAATGTATTAAAAGAAGCAGAAGCATTAAAATCAAAAATTGATAATAGTAGCCGACTTGATTTAAGAGAAGAAATGATATTTACAATAGATGGAGTCGATGCAAAGGATCTTGATGATGCAGTCTCAATAGAAAAAACAAAAAATGGATGGAAACTCGGAGTACATATCGCAGACGTTTCATTTTATGTACCAAAAAATTCAAAATTAGACAAAGAGGCAAAAAAAAGAGGCAATAGCTATTATTTTATCAATAAAGTTGTCCCAATGTTTCCTTTCACTCTCTCAAACGAACTATGTAGTTTAAATCCCAATGAAGATAAATTAACAATGTCGATATTTGTAAATCTAACTAAAGATGGAGAAATAATTGATTATAAAATTTTCAAGTCAATAATAAAATCAAAATATAGACTCACATATGATTATGTTCAATCATATCTTGATGGAGAAGTAGAAATAACAGATAAAAAATTAAAAGAATCTCTTGATGAAATGAATATTCTCTTTAGAATACTTAACAAAAAAAGAATAGAGAATGGAAGCATTGATTTTGATTTTAAAGAACAAAAGATAGAGCTTGACGAAAATGATGAACCAGTAAAAGTATGGCTTAAGGAAAGAAAAGATTCAGAAAGAATAATAGAAGAATTCATGCTTCTAGCAAATAAGTGTATAGCAATGTTTCTTTCAGAAAAAGAAATTTCCCTTTATCGAGTCCACGAAAATCCAGAAGAACAGAAGTTGAGGAGCTTTATGAGAATGGCTTTAAAACTTGGACATAAAATACAGGGAAATCCTATTCCAGGTCCTTTTGAAATCCAAAAAATATTGAAAGAAGTAAAAGATAAACCTCACAAAGAACTTATAAACCACATTCTTCTTCGTTCTATGCAACAGGCAAGATATCAAACAGAAAACTTTGGACATTATGGACTTGGATTTGAGTTTTATACTCATTTTACTTCTCCTATAAGAAGATATGCTGACCTTATCGTTCATAGACTTGTAAAACATTTTCTTTTTGAAAATAATACTACTATACCATACTCACACGACGAACTTTCAAAAATTGCAAATCATATTTCAGCTACAGAAAGAATTGCAATGGAAATGGAGAGAGAGTTTTATAAAATCAAATCTTTAAGATTTCTTAAGGGAATGGAAGGCAAATCGTTTAATGCTATGATAACAGGTATGATTGACCTCGGTATTTTTGCCCAGATTGAAAAATATGGCATAGAGGGAATGATAAGATTTGCAGACATTGAAGATGATTATTATATCTTTGATGAGGCAAACTATTGTGCAATAGGTAAGAGAACAAGAAAGAAATTTACTATCGGGGATAAAATAAAAGTTGAAATAGTTAGTGTTAAGATTGAAAAAGGTTTCTTAAATCTTAAACTTGTAGAAAAAGAAAAAAATCGGGTCACCGGGACTTGAACCCGGGGCCTTCTGGTCCCGAACCAGACGCGCTACCAAACTGCGCTATGACCCGAAATATAGATATTTATTCTATAAAGAAAAATGATTTGTGTCAATATTTATGAGATTAATCATAACACCTTACCTCATAATACCCTATCGTTTTTTGCTTAAAGAACTTATTGAATTTTCTCTATTTGAAAATATATTAAAATTTAACTTTATAGTCGATAAAAAATTGTTTGGTTATTTTTTTATTTCATTTAAAAATAAAAATATAGATTTTGATAGATTTATTTCAGAAGTTACAAATACTTCCTTTCAGCGAAGTCTTTTTGATACTAAAGTTCATATTCAGTTTAAAGGAAAAGTCGATAAAGTAGATGACCTGCTTTCTTATTCTTTCCTTGCCTGTTCAAAAGACGAAGATTTTACTTTAATAATTCAAAATGAGATAATCGAAAATCTTGTTTCCTTTCTTAAAGTTAATGATTTAGGTGAACTTGAGAGAAAAATATATATCTTACTTTCAAATCCTTTGAGTGGGCTAAATAAATATATTTTAAGTCTTCCAGATAGTAAACTTCAATTATTATTAAATCATATATTATCTAAAAAAATTGCTTCAATCGATATGATAGCTGGTTATATAAAAAATCTTGGTGAAAAAGGTGAAATAATTTTAAATAATTTTTCAAAAAATGTGAAAATATTACTTATTGAAAAATTAAGGAGTTTATCTTTTTCTACTACATACAGATGGGCAAGAGAAGTAGAATACATAATGAACAAAAACCTCCTCGTAGCTTCCCGAGAACTTGAAGTGAGTCTCCCACTCTTTGAAAAATTTGAGTTTGTTAGAAAATGTTATCAAATAGCAATGGTCAAAAAAGAATTTGAAAATAGAACCCTTTTTGATTGGCTTTCCATTCTTTCAAAAGAGGAATTGAAAACTTTAATCCTTAATACGCCCAGAAAAACCTTATCTACTTCACTTACTTTTCTTAGCCAATGGGAAATTTTAGAAATTTTTTCTTCACTTTTTTCAAAAAATGGTATGAAATTACTTTTAGAAGATATTAATTATTCTTCTAAAAATGATGAAAATGATAGATTTTTTGAACTTTTTAAATTTTTGAAAAAAATAAAAGAAATTTATTATGAAAAGTTTTTAAAACTTTTTAGTTTTAAAGAAGACATCAAAAAACTAATTTCCACTCCAGATGAACTTGAGTTGATTATTGATGAAATTGGGTTCGCTTCAGCACTATATGCGTTAAAAAGAACTGAACCTGAATTTCAAGAAAAAATACTTACTGGAATCTTAAAAAATATCTTTGAGGATATGATTTCAGGTAGGATAAAGATTAAGGATTATTACGACTCTCGTATTGAAGAGTACGAAAAAGAATTTCTAAAAGCTGCAATAATCCTTAACTCTGATAAACTTAACCTATAAACCAAGCTTTTTCAAATACTGGATCCTTTTTCTTCCTTTCTTCGAGTTTTTCAAGTCTCATTAATTCAGCTTCTATCATTACATTTGAAATTTCTTTCTTTGAGAGAATATATAATTCCTCAAATTTTAAAGCCTCTTCTAATGCATTTTCTTTAAATAACATTTCTTTTTTAGCTAATATCACCTTTCTTGTTTCAATTGCACTGATATTTTCATATAAATCCGGATTTTCTTTAAACTTTTCTATGGTTTTTGAGCTAATACTTCCACCAACAGTAAACTTAAGACCATTGAAAACTGCCTTTTTGCCTACTTCCTTTACCAATTTCATAATAAAATCTGTATCTGGCTTTATATTTTCATCCATAAAAGAATCACTTAAATCAGTTCTCCCAAGAGTTATATTGTCTATTTTCCCCCTCGCATAAAATAATATTTCATCAATCTCTTCTATAGCATTTCTTGTTTCAATGTTAATCGAGAGGTTTATCCTGTGATCCTTATAAATAGACTTATAAGCAGAAATAAATTTCTTTAAACCAAATGCTGTTTCAACCATTGGAGAAATAATACCATCAACACCAAGTTCAAGAGAATCTTTTATATCTCTTACTGCTTCTACTCCACCAATTTTTAAAAATAATTTCACACCAGCTTTATCAGTTAATCTTCTTAGTCTTACAAGATCATTAAAAGATGAACCTTCTGCTTCAAATTCTGCTTTTATACCCTGAACATTATATTCTTCTTTGAGTAATAAGAGTTGTTCAAACAATTGTTTTTCTATACCAAACATAATTACCTCCCATTTTATTTTCGAATATAAATGAGATTTATTTAGCAAAAAAATGATTTTTTTTTATTTTTATTTTATAATCTATAGAATGTTAATATCCCCATAAAGGTAAAAAATATGCCAAAAAGAACAGATATAAAGAAAATTCTCATCATTGGTTCCGGTCCAATAGTTATAGGTCAGGCTTGTGAGTTTGATTATTCTGGAACTCAGGCTTGTAAAGCTTTAAGAGAAGAAGGCTTTGAAATAGTCTTGATAAATTCTAATCCTGCAACTATTATGACAGATCCGGAAATAGCAGATAAAACATATATAGAACCTTTAACCCTGGAATATCTTGAAAAGATTATAGAGATAGAAAAGCCAGATGCCTTATTACCCACTCTTGGAGGTCAAACTGCTTTAAATCTTGCAATTCAAGCTTATGAAAGCGGCGTCTTATCAAAATATAATGTTAAAATGATAGGTGCAAACTATGAAGCTATAAAAAAAGGAGAAGATAGAGCAGAGTTTAACAAGGCAATGGAAAGAATTGGACTTAAAGTTCCTGAAAGTAGAGTTGTTCATTCTTTAGAAGAGGCACTGAAAGTCGTAGATGAACTCGGCTTCCCAAATATTATTAGACCTGCTTATACTCTTGGAGGAACAGGGGGTGGCATAGCTTATAACATAGAAGAATTTGAACAGATTGTTAAAAAAGGACTTTCTCTTTCCATAAAAAACGAAGTTCAGATAGATAAATCCCTTCTGGGCTGGAAAGAATATGAACTCGAAGTAATGAGAGATACAAAAGATAATGTTGTTATCATATGTACTATTGAAAATTTTGATCCAATGGGTGTTCATACAGGAGATTCTATAACAGTAGCACCAGCTCAGACCTTAACAGATAAAGAATACCAACGATTAAGAGATTATTCTATAGCCATTATTAGAGAAATAGGGGTTGATACAGGTGGTTCAAATATACAGTTTGCCGTTAATCCAGAAAATGGAGAAGTAATAGTTATAGAAATGAACCCAAGAGTTTCAAGAAGTTCTGCACTTGCTTCAAAAGCAACAGGTTTTCCAATAGCTAAAATCGCTGCCAAACTATCAATTGGCTATACACTTGACGAAATTCCAAATGATATTACAAAAGAAACACCAGCTTCTTTTGAACCTACACTGGATTATTGTGTTGTAAAAATACCAAGATTTAATTTTGAAAAATTCAAAGAAACTTCTCCAACTCTTGGTACACAAATGAAGTCTGTTGGCGAAGTGATGTCTATCGGAAGAACATTTAAAGAAGCATTACAAAAAGGACTACGCTCACTTGAAAATAAATATTCAGGCTTCAATGAATTTGATAAACCAGAAGATATTGATCCAGCAGAATGGAAAAACCTGATATGCGAAAAATTAAAAACCTCTAATCCTGATAGAATATTTTATATAAAAAATGCAATAAAAGAAGGTTTTACAATAGACCAGATTTATGATTTAACAAAAATAGACAGATGGTTTTTACATAATCTCTTTGAAATATATTCAAAGGAAGAAGAATATAAAGGAAAATCATTTTACTCCCTCTCAAAAGAAGAATTAAAAGAATTAAAACAATTCGGTTTTTCAGATAGACAAATAGCTAACCTCGCAAAAGAAAAGATTACAGAATTAGATGTCAGAAATAGAAGAAAAGAATTAGGAATAATCCCTACATACAAATTAGTTGATACCTGTGCGGCAGAGTTTGAAGCCAAAACCCCATACTACTATTCAACATACGAAGATGAAAATGAAGCAATTCCATCTAATAAGAAAAAAGTGATGATATTGGGTAGTGGGCCAAATAGAATAGGGCAGGGTATAGAATTTGACTATGCTTGTGTCCATTCTTGTTTTGCTTTAAAAGAAGAAGGATATGAGACTATAATGGTTAATTCTAATCCAGAAACGGTTTCAACTGACTATGATACATCTGATAAACTTTATTTTGAACCTCTGACTTTTGAAGATGTTATGAATATATACGAAAACGAAAAACCTATCGGCGTTATACTTCAATTCGGGGGTCAAACTCCCCTTAAACTTGCAACAGCTTTAAGTAAAGCTGATGTCCCAATACTCGGAACATCTTCAGATTCGATAGATATTGCTGAAGATAGAGAAAAATTTAAAAATTTTATAGATTCACTTGGCTTCTTACAACCACCATCTGGTATTGCATATAAACTCGAAGAGGTTAAAACTATTGCAGCAGAAATAGGTTATCCGGTCCTTGTTAGACCTTCTTACGTGCTTGGTGGTAGAGCTATGCTTATAGTCTATTCTGAAAGTGACCTTGAAAAATACCTTAAAGAAGAAATTGAAGCCTTTTCAAGCGGACCAGTTTTAATAGATAAATTTTTAGAAAATGCACAGGAAATAGATGTTGATGCAATCGGAGATGGAGAAAATATAGTTGTAGCTGGAATTATGCAACATATAGAAGAAGCAGGAATACATTCTGGCGATAGTGCAATGATACTACCACCAGTGAGCATTCCAGAAGAAATGATAGAAAAAATAATCTATCAAACAGAAACTGTAGGAAAAGCATTAAAAGTAAAAGGCTTAATGAATATACAATTTGCTATAAAAGATGATAAACTCTACTTTATCGAGGTTAACCCAAGGGCTTCTCGTACAGTTCCATTCGTTAGCAAGGCCACAGGTATACCCTGGGCAAAAATTGCTACAAAAGTTTTGGTTGGACATAAGCTCTCTGATTTTGGAATAACCGGCTATAAAAAACCAGATTTCATTTCTGTTAAAGAAGTTGTTATTCCATTTAATAAATTCCCAAATGTTGATGCAATTTTAGGTCCAGAAATGAAATCTACTGGCGAAGTTATGGGAGTAGATTTTTCATTTGGAAAGGCGTTCCTTAAATCTCAAATAGCTGCTGGAATGAAAATTCCAAAAAAAGGCAATATTCTTGTTACAGTTAATGATATAGATAAACCCAAAATTGTTAATCCTCTTAAGGAAATCTCAAATCTTGGTTATAAAATTATAGCTACCTCAGGTACCAGAGATTTCCTTATTCAAAATGGTATACCTTGTGAAATGATATATAAGATAAATGAAGGTAGGCCAAATATCATAGACGAAATGAAAAATGGCAATATAAACATAATTTTTAACACTCCTCTTGGAAAAAAAGCATTTTCTGACGATACTTATATTAGAAAAAATGCTATACTTCTTCAAATTCCACTTTTTACTACTGTACCGGCTATTTATGCTTTAGCAGAAGCATTAAAAACATTGCATAAAGAAGAGGTAAGCGTTAGTTCTATCCAGAATTATTATAAATTAAAAAATAAAGGAGTGAAAAATGACATTAATAAAAGAGGAGAATTTTGAGTTATTAAGAAATTACATAACTTCAAAATGCTTGAATTCAATTGAAACGTTAGGGTTTGTTTATAACTCGATACAAAAAATAACTAAAATCGTAGAAAAAGATAAATTAAAAGCAGCTAAAAAATTGTATTTTTTGGCTTCAAAAGTTGAAAAATTAACCAAAAATTAGCAGGTAATATGAAAGAAGAGATTTTAATACTCGATTTTGGTTCTCAATATACACAATTAATAGCAAGAAGAATAAGAGAACAAAATGTTTATTCTGAAATTTACCCATTTAACCTTCCTCTGGAGGAAATAAAAAAAATTAATCCAAAGGGGATAATACTTTCAGGTGGTCCTTCCAGCGTCCTTTCACCAGATGCCCCATTTATTTCTAAGGAATTATATGAATTAAACACTCCTGTACTCGGGATATGCTATGGGATGCAACTTACTTCAAAAATCTTCGGGGGTAATGTAGAAAAATCTATCCATCGAGAATATGGTAAGTCCATAATGAAGATTATAAAAAACTCTCCCCTTTTTAATGGAGTTAAAAACGAAAGTATCGTCTGGATGAGTCACGGAGATTCTGTTCTAAAACTTCCAGAAGGTTTTGAAAAAATAGCAGAGTCAAACGATTGTGAGTATGTAGCCGCTCACAACCTTAATAAAAATATTTTCCTTGTTCAGTTTCATCCCGAAGTAGTACATACAGAAGAAGGAACTAAAATATTAAAAAACTTTCTTTTCACTATATGTAAGGTTAACGCAAATTGGACGATGGAAAATTTTTTAGAAAATGAAATAAATATTCTAAAAGAAAAATGCAAAGGTAAAAAAGTAGTACTCGGAGTATCTGGAGGTGTTGATTCTACAACCCTTGCAGTTTTAGCACAAAAAGCTCTTGGTAGTAATGTAACTTCTATATTTGTTAATAATGGATTGTTGAGACTTGATGAGGAAAAAGAAGTCATCTATAACCTTAGAGACAGACTTAAACTTAATGTTAAATATATAGATGCCACAAAAAAATTCCTAAAAAATCTAAAAGGTATCACAAATCCAGAGAAAAAAAGAAAGATAATAGGTAATACTTTTATAAAAGTATTTTACTCTGGTTTAAAAGATTTTGACTTTTTAATTCAAGGAACCCTTTACCCCGATGTCATAGAATCTTCATCTGTCAAAGGACCATCCCAGACCATAAAAACTCACCACAATAGAGTAAAAGAAATACTCAAAATGGAGAAAGAGGGTAGAATTATTGAGCCATTCAAATTTCTATTTAAAGACGAAGTAAGAAAAATAGCAAAACTTTTAGATATACCTGATGACATCCTTAATAGACATCCATTTCCGGGTCCAGGACTTGCAGTAAGAATAATAGGAACAGTCGATAAACAAAAATTAGATATTCTTAGAAAAGCAGATAAAATTTTTATCGATGAACTCAAAAATACCGGATATTATGATAAAGTCTGGCAGGCTTTCGCAGTTTTTCTCCCAGTTAGAAGTGTCGGAGTTATGGGAGATGAAAGAGCTTACGGAAATGTTATAGCTTTAAGAGCTATAACCTCTCTTGATGGAATGACAGCTAATTGGGCAGAATTACCACATTCTCTACTTGATAGCATATCAAATAAAATTATTAGACAGATTAAGGAAATAAACAGAGTAGTTTACGATATAACTTCAAAACCCCCAGCCACAATAGAATGGGAATAATATTTGCTATTTTTTTTAAAAATTATTAAAATTTTTTTAGCTTACTTTTCTTTAACGAGGGTAAAAAAATTGAAAAAAAGCATAGGAGTTGTAAAAACTCAATATGTCACTTTTGATGAAAAAATAAAACTTGATTCTGGCAAAAAATTTGGCCCTATAACTGTTGCTTACGAAACTTATGGTGAACTGAATAAAGATAAGTCAAATGCTATTCTGGTTTGTCACGCTCTTTCAGGTAATGCACACGCAGCCGGTTACCACGATTCTAAAGGAAATAAACCAGGCTGGTGGAATGATATAATCGGACCTGATAAAGCTATCAACACAGATAAATATTTTGTCATTTGCTCAAATGTTATCGGTGGATGTGCAGGAACTACAGGACCTTCTTCAATTAATCCCGAAACAAATAAACCTTACGGCTCATCGTTTCCCGTTATTACAATTGGGGATATGGTGCAGGTGCAAAAAATGCTTATAGATTACCTTGGTATAGAAAAACTTCTCTGCGTAATTGGCGGTTCAATGGGAGGAATGCAGGCACTTGAATGGGCTTTACGTTATCCAGACAAACTTGAAGCTTCAGCTATCATAGCAGCAACCTCAAGATTATCACCTCAGTCAATCGCTTTTAACGCTGTCGGAAGAAACGCAATAATTAGAGACGAAAACTGGAATAACGGAGATTATTACGGTAAACCATTGCCATCCGTAGGTTTGTCGATTGCAAGAATGATTGGGCATATTACATACTTAAGCGATGAATCAATGCATAAAAAATTCGGGAGAAGATTGCAAACAAGAAGCCAGTTTGGATTCGATTTTTCAAAAGAATTTCAGGTAGAAAGCTATCTTGACCACCAAGGTAATAAATTTGTTGAAATTTTTGACGCAAATAGCTACCTCTACGTTACAAAAGCAATGGATTATTTTGATGTTGCTGTAACCTATGGAAATGGTAGCCTTGATGAAGCAATGAAATTTGTAAAATCAAGAACCCTTGTTATCTCTTTTACATCAGATTGGCTTTTCCCACCATATCAGTCTCAAGAAATCGTTTACGCTCTACTTAAACAAAAAAAAGATGTTACATACTATAACATAGAATCTTCTTACGGACACGACGCTTTCTTACTTGAAATTGAACTCGAAGAAAAAATTATAGCAAACTTTATAGATTCTACCTATGAAAAAAGGAGGAATAGATGAAAAAACTATTCTCCTCACTTTCAAATCGCGTAGATCTCTCCATTATAGCAAGCTGGATAGATTATAATACCTCAGTCTTAGATCTCGGCTGCGGAGATGGTAGTCTTCTTGAATACTTGATTAAAAATAAAAACGTCAAAGGAACTGGTATAGAAATAGATACAGAAAAAATGTTAATTTGTACAAAAAAAGGTATCCCCGTAATTCAATATGACTTAAATAAATTATTTAACTTTATTCATAATCATAGCTTTGATTACGTAATTCTGAGCCAGACCCTTCAAGAATTAGTTAGACCTGATCTCATAATAGATGAAATAACAAGAATTTCAAAGTATGCAATCCTTAGTTTCCCTAACTTCGGTAATTATAAAATTAGATTAGATTTACTCTTTCATGGAAAAATGCCAAAATCAAAAGTTCTACCTTATTCCTGGTACAATACTCCAAATATCCACCTTTTGACATATTTCGATTTTAAAGAATATTGCAAAAATAAAAATTATAAAATAGTAAAAACATTTTTTATCAAAAATAATAAAATTAAAAAAAATCTACTTTTCCCAAATTTGACATCAGAAGCTTGCGTCGTTATGATAACAAAAAACGGGAATAAAATATGAAAAAAGAAGAAAAAATTCCATCTTTTGACGATCTTAAAAATCCAAATTACAAATACTATTACTCAAGAGAAGAAAGATTGGCAAGAAGAAGACAAAAACAAATAGAAGAAACTCGTTTCCAGAAAAAAGGAATTTTAGGATACCTTTCTGGTGGTAATCCTCAAGTTAAATCGTTTATAAGTTTTTATCTATTTCTTGCATTGATTTTCTGGTTATTCATTTATCTCTCAAATCCTCCAAAAACAAACGAAAGAAAGATAATCAAAATAGACAAATATAAAAATATAAAAATTAGTATCGTTAATTCAAAAGAATTAAAAGGCTTAAATATTATTTTAGAAAATAATGGTCATGATAATTGGCAAATCAAAAAAATATCACTAATTGAAAAAGCTACCTTCACAACAAATATTAACCTGCTAGTAGAACCAAAAAATTTTGAAGCAATCTTCCTCCCATTTGAAAAAATTCCCAATTTAAAAAAAATAACCCTAAATATTGAATAAAAGTTTTTTGAATTAAATTTTCTGCTATATAGCTAATCGCTATTTTCTTGATTTATTCTTCAAAAAGATTTAAAATTAAACAACTACAGGAGGTGTAATATGTTAAAAAAATTCTTATTTCTACTTTTTAGCCTGACTCTAACATTAGAACTTTATTCAGAAGTAATAACTATAGGAAAGGCAAGCTATCTTACCCATAGACCAAGAGGACAATCCGGACCACATCAGGATACACCATTTGTTACAGAAAACATTAAAGGCGGACTACCTTCAAACAAATGGTTCTCAAGCCTCCTCTGGACAGAATATTCAGAAGCTATGTATCCCCTTCCTCTAACCTTCAGTTGTTCTGAAAGTGGTTACTGGATAGGCTTCCCGGAAATTAACGTCTTTAAAGAAGGCGATGGAGATACACAAATAGTTATGCCTCATTTCCCTCAGTTTTCTGTTAGCGGAAATGATTTTAACCCAAAAGATGCAAGACTCGATAAATATACCGATTTTGCTATAGATATACTTATGACTGACGGCAATAAAAAAATAAAAGCAACAGTAGTTAGAGGCTCTCCATTCGTATTCTTTAACTTTGAAAATCTTGAAATTATACTAAACTTTATCGAAAAAGCTACCATATGGTATGGTAACGAACATAGCGATACATTAGGACTTACAATAAATAATGTTAACTTCGCAATATTCGCTCCACGCGGCTCAAAATGGAAAAATTTAAAAACTTCAAACCCATTGTTACAAAACCCAAAGAATAAAAATTTTCTAACCGTTGCTTTACTTCCAGACAATAATAAAAAAACTCTCGAATTTTTCAAAAAATATGCTTTTGCTTTTCCTACAAACACAATCGTAGAATGGAAATACGATAAAGAAAAAAGTAAAGTCATAACAAAATATTCTATACTTACAGAATCAAAACAGGATAACTTTTCTAAAACCCTTATGGCTCTCTTCCCCCACCACTGGCGAAACCAGAAAATTAAAACATTAGATTATACCTATAACTCAATACGCGGAACTATGAAACTTATAGAAGGAAACGAATTTATTACAGAACATCAATACTATGGAGTTTTACCATGGCTACCTGACGTAGGAAATTACGATAGAAAAAAATTAAAAAAATACATTGACGATATCTATAAGAAAAAAGATTATATTAGATACGGCCCAAGCTACGCTGGCATACTCGATCCATATTCTCTATCTAAAAACCTTTCAAGACTTTCTGATTTATCCGCTATAGCAGAACAAATAGGTTACAACGAAGCTAAAAATGACTTTGTAAATACAATTAAAAAAACCATCGAAGATTACTTTACAGCAACAGAAACAAAAAGTAAAAATTTATTCTGGTACGAAACTAATTGGGGAACAATGATAATGTTTGATGCTGGCTTCGGTAATAATACAGAACTTAACGATCACCACTTCCATTTTGGCTACTTCATCTACGGAGCAACTGCCGTCGCTTTACAAAACCCCGAATGGGCAAAAGATGAAAATTATGGCGCAATGATGAAATTACTAATAAAAGATATAGCAAATTACGATAGAAATGATAAAATGTTCCCATATATGCGATATTTCGACCTCTACGAAGGACATTCCTGGGCAAGCGGTGGAGCTCCAACAGGCTTCTCTGTCTTCGGACCAAATCAGGAGTCTGTTACAGAAGCTATAAACGCATGGACAGCCCTTATCCTATGGGGAGAAATCATAGGCGATGAAAAAATTCGCGACCTTGGAGTATTCCTCTATACCACAGAGGTAAACGCTGCCCTCGAATACTGGTACGACATACATAAAGAAAACTTTCCCCCAGACTACCAAAATGTCGAAGTTTGCCAGATTTGGGGCGGAAAAATTGCTCATACTACCTGGTGGACAGAAGAATATACACAAACAAAAGCTATAAACATCCTTCCACTTAACGGAGGATCCCTCTTCTTTAGTAGATATCCAGATTTTGTAAACGAAAACTTAAAAGAACTATATAAAAAAGTTGGAGAAAAAATCACAATCTGGCCAGATATTATTGCAATGTATCAGGCATTTACAGACCCAGATAAAGCTACACTAATATGGGACCAAAGCTACCCCCCAGAATTTGGCAATAGCTTTGCTAAAACTTATCACTGGATAGAAAATTTGAAAACCTTGGGCAGGATAGAACCAGATATATATGCTAACACTCCACTCTATGCAGTCTTCACTAAAAACGGAAAAAAAACATATGTAGTCTATAATGCCTCTAAAACAAATATTACTGTGACTTTTTCCGATGGCAAGATTATTAACATTCCACCACTAAAAATGATTGTTGAACATTAAATAATTAAAGCCACCTGGAGTTAACTAACCAGGTGGCTTTTTGTTATCTTAAAAATACTTTTTTAAAACTTTTAATAATATATAACATAATACAAAATATCCATATATTTTGTAATACTTTTCCTTATAGTTAGATTGAATATCTTCATTGGTAATACTCAATATAAATTCTCCTACCTTTCCTTCCGGCGTAAAAATCTCCTTTGCAAAAATAAAAATATCACACAACTTTAATAACGTTTCTTTTTTCTTCATACTAAAACAAAAATCTTCAATTTTAATATTATTTTGAATGAGTTTCTTTGTTATAACTTCATCCACTACTAGTATACCCTCATTTTCATTTATTTTATCTCTCAAATAATTGTACGCCTCTTTATCAAATAATATAACCTTTTTATCATTAATTTTATTTAAGATACCTTCTTCTTTTTCTTCAAACCATGATAGATTAACTATCTCATACTTATCATCTAATTCTAAAGTTATTAAAAAACTTTTATATTCTACATCCTTCTTCCCAACAAAATCATTAAAAAAATATAAACTTAACTTAAATACAAACAAATTGTTTCCAACTTTATTGTTTAATATTTTATCCTTATTTTTACCAAACTCTATAAGTAACCTTCTTATCCCCCCCTCTTCAATAATGTTACCAAAATTTTTGTTATAATGAACATTTCTAGAAAAATTGAAATTTCTACTTAAACGACGTTTCTTGCAAAAACTCAAATTTTTAAAGAATATAAAAAAATTTTTAAACATTTTTTCATTTAAAAAAAATATAAAAAAATTTCTGATCTTTTCTTTTTCAATATTTATTTCTATTTTAATAGTAGATAAAAAGTTAATAACATTTCGCACTTCCTCTACAAGAGAACTGAAAATAAAATCAAAAGAACCAATAAAAAAACTACCATTTTTAATTAATTTTAAAATTATATCAAAACTTACTTTAGCCAATACACCATTAATATTTATATAATAATATTCCTTCGAACCATCCTTGACTATTTTTAACTTTGCAACTTTTTTCTTACACCCCATATCCACCAACCTACCAAAATTCTTGAAAACCCTTTTAACATAAAAAATATTTTCCAAAATGAAACACGATATTTTATTATATAATAATAAATTAAATTAATAAATTTTCTAAGAATAATTTTTATTTATTTACATGACAAAAAATTAAAATTATCAAAAACATTTCCCACCATAGAAAAAACACTAAAGAATTTATCACCCAACCTTTCTACATTTAAAATATACCATAAGCTCATTTGATAACAAAAGTCATATTTAAAGTAACAGAAAGATAAAATTATGTCAATTTTCTTAAAATAAGTTTTGAAAGTTTTACACCATACCTACATAAAAAATACAACTTTCTAAAAAATCTGTAAAAATAATTCAAAGAGTAATATATTTATGGATAAGCCATATTGCGCAAGGTTGAAATCTAATAAAATAATTAGGAAAGACAATTATTCCTACTCCAAGAAAATTATTGGGAATTATATTTGATACCTTAAAGAATAACTGGATTTTTGAAGATTTTCCTAATTTTGTGTTGAAAACAACTTAAGTTTAATTTGAACTTCCTAAAAATTTGATTTTTATAATAGGAGGTAAAAAATGACCTAAAACAACTAAAATTTTATTTATGTTGAAAATTTATAGCCCGGGAAAGGCTAAGTTCAAATTTCCCAACCAAAAAAAGAAAAAAAGGAGGAAATTTTATGAAGAAAATTTTAACTATCTCTTTAATTTTGGTGTCAATGGCGATAATATCTTCCTGTAGCAATACTACTCCGTTAAATCCACTTTCCGACGATTCTAAGTTTATTGGCAATTGGTACTGTTATAAGACTGTCAGCTCTACAACCACAAATTATACAACTGATAATACCATACTAAAACTTCATTTCAAATCTGATAAAACAGTTGATTACATCAATCAATATATTACAGTAAATTATAATTGGAGTACAGATAGCTTGAAAAAAGAACTATATTTGAAAATTAATGATCAAGTTTATTCGATACTTAAATACAATTTTATTAGCGATTCAGAATTTTCCTTCAATTTTACTTCTTTTACTACTACTTACTACATGAAAAAATACTAAAAAATTTTAAAACTACTGCGGTAGTTTGCCGCAGTAGTTTATTTATTATAAAACCCTCTGAAATTTATAAAACTTTAAAAATTTTTCTATTCCACCCACATCCACCCACATTCCAAAATTCTTGAAAAACTCTTTTAATACAAAAAAATAAAATTTTCCAAAATAAAACATTACTTTTTATTATATTAAAATTAGTTACACTTCTACTTTTTCCAATAAAAAATCAATTTATTTAGATTATAATAACTTAGCCTTTTCAAAAAATATCTCCACCTTTAGAAAAAACACTAAAGAATTCATCACACAACCTTTCTACATATAACACACACCTTACTTACAATTGAAATTTTATACTTTCCATTCAACATAGCAATACAACATTCTAAAAATTCAGTAAACTTACTTAAAACAATATATACGAGAAGAAAAAATGTTAAAAAGAAAAATTATTTTTAATTCTCCTTTTCTAAACTTCAAAAAATACCAGCAAACATATATCAAACGATATTTATAAAAAGGAGGTAAATTATGAAAAATAAAAATCAAAAAGAAAAATTAAAGTTTTATTTAAAAGAAGAAAGCAAATTTTTTCGTTTTTCAAGACTTTCTTATAGGAGGATATATGAAAATGATCGTGCTCTTTTATAAGTTTCGGTTTTTAAATTTTAAAAATTTTAAATAAAGGAGGTTGTTATGAAGTTAGAACCAAATTTTAAGGAACTTTTTTACAACATAATTAACAATTATTACGAAAAGGCATTTAAAGAAAGTTTTATTTTTGAGTGCATGCAAAACTACGAAAAAGTTAAAGAAGTTAGCAATTTTTTACAAACACTGTTTGAAGAGAAAAAACTTAACATATTGAACAACCATCAAGAAACATTTTGCTTTATCGATCTTCATTTCCCTTTGGGTTTCCAAGAATTCTGCCCGGAAAATAACGATTTCATCTACATGATCGATCCTTTTTCTACCGTTTCAGGAGTCTTAGATTATTTTGCTAACATATTTTGCATCAATTTCTCTTCTAATTTACTTTATAAGGAAGATAAAGACAATAATATCGACTTCTTTCCAGTTGTAACCTTCAATGCTAATTTCTTTTTCGTTGATATAACTAGCTTTGGCTTCTTCCCTAAAAAAATCCTTTTACGCCCTTTGAACTCTTCTTTAGACAAAGATTTTAAGATGATTAACAACGATTCCGTTTTATACCTTTACTCACACATTCTTCCTTATAATATTCCTGCCTTTGGATTGTCTCTATTACAGGATATATTGTGCCTGAATAAAGAATATTTTGAAGCCTTTTATAATTTAAAAAAACAACTAAGAAATGATATAGAATATATCATTAACATAATTTTCTCTAAAAAACAAGATAAAATCTCAAGCTTTACAAAAGAATACTTCAATTTCATAGAAAAAAATAAAATAGAATGGTCTAAAATAATATCAACTTTGGAGTAAATTAAAAAAATATAAAAATATAGAGAAACCAGAAAAAACTTTTTATACCACCTTCTGGTTTCTCTACTCTTAAAAATTGAAAATTATAACTTTTATACTAAAAAAAAAAGTTATAAAAAATTAACCACTATTATATAAAAGGAGATAATTATGAATATAAATAATAACCAAGAAAAAAGTTATTTTGTTCACTTCTTTAATTCTCCTCAGGATTATGAAGAACATTTCACCCTTCTTCTAAATCTTAAACTTAACTCAATAGAAAATGAAAACCTTTTTGTTCCTTTTTTTATCGCTAATGATACTTTACACTTACTATGCGAAATATTACAAACAACTTTATCCAGCTTCCCAAAATATATACAATGCGAAATTAATGAAAAAAAAGATTACATCGACTCACTCTTTTATAAAATCAATTTTACAAAAAATAACGAATTTACTTACGACGAAACGTTGCATATATTCCTGGATATTTTAATATCTACTACTAAATCAATTTGCTACCAAATAATTGATAATAAATTCTTTACCTTCTTTAATAACCTAAATCACTATATATCAAGAAAATCACTTATTAACGAAATTATAGAAGTTATTCAAAACGAAGTAAATTCACCAAAAATCCCCACAATACAATTCATGGATAATTATAAAGATTGTTCAAAATTTCTATTCCATTTTAAGTTACTTATAACAATGGGAAAAATAATAAACAATATCTTAACAGAATATTTGAAAAAAACAATCTTTATATATTCAAAAATAACTTAAATATAAAAAAAATCACTTATGAATATTAACATATTTTTAATAATAACAACAAAATATAGTTTTTACAAAAAATTTAAACTTTTTGATAAAAAGTTGGATTAAAACTATTTGCCACCTTTCTTTTGAATGACCAAAAGAAAGAAAATAGAGGTGCTGACAGCGTCAGCACCTACAAAAACATAGCCGCTATTGGAGAGTAGAAAGTCAAAAAACAATTCTTTAGCATGCTGAGAAAAATCAGAAAAAACTCGGCATCCTGCCGTCGGAAGTTTAAATCGAAAACTTTGCAGACAGGTTAAAAGCTAAATTAGTTTTGCTAAATTAATGTATAGGCTATCATCTAAATCAATACCTTTGAACCCTCAAATTGTGCAAAGCTTTCTTCAAAGTTAGAAAGCAACAAGTTTTCTGGAGCGCCAACATCCGTGTCGGCTTGATACAGGCTACCGCATGCTAAAGAATTGTTTTTGTCTTTTACTTATAATGAAGAAAGACCAATAGCGGCATTTGTAGGTGGATAAGATACGTTGGATTTTGATTTTAACTCACTGAAAAAATCATACCATAATATTTTACAAAAGAAAACAGGATGTTTTCTGTCCCGAGCACGTTGAGACAGGATGTCGAATGTGCGAGGGTAGATTTTTTCAAGTCTA
>FWPV01003061.1_pt1 | contig 27230 bp, 29 predicted proteins | sample 2228371 | NCBI WGS metagenome assembly FWPV01 (sample SAMEA103939776, study PRJEB20133) | metagenome
GGATCACGCTCACGGGTATTCAAGAACATTGCCCGCAACAACAACACGTACAACTTTGCGGTGCCCGGCTCGATTGTGGCCAACGTGCCGCGCGGTTCAGGCCTGATTACTTTGGCCTACGACAAAATCGATATTTACGACAACGTGTTTGAGAACAACGGCACTGCGGGCATTATTTTGACCAGCTACGATTTGCTGGGTGAGAACGGTGACCGTCGCATGGACGTGTATTCGGAAGCTGTGAACATTTTCGACAACACCTTCATCAACAATGGCAATGATTTGCCTCAACCCGATTTTGCGACCATTTTGGCAACGCAAGGTGGACAGGTCACCAGTGCATTTCCTGCAGTGGTGGGCTTGAAAAACGCCCTGGGCGGTGGTGGTTATCGTGGCGCACACATTGTGTGGGATGGCTACACCGACACCTTGAACAGCAGCTGTGACCTACCCAAAGACCGCAACGGCAACCCTGTGGCTGTGGACGCCGATGGCAAACCGATACAGGGCAACCAAAACCCCAATCCAAGCTGCCGTTACAACAAATACAAGTTTGAATCGAATGGGCAGCGCAAGGTACCCGCCTGGTGGTTCAGCTGCATCAACCCCAACAACAATTTTGGATCAGACAGCCTGGCCTTTGCAAACTTTCACGGCACCCGTGGTCTGGATGCAGTCATTAACCTGAATACCAATGACCCCACGGCCAACTTGTCGCTGGAATACATTCAATCCATTGCCACAGGCATTCCCTTGTTGCCCAGTGAGTTCGACATCAGCAAACACGATTGCATGGCGCGCTTTGGCGCTGACCTGCCGCGTTTGCCCGACTTCGAGTTTGAACCGTTCGAGCCTAGTGGGCAGTTTGCACCGGAGCCCGCTGCCGAGGCTGTGAAAGCGCTTTGTGAAGTGCCCCTGAAAGCAGGTGTGGTGAACCAGGCGGCTGCACAAGTCAACTGTCCTGATTTGGCTCAGTACAACCTGTTTGCCGATGACCAGAACCCGGCCAGCAAACCGAACGGGCAGGGCATGCCGTATGTGTTGAACAGCAAGCTGTTTAGCGATTACTCCATCAAGCATCGGGTGATATTCATTCCGGAAGGCAAGCAGGCCCGCTTCCTGGAGGACGAGGCCAGTCGCGTGAATTCCACCATTGAGTTCCCGGTGGGGACCATCATTGCCAAAACTTTCTCATTTGTAGATCAGCCGCGTGCCAAAGAGACGCCTTATGAAACGCGTTTGCTGATCAAGCGCCAACGCACCGATGGGCAGAACTACTGGGAAGCGCTGGAGTACATTTGGCAAGATGCGGGCAACGGCAAGCGCAAAGCCGTATTGACGCAGTTTGGCGGCACTGCCTCGGCCAATTGGGATTATGTGGATGTGGACTCGGGCAAGCGCCAGGTGGGCAGCACCAACGCGTACTTGTTCCCCAACGCCAGTCAGTGTGCCATTTGCCACAGCAACAACGATGTTGATCCCGGTTCCGCACCCATCGGTCCCAAGCCGCGCAATTTGAACCGCGCCTATGTGAACGAGTCGCCCTTGTTCACCGGGCAGGCGCAGCATCCGGTCAATGGCAAAAACCAGTTGAAGTTCATGTGTGACACGGGATTGATGAATGGTTGCCCAAGCAGCTTTGAGCTGGACCAGCGTCAAGTGGCCACCAACGTGAACCACATTCCAAAATTCAACAAGCCTGGCGACTCTGGCTTGCCTGCCAATTCCAAAGGGGACATCGAGGCGCGGGCAAGGGCCTACCTGGAAGTGAACTGTGCGCACTGCCACAACGTCAACGGGCAGGCCTCCAACACCGGCTTCTATGTGGATGTGTTCCGCGCCGTGGACAGTACCTATGGCATTTGTAAAAAGCCCACTGCCAGTGGATCGGAAGGGCGGGGAACCCGCACTTACGATATTCACCCGGCCATGTCCAGTGACTCGATTGTGCCCTATCGCATGGGCCCCGAGGCGGTGGAGCTGGCTGCCAAGATGCCGCCCTTGGCACGCAGTGTGGTGCATGATGAGGCAGTGGCTTTGATCAATCAGTGGATCGATCAAGTCATCGATTCAAGTTATGAAAACGCCGATGCCTGCCAAGAGGGCAACACGTCCGGCGGTGGTTTGCCCTTGATTGGAGGTCTGCCCCTGTTACCATAAGGGGATGGAATTTCTCAAAAACCCCACTGCATTGTTCTTGTTCAAGCTGGCCATCACTTTCGGGTTGATGGCCAGTGGCTTCTTCGTGAACAGGGCCTTGTCCTGGTCGCTTCGCAAACTTCATCCTTACCACCCCGAAAAAGCCCGCTCCCAACTGGTGTTCTTGAAGAACCTGGTGCGCATGGCCGTATTTTTTCTGCTCATTTCGGTGTGGGCCTCGCAAATCACCGGTGCTTTTCTCAGTGTGGTGGCCATTGCAGGTGCCTTGATCATCACCGGCAAGGAGGTGGTCCTCAGTTTGCTGGGCTATGTGAACATTTCGCTGTCCAAGCCATTCCGGATTGGTGATTACATCGAGATTGGAACCCAGAACGGACGAGTGATTGACATTGATCTGCTCAGTACCAAATTGTTTGAAATCGGCATGTCGGGCAAGTACACCGGGCGCAGGCTTGCTGTACCCAATGCCTTGGTATTGACGCAAACCATCAAGCATTTGTCGATGTTGGGCAAGTTCAGCCTGTACACCATTGAAATTATTTTGCCGTTCAAGGCCGACACAGCCAGAGCGGAGCAAGTGGCCTTGCAGGTGGCCAACACTGTGTCCGCCAGTTGGGTGGAAGAAGCTGATCAGTATTTCGACCGAATTGAGGTGTCGGAATTTGTGGATTTGCCTGGGGCCAAACCGGAGGTGTTCTGGCAAGCCTACAATGAGCTGGCGCACAAAATGATTGTTCGCCTGGCTTGTCCGCTTGAAAAGCGGGGTGATGCAGAGCAGGCTATTTACAAGGGTTTTTGGCGGGAGTTTGGTCCCGTCTAGGGGCTGGACTGACCCGGGAACCTCTTGCGGTGGTGGCTGGTCTATCGGGCGAGACAATGAAATACAACGAAAGGACATTCATGACAAAGTTCGCAGCTCAATCCCTATTCACCCGGTTTGGTACGCTCGCCATGGCGGCACTGCTCTCTACCTCGGCCATGGCCCATGGCAATGACGGGCATTCGCACGACCATGCCAAGGCGAACAGCAGGCACAATGACGCAGCACATGTGCATGGTCAAGGGGAGTTGGAGATTGTTCAGGACGGCAATGGCTTGTTCATCAGTCTGTATTCCCCGCTTGAGAATGTCCTGGGCTTTGAGCGTGCACCCAAAACCGATGCGGAACGCGTCAAGGCACGTCGCGTGGTTTCCCTGCTGAGGGCCAATGGTTTGTTCGCCTTCTCGCCCGAGGCACAGTGCAAGCGAACTAGCCACAAGTTGTATTCTGAAATCCTGAATCCTCACTCCCATGGTCAGGGCGATGATCACCAGCATCACGACAGCGCCGACGGGCATTCGGACTTTAGGGCGGCCTATGAATTTGAGTGCGAGCAACCTGGCAAATTGAAGGCAATTGATGTACGCGTGTTTCGCCAGTTTCCCGGTTTCGAAAAAATCGAGGTGCAGGCCCTGTTCCCCAAGGGACAGGTTGGCGCAACGCTCACTCCCAAGCAGAGCACATTGGTGGTGCAATGACGTCAGCAGTACTTCACTGCGAAAACCTGTCATTCAAGTACGCCAGCAGCGGGTTTGAATTAAATATCCCCGAGTTTTCCATGCAAGCTGGTGACACTGTGTTTCTGGAAGGAGACAGTGGCAGTGGCAAAAGCACCCTGCTGAATTTGATGGCTGGCGTGTTGTTGCCTCAAAGCGGCCAGATTCGTCTGATGGGGCAAAGTTTGAGTGCTTTGTCAGCCAGTCGATGCGACTCGCTTCGGGTGGATCACATCGGGTTTCTGTTCCAGCAATTCAATTTGTTGACTTATTTGAATGTACTGGAGAACGTCACCTTGCCCTGTAAATTTTCAAAGCGCCGCAAACACAACGCTGTTGGGCAAGCTGGTTCGGTGAGGCAGGCGGCCGAACAGTTGTTGAATTCGCTCGGCATGGGCAAGTACCTGAATCAGGCGGTGTCCACTCTGTCGGTTGGTCAGCAGCAGCGGGTGGCCGCTGCCCGCGCCTTGATCGGTCAGCCCGATCTGATTATTGCCGATGAACCCACTTCTGCGCTGGATGCAGGTCACCAGGCCCAGTTCATTGAATTGTTGCTTGCCCAGGCGGCGCAACAAAATACGGCTGTGTTGTTGGTGAGTCACGATCCTAGCCTTGCACAGCATTGTGCCAGACGTCAGCACATGGGGCAGTGGCAGGCATGATTCAAACACTGCTGCTGTTGGCCAGCCGAAGTGCATGGAGCCGCAAAGGCAGTCTTTTGCTGCTGTTGCTCAGTGTGATTACGTCTACCTGCCTGTTATTGGGCATCGATTTGGCCCGTCAAAGCGCCAAGGCCAGTTTTTCAAATGCAGTGGCGGGTACGGATTTGATCGTCGGTGCGCAAACCAGCCCGGTTTCGCTTTTGCTGTACAGCGTATTCCGAATTGGCCAGGCGACGCGGAATGTGCCTTATGCCGAGTTCAAGCGTCTGGAACAGGACCCTCGCGTGAAGTCGGCGCTACCGATTGCGCTTGGCGATTCCTATCAAGGCTTTGCCGTGGTGGGTACCAAGGAGGTCTATTTCAAGCAGTTTTTGTACGGTGCGCGACAAAACCTGCAGTTTGCTCAGGGAAGGGCCTTTGAGGATTACAGCGTGGGCAAGAGTGTAACGGTATTGTTCGAAGCCGTGTTGGGCTCTGAAGTGGCCGAACGTTTGAAGCATCGGGTGGGCGACAAAATTGCACTAAGCCATGGCATGCAAATTCAGCAGACGGAACCCAGCCACGCTGACAAACCCTTTGCTGTAGTCGGCATTTTGCAGCCCACCGGCACTCCGGTCGATCAAAGCGTGCACATTAGCCTGGCAGGTATGGAGGCCATTCATGTGGATTGGGCCGCGGGTGTACCAGTGCCTGGGGCCGAAATTCCGGCTGAGTACGTGACCAAGTTCAACTTGCAACCCAAGTCGGTCACTGCGGTGTTGGTGGGTTTGAACAACCGGGCGAGCGTGTTTCGCATGCAGCGTGAACTGGAAAACAGGCCTGATGCCGCACTGAGTGCAATTTTGCCGGGCGTGGCTTTAAGCAGCTTGTGGCAAACCGTAGGCTTGGTGGAGCGGGTATTGTTGTTTGTGGCGGCATTGGTCGCTGTGGTGAGCGCCTTGGGGCTGACCAGTGTGATGCTGGTAACACTGGGCCAGCGCCGGCGAGAGCTTGCAGTCTTGCGTTCCACCGGCGCAGGCCCGCGCACCGTGTTTGGATTGTTGTTCCTTGAAAGCGCTTTGGTGATGTGGGTGGGTGTTGCTCTGGGCGTGTTGGTGCTTGCACTGGCTGGTGCCGCACTTGCACCCTGGGTTCAGGCACAATTCGGTTTGCAATGGGTGGGGCTTCACGAACTTGGAACGGGATTATCGGCCGTGGTGGCTTTTGCGTCATTTGGAAGTTTGTTGGGGCTGTTGCCCGCGTTTCAGGCCTATCGAAACCAGCTTCAGGACGGTTTAAGCCCCAGAACAAATTGATTCAACATAAAAAGTTATTTGCAGGTGCGTCTTTCATGAAAATTGGCAAACTGATCGTGATGGTTGTGGCAGTGGTGGTGCTGACCGCACTGGGCTATGGCCTTGCCTCGTGGTTTATTGGCAAGCCTGCCAAAAATTCAGATGGTGCAACCCAATTGGAGCAGACACTGGCCCAACTTGCCAGTGACTCCGGGGCGACCGATGGCGAATATGCCGTAGGCGACCGGCTCACCGGCAATGCCGGAAAAGCGGGCAAGGCTGCCACGGTGTTCGACCCCGCGTTTCCCGAGCTGCAATGGGACAACCTCATGCCCGCCGATTGGGACCCAATGGCAGCATTCCGGGGTTTGAACATCGCCGAACTGCAGGACAATGACCCGAAAGCCCAAGAGGCCCTCGAGAAAATGCGAAAGGCTTGGAACGACGCGCCTGTGAACCCGGCTTACACGGGTAAAAAAGTGCGTATTCCCGGGTTCGCCATTCCGATTGAGCAAAGCGAGAAGGGGGTGGATGAGCTTTTGCTGGTGCCGTATTTCGGTGCCTGCATTCACACGCCGCCACCACCTGCGAACCAGATCATCCATGTCAAATTGAGCGAGCCCCAGCCAGCGGTGGGTGCCATGCAGGCCTACTGGGTGTGGGGAGAATTGACTGCGAGCAAATTCAGCAGTGAATTGGGTGACGCAGCGTATTTGCTCAGCGCCACGGGCATACAGCCTTACGACGAATGAGTCAGCGACTCACCGAGCTGCTGAATTAGTAAAAACCCCTCTATTTTTATCGTTGACAGCGCGGCATCATGCCCATACCTTTACATCACTCGATGATACAGTCAATAAAACAAACAAACGTTTGATTTACACCGGAGGTTTTGATTCATGGGCAATGTAAGCACTGGCAGAGAGTTCGCCGGAATGCATCATCTTGAGCTTGCATTTCTGGATGATGTGGCACCCAAGTACCTGAGTCTTGCTCGTCCGCCGCACGGCCTGAAAATTCGCCAATGGAAAAACCGCAGCGCGGTACCTCTGATCAACAAATTGCATGCAGGGCTTTCCGGCCTTAAGCGTCATCAGGCCACGGTGCTCGATCACAAACTCGTGTGGCTGGAAGGCGGTAACTCCGAGGGCACCCCTGTGGTGTTATTGCACGGCTTTGCTTCCAACAAGGAAAACTGGCTGTCACTGGTGCCTTTCCTGTTGAAACAGCACCGTTTGTTTGTGCTGGATTTGCCGGGTTGGGGGGAAAGCCAGTTCAATGCCAATGCGCCTTATGGCCTGGATGATCAGGTTACCCGTGTGGCGGCCTGGATTGAAAACCATGTGCCGGGCAAAGCCCATGTGGTGGGTAACTCAGTGGGTGGTTTGGTGTCGGCTTTGCTGGCCGGGCGGCATCCTCATCTGGTTCAAACCCTGTGTTTGATGAACCCGGCGGGTGGCAAAGGCACTGATCACACCCACTTTGAAGCGGGTTTGAAAGAGGGTCGCAACCCGATGATTGTCGAAAGTCTTGCCGGAGCCCACACCTTGATGAGTCTGGCCATACACAACCGGGCTATCGCTTTGGCGTTGGCGCCTGTCATGGCTCAGGATCTGATCAATCGTCGCCACGTCAACCGGCATTTGTTTCATCAAATGTTTGTCAATGCCCCCAACCCCAAGGGCCCTGGCATGTCAGCCACCCAGGCACCTACCCTGATCATGTGGGGCAAAGAAGACCGACTTGTACATTACACCGGTGCTTACACGTACCAGGCCATTATTCCTCATGCGGATGTGTTACTTTTTGACGGCGTGGGCCACTTGCCCATGGTTGAAATTCCGATCCGCACGGCCAAGGCCCTGCAGGAGTTTTGGACGGCCTGATCTTGAGAGGGGATTGAAAGCATGAACATTCGTAAGGCATGCATCATGCTGGGTTTGCTCGGCTTGTTGACAGCATGTGGTAACAACCTGGATGGTGTGTACAAAGACGACCTGGGTTTGCAAAAGTATGAGTTCCAAGGCAATGGCACTGTGTATGTGTCCACCATGGGTGTAACCCGCGAGGCTACCTATGAGGTTGAAGACAAGAAGGTAAAAATCACCAGCGACGGCGAAACCACCATTTATGACCTCAATGAAGACGGCACCATCAAGGGGCCACTTGGAATGACTTTAAGACCCAGCGACGCTCAATAAAATTGTCATCGAATTGAACTGAAACCCGCTCCTGTAGCGGGTTTTTTACATTTGTTCACACAGTTAACCTTTGGTTGCATTCCCCCAAGTGCATTAACCCAATATTGGCCCCCTTTTCCATTTCTTTTCTCCCTATTACTCACATGGGTATCGGCGCAAACTTTCTCCAAGCGTGAAATATTCAAGTTCACTGCGTTTAACAAAGTGGTCCACCGGAGGACTTTATGCGCAGCACCCTCATCGAATTCCTGCAAGTTCTCCATCAGTGGGTAGCCACTGCTTACCTTACCGTGCATGGCGCCTTTGGCAATGGATGGTATGAGGCGTTCGAGCATTCACCAGCCCCCATTGAACCCGCAGTGTGCCCAGTCAAACAACTGATAGGAATTTCTGTTCATGAAAAAACACAATAAGAACACATTGCAAGCGTGGGTCTCTGTGCCCACGGTTTTGATTGCCGCATCGGTCGGGATCCTGGCCTTGGGTGCAATCGTTCAGGGCAGTGTGTGGCCTTTGGCGTTTGGTGGCGTCGCCTTGCTGCTGTGCGCACAGGCCGTTCATGAACTGGGTAAAAAGCGACAGCTTGCCTTGCAGGCCGAGATTGATTCCTTGTCCTCGACTGTAGGTGAGTTGGGCAAGACTGATGACAAAAAAGCAGAACTCATCCAACTGGCTGATACCTGGGCCCCCACCTTGAACAGTCAGTTGAGCACGGCCAATTCACAGATGGAAATGGGCATTGTCAACCTGGCGGAAGCCTTCTCTGAAATTCACAGCAAGCTCAACGACACTGTCAGTGTTGCCGCTGGTGCCGCGCACGTGTTGGGCAATACCTCCGGTGGCGGAAACGGCTTGGCTGATCATGTGGCGCAAAGCCTCAATGGCATGCTGAGCAGCATTCGGAATTCATTCGAAGAGAAGGCCACCATCATGCACGAGGTGAAAGGCTTCATTTCCTCGACCGAAGAGTTGGCCAAGATGGCCGCGTCCGTAGAGAACCTTGCAGCCCGTACCAATCTGCTGGCCTTGAATGCAGCCATTGAAGCCGCCCGTGCCGGCGAGGACGGTCGGGGCTTCTCGATTGTGGCCGATGAAGTGCGCAAGCTTTCCATGTTGTCTGCAGAAACTGGCGTGAAGATTCGTGAGCGCGTGCAACTGATTGCAACGGCTGCCAAGAAAGCGGGCGACGGTGCTGCACGGATGGAAAGCAGCGATGAAAAGGTGCTCAGCCAGGCCAGTGAAACCCTAAGCGGTGTCGTTGAACAATTTGAGCAGGTCACCGGGCCATTGCATCAGGCCAGTGAACAAATCATTGCCAATACCAATCAGGTGTCCTCCAGTTTGAACAACGCCGTAGTCCATTTTCAGTTTCAGGATCGTGTGTCTCAAATTCTGGGGCATGTGCAAGACAGCTTGAACCAAATGAAAGGCCAGCTGAGCACCGGCCTGGAATCCTTGAACGTGGCTGCGCTGATGCATGAACTGGAGCGCAAATACACCATGGCCGAAGAACGTGTAAACCACAGTGGCAAGGCCAGCAACAGCAGTGCAGCCAAGCCAGCGGCCAGCAGCGATGAACTGACTTTTTTCTAAACACACAAGAACGAGAACCTGTATGAGCAAAACCGTATTGATCGTGGATGACTCCACCTCCTTGCGCCAAGTGGTGTCAATGACCCTGAAAAGTCAGGGTTTTGATGTGGTGGAAGGTTGTGATGGGAAGGACGCATTGACCAAGCTGGATGGCCGAAAAATCAGCTTGATTGTGAGTGATCTGAATATGCCCAACATGGATGGACTCACCTTCGTACGCGAGGTGAAAAAAATGGCGGCTTACAAGTTCGTACCCATCATCATGCTGACCACGGAATCGGATGACAAATTGAAAAGTGAAGGGCAGGCGGCGGGCCTGAAAGCCTGGATGGTCAAGCCATTCAAGCCAGAACAAATGATTGCCGCAGTGAACAAATTGGTGGCCTAAAGCCGCAGGGAGGATGCACATGCACAGCGAACTGATTATGCAAGAAGACCTTGAGAACGAGATGGAGAACAGCATCGCGACGTGCAAGCACACGCAAGTGGCTTTGGAGACTTTGACCATTGCGGATTGTGCAGGTCTGGTTGAAGTGATTCGTCAGTCTTTGAACCAGGGTATTTCGGTGGTGCTTGATTTGAGCAATTGCCAGGAAGTGGACACGGCAGGCATGCAAATGTTGGTGACCATTCAAAACGACCCTGCGGTAAACCTGCGAGTTCACTGGACCAAACCCTCAGAGGTTGTGGCCATGAAGGCTGCCCGGCTGGGCGTGCAGTCCTGGATCAACGCTGGTTTTTTGGAGAACTAAGGCATGGCCTTTGAACTGGACCTGGATGCCTCGCGTGGCATATTTTTCACCGAGGCGCGCCAACTGCTCGCGGAGGTGGAAAGCTATGTGCTGCAGCTTGAGCAAAATCCCAACGACACTGAAGTGCTCAATGCGGCCTTTCGCGCTGCGCACACCATCAAGGGCAGCGCGGGTGTATTTGGCCTGCTGGTGATCACGCATTTTGTGCATGATCTTGAAACCGTGCTGGACCGCGTGCGCAATTCTGAAATCGGATTCGACGCGAACATGAGCACCTTGGTGCTGGAATGCCGCGACCACATTTCCGAATTGGTGGATTGTATCGAGGCAGGCGGCAATGCTGAGCAGGTCAGTCCTGACATGGCGTCAGCACAGGCGGGTTTGACCGCCCGTTTAAAAGCGTATTTGTTGCACGAAGAACAACCTTCAGGCAGCAAGCCAGTAAAAATGGTTGAAACAGGCAACGGTCAACAAACCTGGCACGTGTCGGTTCGATTGGGGCGTAGCACTTTGTGCGATGGATTTGACCCGGCGCCCATTTTTTCATACATGGAAAGCTACGGCGAGTTGCAAGCTGTCGTGCCCGTGCTGGATGCATTGCCCAGCTTCGCTGATCTGGATGCGGAGTCGTGTTACCTGGGGTTCGAACTGCGTTTTGTTACGGACAAAGGGCAGGCCGGAATTGAAGATGCATTTGAATTTCTCACTGAAGAAAGCAAGGTCAGAATTCTGTCCCATCACTGCACACCAACACAGTGGGACGAGTTGGTGAATTCGTTGCCCGAGGGGGTAGTGCGCGCCACGGAACTGTTGCAGGAAGCGGGTTTCTTCAGGCCACAAGAAGAAGTGTCGCCAGAGGTGATTGACGCTGCAGGCAGTGCAGTTGCAGCGGCCTCGGTAAAGTCCAAGGCAACGGGCAAGTCCACTCCCACCAGTTCATTTATTCGTGTGCCTTCCGACAAGCTGGATGCGCTGATCAATCTGGTCGGTGAACTAGTGATTGCCAATGCCGGCACGGTGGAACAAGCCAAACATTTGAATCACACGGCCATGCTGGAATCAACCAGTGCTGTTGCTGGCCTGATTGAAGAAATTCGGGACGGTGCCCTGGGCCTTCGCATGGTTCAAATTGGTGAAACCTTCCAGCGCTTTCAGCGCGTGGTTCGCGACACCGCCATGGGCTTGGGCAAGCAAATTCAACTTGAGATTTCCGGTGAAGACACGGAGCTGGACAAGTCAGTGGTGGAAAAAATTGGCGACCCATTGATGCATCTGGTGCGCAATGCGCTGGACCATGGTCTGGAAACGCCTGAAGAGCGGGTTGCCGCTGGAAAACCTGCCACGGGTCGACTGCAACTCAATGCCTACCACGACAGTGGTCACATTGTGATTGAAGTCAATGACGATGGTCGTGGTTTGGCTCGCGAGAAAATTCTGAAGAAAGCGATTGAGAAAGGCATTGTCACGCCAGACCAAACGCTCAGCGATGCTGAAGTCAACATGCTGATTTTTGCGCCAGGTTTTTCCACTGCTGACAAGGTCACTGACATTTCCGGTCGCGGAGTGGGTATGGATGTGGTGAAGCGAAACATCGAGGCCCTGCGAGGCTCGGTGCAAGTTCGTTCAAGAACGGGGCAAGGTTGCACCTTCGAGATTCGCCTGCCGCTGACATTGGCCATTATCGACGGTTTCATGATTGGCGTGGGCGGATCCGTCTATGTGATTCCGCTGTCGTATGTGCGTGAATGCCTGGAGTTGCCAGTGGATGCCTTGGGCACCGATGATCGCATGGACATTCACTACGACCTTCGCGGGGAGTTTTTACCCGCTGTTCGTTTGCGCAAAGTATTTCATCCCGATGCCAAGCGCCCCAAGCGCGAGAACATCATTGTGGTCAGCTTTGGCGGCATGAAAGCCGGCATTGTGGCCGACCAACTCCACGGCGAATCACAAACAGTGATTAAACCGCTGGGCAATTTGTTTGAACAGAACAGGGCAATCAGCGGAGCCACCATCATGGGCAACGGCGATGTGGCCTTGATCATTGATGTACCGAAATTGATTACAGAAGTCAGCAGTATTTCAGCAAGCCTTGAGCAGGCCAACGCGTAATTTTACAAAGGAAGACGAACATGGGTGCATTTGATTTTTTAAAGAGCGGTCAGTTGGCTGCAGTTGCTGATAGTCTGGAGGTAGAAATTTCCGGCTTGAAAACCAACCTTGAGAAGCCGCTTCAGGCTTTACCAACCAAGGACCTGAGCGGTGATGTGTTGTCGGTGGTCACCAAGATCAACGAGATGATTGCCAGCGTGAATGACCGCGCACGCAAGGTAGAAGACTTGGCAGTGCGCAGCACACACCAGTTGTGGAAAAAGGAAATGCTCAAGGGCGCAGCCGATGAATTGCCCTCAGCCATTCGTGATGCCATGAAAAAGCTGGAAGCAGAAACCATGTTTGCGCAACGCCAGGTGCAAGCGCTGGAAAGCGTGGCCACCAACGTGATGATTGCCGACGCCGACTACAACATTGTGTATGTGAACAACTCTCTGTCTAAAATGTTGGTAGAAGCTGAAACCGACATCAAGAAGGACTTGCCACAATTTGACGCCCGCAAAATTCTGGGTGCCAACATTGACAGCTTCCACAAAGTACCTAGCCACCAGCGCGGCATGTTGGCCCGCCTGCGCGACTCGTATAGCACCAACCTCACAATTGGCGAGCGTCATTTCAACTTGCTGGTAACCCCCGTATTTGATGCTTCAGGCACGCGCGTGGGCACTGTGGTGGAATGGAAAGACCGCACTGGCGAGGTGGCCATGGCCAAGCGCGAAGAAGAACGTGCAGAGAAAGAGCGCAAAACAGCGCTTGAGAACCTGGCCATTCGAATTGCCCTTGATTCAGTGACCACCAATGTGATGATTGCCGACAATCAGAATCACATTACTTATTTGAACAACTCCTTGAACACCATGATGACGCGCAACGAGGACATGATTCGCAAGAGTCTGCCCAACTTCAACGTACGCAAGTTGATTGGCGCGAACATCGATGTATTCCACAAAAACCCGGCGCACCAGCGCAGCATGTTGTCAGCTTTGAACTCACCATTGAGAACCGGCATCAAGGTGGGTGAGCTTAGTTTCCGCTTGATTGCATCGCCCGTGATCAACGAAGAAGGTGAGCGTTTGGGTACGGTGGTGGAGTGGAGCGACCGCACTGGTGAAGTGGCCATCGAGAATGAAATTTCCGGTATTGTTGGCCGCGCCTCCGATGGTGATTTCAGCGATCGAATTCGTGAAGACGACAAGGAAGGTTTCCTGAAAACCCTGGCCCAAAACGTGAACGGCTTGTTGACTACAACTTCAGTGGGCCTTGAGGATGTGGGCCGTGTGTTGAAGTTGCTGGCCAGTGGCAACATGACCCAGAAAATTACAGCCGATTACAAAGGCTTGTTTGGCGAGGTGAAGGACGATGTGAATACCACCATCGATCGTTTGAGCGATGTGATTCAGGAAGTACGTGGCAACGCGGATTCACTGACCAACGCAGCACGTGAAATTTCTAAAACCTCGCAAAGTCTGTCACAAGGTGCCAGCAGCCAGGCTGCCGGTGTTGAGGAAGTGTCAGCCAGCATTGAAGAAATGGCGGGCTCGATCAAGCAGAACAGCGAGAACAGCCGAGTGACCGATCAAATTGCGACCAAGGCCGCTGAAGAGGCGAAAGAGGGTGGTCGCGCGGTGACTGAAACCGTGAATGCCATGAAAGCGATTGCTGACAAAATCGGCATTGTGGATGACATTGCGTACCAAACCAACTTGCTGGCCCTGAACGCCGCGATTGAAGCGGCTCGCGCTGGTGAGCACGGCAAAGGTTTTGCGGTGGTTGCGGCTGAAGTGCGCAAGCTGGCTGAGCGTAGCCAGGTGGCTGCACAGGAAATTGGTGACCTCGCCAGTAGCAGCGTGAAGCAGGCGGAACGTGCGGGTAGCTTGCTGCAGGAAATGGTGCCAGCGATTAACCGCACATCCGACCTGGTGCAGGAAATTACGGCCGCGTCGAACGAGCAAACCAACGGCGTGGCGCAAATTAACCAGGCCATGATGAGTTTGAACCAGCAAACCCAGCAGAATGCAGCAGCTTCTGAAGAGTTGGCTGCGACAGCCGAGGAAATGAGCGGTCAGGCCAGTATGTTGAACACAGCCATGAGTTTCTTTGACACCGGCACAGGCCGCTCCGCTGCCCGAGGTTCAAGCCATGCCGAGCGCAAACCAGCGCCAGGCAAAGCCAGTGGCCAGAGTAGTTCGAGCGGTTTCGACAGTTTCGACGAGTTTTAATAGGGGCACTCACCATGAGCAATGTCAATGAGCAATTGGCCAAGGCCATGGAGAGTGACAGCGCCAGCCACCAGTACCTGACTTTTCAGGTACATGGACAAAAGCTGGCGGTGGAAATTCTCCGGATCAAAGAGATCATCGAATTTGGACGAATTACCGTGGTGCCCATGATGCAGCAATGCATCAGCGGTGTGATCAACCTGCGTGGCTCTGTGGTGCCCGTGGTGGATTTGAGTGCCCGGTTTGGGCAAGGCAAAACCACCATCAATCGCCGCACTTGCATTGTGATTCTTGAATCGCAAATGGCCGATGAAACACAAGTGGTTGGTTTCATGGTGGACGCAGTGAATGCCGTGGTTGATATTGGGGCCGAGTTTATTGCACCGCCACCGCAGTTTGGTGCGGGTGTAAAAACCGACTTCTTGCGCGGCATTGGCAAGGTGGACGACGAGTTTGTGCTGGTGTTGAATGTAGAACGCCTGTTGGACTTCGACATTCCCACCAACCTGGAAGAAGCCGCCGCCGCGGTGGCCTAAGCAACTTCTTGGAACTGCAAGGCACTGATGCGTCACTGAGATCATGAGCTGACACACCCACTGGGGGGATATTCTTCCAGTGGGTCACCATGAGATATCTCAACCGCATGCTAAAACTAAAATACGTTCTCGATATTTCAGACAGCGCCTCTCGTGCCCGGCAGAGAATGGCTTTCGCCGGGCTTTCCTTTCTCATCGTGTTTTTTTTTGCTCCCGGTGGTGCCATTGTTGGCAGCAGTGCCCGCATGGTGTTCATGATTGCCTTGGGTGTTTATTTTCACCTCGCCTGGATGCAATCCTGGTTGATTTCCAATCGTGAACAACACTGGGAAAAAATTGAGCTTCCCAGTTACTGCATCGATCTTCCGATGATCGGCTGGGGGCTGGTTGTCGCCGCCGAGTTCCTGGCACCTGTGTCTCCTCTCATTGCCGTGGTGGCCCTCATTCGCGGTATTCGTTATGGCCCCTGCATGTTGGCTTGTCACATTGGCCTGGGCATCGCGATTGTAGTGGGCTTGGCTTTGCTTGTGCCTTACTGGCAGGCTCATCCCGAGCTGGTGTACGCCAACCTGTTTCTGTTGTTGGTGCTGCCTGTGCAGTTTTATGGAGTCAGTGTAAAAATTCAGGCCAGTTCGAAATCGCTGAGACAGGAAAACCTGACTGACCCTTTAACCCGCAGTTTGAATCGTAAAGCACTCGAGGCTGCCGTGTGGCGCATGCTCAACGCCAAACAACCGTTTGTACTGTCTTTTCTGGATCTCGACAATTTCAAAATGGTCAATGACACCCTTGGTCATGCTGTAGGCGACAAGTTGCTCAAGCGAGTCAGTGCCAAGCTGTCAGTTCGATTGCGAGCCGAGGACAAAGTGTATCGCCTGTCTGGCGACGAGTTCGTGGTGTTGAGTTTGGGCAACAGTCGCCCGGAAATGGCAGAAAATCTAGGGCAGCGTATTCGGACAGCGATTGCAGAGGCCATTCAATACACTTGCCCCGATTTGCCAGTGTCGGCCAGCGTGGGGGTTCTGCAGGTGCTTGTGTTCGAGGAGGTCAGTCTTGAGAAGCTTTTGGCCCGTGCCGATCAGCTGATGTATCAAGCTAAAAAATCCGGGAAAAACCAGGTATTGGTTCAAACGCTGTAAATCGGGCTAATCAGCCTTTTGTCGGACAGTAGGTGCTGCTCAACTTTTGCGGGTTTGCTGGGGTTTGAAGCTCGGGTGCCTGATGCACATAGGTGCATTCTGCAATTTCACCGTAATTGGAATCTCGCGTGGCCAGGGCCTTGCTGATTTGTATTGACACGAAGGTCACCATGAATGCTGCAATGACGAACCACAATACTTTTCTGTTGCGTCTAAAAAATGCGCCTAAATCAAACATGTAAACCAGTCAAACCTAGAAAGTGTGAATTGTTGTAAATTGGAAACAATTATTCAAAATATTAAACAATAAGTCAATTCTTATTTGACAGCCTTGTCAATCTCGCCCACATCGAGAATGGGCGAGGCGTCGATGGCCTCTGCGCCCAGCAGGGTGGTCACCCGCCCCAGCACCGACGCAATCAAATGTTGCTCCCAGTTTTGGAGTTGTCCGAAGCGCTCAGCGAAGCGGGTTTGCAGGCTGGAAGGAGCATCGTTGACTTCGTGTTTGCCCTTTTCGGTCAGCACGACCTCAAGTCTGCGTTTGTCCACAGTGCTGCGAATTTTCTCGATCAAGCCACGGCTTTCCAGTTTTTGCAGAATCACTGTGGAGGTAACAGGAGACAGGCTGAGCGACTTGGCCAGCTCACCAGGGGAGATGCCGGGGTTGTCGGCCACTGATTGCAATGTCAACAGCTCAGAGGTGGCCATGTCTGCTTTTTTGGCCAGTTCTCGGGCGCCCGATTCTGTCGCGCGAATAATCCGGCGAAGCGAAATTAGTGAGTCTTGTAAGGTGCTGTCCATGCGCGCTAACCCGGTGATTTAATTCATTTTGATGAATTGTAGTGATTAACCGGTCCGGTGAGTTGGAATTTCATGCGCTTAGAGCAATCCCACCAAATTTAACGTTCTTGGAGGGGTTGGTTAAGGTTTGATCAACGTTTGCAATAATTCATAAAATAAACTATTATTAGTTTGTTCTTTCATAAAAACTCTTTATCGCGTTGGTGCGCAATGATGAGCTTTTACGAAAGGATGAGAAGTAGTTTATTTTTTAATAGCAAATGGGTCTGCCAATAACAGAGCCATCTCATCCAAATGTCCAAAGATGATGTCGTTTTGCGACATCCCGTGCTTGAAGACGGCACTGCCGTGTTCGACCTCGTGGATGCTTGCAAGCCTCTCGACCTGAATTCCCATTATTTGTATCTGTTGCAATGCAGTCATTTTGCTTCAACTTGTGTTGTGGCGACCTTGCATGGTGAGCCTGTTGCCTGGGTGTCTGGCTACGTTCCACCCAAGCACGCAGACACTTTTTTTGTCTGGCAAGTGGCAGTGGGCGAGAAAGCCCGAGGCCTTGGCCTGAGCAAGAAACTCATTAACTGGGTGGTGGCCCAGCAAAGCGGGATTTCAAAAATTCACACATCCATCACGCCCGACAATGCGGCGTCATGGGGACTTTTCAAATCACTGGCCCGCGATTGGGGCAGCGATTTGTCTTCACGAGACTGGTTTGAAAAACAGTCTCACTTTGGCGGTCGACACAACACCGAGGTGTTGGTGGAAATCGCCTTGCCAACTCAAGGAGTACAACAATGAGTGACTCAAGCAAGTCAATCGACTTTCAAACCCTGAGCAAAATCCGCACGTTTCAAAAAAACGAGTCGGAGGCACGCAGCTATTGCCGCAGCTTTCCAACTTTGTTTGTGCGGGCCAAGGGCAGCACCATGACCGACATGAATGGTCAGGATTATCTCGATTTCCTGTCTGGGGCAGGCTCGTTGAACTACGGGCACAACGATCCAGAGATGAAATCGGCATTGCTTGACTACATCGCAGACGACGGTATCGGCCATAGCCTGGATATGCACAGCGCCGCCAAGGCCAAGTTTATTGATGCGTTTAACCGCCACATTTTGAAGCCGCGTGGCATGCAATATCGCATTCAGTTTACGGGCCCCACTGGCACCAACTCGGTTGAAGCCGCCATCAAACTGGCCCGCAAAATTACCGGGCGCAAGCAAATTATTGCGTTCACCAACGGCTTTCATGGCGTCACGCAAGGCGCGCTGGCATGTACCGCGAACAGCCATCACCGCAGCCCATCGGCCTCTACGTTGTGTGGCGTGGATCGTTACCCTTACGACGGTTACATGGGTGAAGGCGTGGACACCACCGAATACCTTGAAAAAATGCTGACCGACAAGTCGAGTGGTCAGGACGCACCGGCCGCCGTGATTGTAGAAGGCGTGCAGGGTGAGGGCGGTTTGAACCCGGCCTCCATGAAGTGGCTGAAAAACCTGGCCAAGGTGACCCGCAAGGCCGGCGCCATGTTGATTCTTGACGAAATTCAGGCCGGCGTTGGCCGCGCGGGTTCTTTCTTCAGTTTCGAGGAAGCTGGCATTGAGCCTGACCTGATTTGCCTGTCCAAATCACTGTCTGGTATGGGCCTGCCCATGGCGGTCACCCTGATTCGCCCCGACCTTGATTTCTGGAAGCCCGGCGAGCACAACGGCACTTTCCGCGGCAACAACCATGCGTTTATTACCGCTGCGGCAGCACTGGAAAAGTACTGGGCCAACCCGGCATTCGAGCGTGGCATTGCGCAGCGCGCCGAGGTGGTGAATCAAAGTTTGAACCGTATTTTGAAGGCAAACGACAACATCACCGTGCAGGTGAAAGGTCGCGGCATGATGCAGGGCATTGAAATGCAAAACGGTGCCCTGGCCGATGAGGTGGTGGCAGAGTGTTTCAAGCACCACATGATTATTGAGACCTGCGGCAACGATGGCCAGGTGGTGAAGGTGTTTGCAGCCCTGAACATTGAAATGGAAGACCTGAAAAAAGGTTTGGCCATTCTGGAGAAAGCCGTGGCCGCAATCAGCGCCAAGGCTGAGAAGGAAGCCAACAGCAAAAAGGTGAAAGCATGATTGTTCGAAAACTCAGCGAAGTGCAAGGCACAGAAAAGCACATTCATTCCAAAGGTTGGGACAGTGTGCGCATGCTGTTGCGCGACGACAAGATGGGCTTTTCCTTTCACATCACCACCATTCACGCCAAGGCCGAATTGCACATGCACTACAAGAACCACTTGGAGAGTGTGTACTGCGTCAGTGGCAAAGGCGAAATTGAAAGCAAGCTTGACGGCAAGGTGTACCCGATTGAGGCAGGCACCATGTACGCCTTGAACCTGCATGACCCGCATATTCTGCGTGCCTTCGACGAGCCCATGATTATGGCCTGCGTGTTCAACCCACCCGTGACTGGTGCGGAAGTGCATGATGAAACCGGCGCATACCCTGCGCTGGCCGAATAAAACAACAGGAGGCAAAACACAATGATTGTTTCAGCCGTAAGAGATCCATACCCCACACGTGACAAATCGGAGGGCGCCTTGATTCGACGCGCCGAGCCGGTGGTTCACAGCGAGTGGAATGAAGACTCACCTTTGAGCCAGGCGCAGGTGGAGCAGTTCGAGCGCGATGGTTATTTGGTATTGACCGATGTATTTTCTGCTCATGAACTCGATGAGTTGCGTGCAGCCGCTGAGCGGGTGAGCAAAAACTGCGCGCAAACACACCCAGGCCAGTTAATCAAGGAGGCCGATACTGAACAGCTACGCACCTTGTTTGGCGTGCACGGCATGGAAGGTTTGCTCAAAGACACCGCAAGCAACCCGCGCATGCTGGAGGTGGTTCAGTTTTTGTTGAACGACTCGGTTTACATTCACCAATCGCGCCTGAACTTTAAAAGCCCGCAGTACGGTAGTGGGTTTGAATGGCACAGCGACTTTGAAACCTGGCACGCTGAAGATGGCATGCCCGGCATGCGCGCCATCAGCGCCACGGTACTGCTGACCGACGAAATTTCTGCCGATGGCTCTTTGAAGTTCATGCCACGCAGCCATAAAACTTTCGTGGCCTGCCCGGGCGAAACACCGGATACGCAAGTGTATCAAGAAGCTTTCAGAAAGCAGGCTGTGGGCAAACCACCCGCCTTGTTTCTGGACTTGCTCGAAGAAAACGGTGGCGTGCAGGAAGTGGTCGCGCCAGCGGGTTCGGTGTTGCTGTTCGATTGCAATGTCATGCATGGTGCGGGCAAGAATACCAGTGACCATCTGCGTGCCAATTTGTTCTATGTGTACAACGCAGTCAGCAACGTGCTGAATTCGCCGTATGCCGCGGACAACCCTCGGCCTGAGTTCCTGGCCACGCGCACTGTTGAGCCGTTGACCTTGCAGGTGCCCGCTTAATTTGGGCGCAAGCTTCTTCATTTGCCTTGCCTTGGTGTTGCTGATCGGCTTGAGTTCAGCCCGCCAGGCCAAGGCAAGCGCAGCCGACTACTTTGTGGCCAGTCGCAGTGTGCCCCCTTGGCTGGTGGGCCTGTCGGCGGTGGCCACCAACAATTCCGGTTACATGTTCATCGGCCTGATTGGCTACACCTATGCAGTGGGTATTCAGTCCGTGTGGCTGATGGTGGGCTGGATCGCAGGCGATTTGATTGGCTCGAAAGTGGCGCATGAGCGCATGCGCGATGAAGCAGAGCGCGTGCACGCCAATGGAATCATCAGCTTGTTGGCGCGATGGGGAGACACCCGCAACCGAAGCTGGCAAGTGTTGGCCGCCTTGGTCAGTGTTGCCTTTTTGAGCACCTACGCAGCCGCCCAAATTTCGGCGGGCGGCAAGGCGTTGGAAGGCATGCTGGACATTCCCATGGCCATTGGCATGGGCATGGTGGCCTTGGTCGTGATTGCTTACAGCATTGCAGGCGGCATGCGTGCTTCCATCTGGACTGATGCGGTGCAATCGCTGTTGATGGTGGTGTCCATGGTGGTGTTGCTGATTGCAGCGGTGAATCATTTGGGTGGTTTGCAGGCGGTATTTCAACAAGCCGGTGCTATTGATGGTTTTTTGAATCCAAGCCCCACCAACCTGGATGTTCCGGGTTTTATTGGACCCTTGGCCTTTGTGGTGGGCTGGATGTTTGCTGGCGCGGCAGCACTGGGGCAGCCGCACATTGTCAGTCGTTTTCTGGCTTTGCAAAACACACACCAAATGAACCAGGTTCGCCTTTGGTACTACAGCTATTACCTGCTGTTTTACTGTTTTGCAACCGCAGTGGGTTTGCTCAGTCGCTTGTATTTTGGTGAAAGTACAGGTTTTGATCCTGAAATGGCCCTGCCCAATATGGCACGCAACTTGTTGCCGCCTTGGCTGGCCGGATTAATGCTGGCGGGCATTTTCGCCGCCACCATGTCCACGGCCGATTCGCTGGTGTTGTCCTGTTCCTCGGCGCTTACTCAAGATCTCCCTCCAACATCCTCTGAAAACCGGTGGTTGTTGAAAGCGGCAACGGGTTTCACCACGCTTTTCGCTTTGGTCATAGGACTTTGGAGCGAACAAAGTGTGTTCTCATTGGTGGTTTGGGCTTGGGGCACCTTGGGGGCGGCATTCGTGCCTATCCTGATTTGGCAGGTGCTGGGTGCGAAGCTCAACTCACTGGCCATGCTGTGCATGTCGAGTACTGGTGTGTTGGCCACCGTGGTGTGGAAGTTTTATGGATTTCCCAATACGATTTACGAGGGTGCTGTGGGCATGCTCAGTGCCTTCGTGTTGGGTGCAATGTTCACAATAAGTAGTATCCGCAGCAGGTTTCACCCCTAGCTACCCCGACTGGGGGAATAGGTGTATCACCCCAAGTTGTTAAATTGTGTGAATGCCTTGCAAGTTCTTGCCGGGTGTCACTATTCAATAAATAGATCAGCAACAAGCTGCATACATCGAATCAGGGGCGGTGCATTTCATGAATTGGTTGGTGGAGGATTTTGCATTCGCAGCAGCTGCAATCTCAGAGGCCCATCTTTCCGGATTGGCCTTTGGTTTTTTTGCTTCCCTGTTGGCCATGACGGTTGGCGTTGAAGTCCGAATTAAAAATCCCCCATTGATTGCCAATAGCCACTACCTGATTCGACGAGGGGTACTCATTACCCTTTATGTGATTTCCATGTTTTTTGCCTCGGCGTTTGTGGGTTTAACCTTGCCTTCCGCCCAAGACGCCTTGTTCAGTATTTCGGGAACCGTACTCACTTTTGTGGTGTGTATTGCGGTGTTTCTGTATGTGGACTATTTGGTGCAGTCGGCCAAGGGTGCAGCCAAACTGTTCATGTTGCTGTTTACGTCGCTGGGCATTCTGATCCAGTTTCTAATCCACATGGCGTTCATTTTTATTCCCAACAACCATCAAATATTGCAGGTGCGTTGGTCGGGTTTAATTGCCATGTATCTGGTGCTTTTTGTGTGCATGGGTCTGCTGAGTCGTTTTGCCCATGAAACCTCGGTGGGAAAATCCAAGCCCCTGCAAAGCCGGATGATTTACATCTTTGGCATAGTTGGTTTAAACCAGATGATTGCACTGAGCCTGATTGGCTTTGTTCATGTAGGGGACGGGGTGGAGCACTCGGCTTGGTACGGACTATGGACAGGATGGGCCGGGTTCGAAATATTCATCAGTTTTTTCGCTTTGCTGATGATTTCAGTGCTGATGTGTTATGTCTATGTGTTACTGGACAAGTCGGTGCAAGTGCTGCGTGCCGACAACCAGAAACTGCAGGTGATGAAGCAAGACGCCTTGGAGCAGGTGGCCAATGCCTCCGAGAAACTAGAGATGGAGCGAACCCGCATCGAGCAGTTGGAGAAATCAATTGCAACAGTTCAGCAGGACCATGAAATGTCGGTGGACAGTTTGGTGGCAGCCGTGGCGACGCTTGAAGACGGTGTGTTTGAATGGGACATTGAACAGGAGACTGTAGTTTTTAGTTCAACCTGGCGACGCCTGTTGGGGTTTGATGATCAGGCACAGTCCTCCGTTTCGGCCACTGCCTGGCGAGCCGGTATTTTAAGCGAAGACATCAAGGGGCTGGATTCGGCTCTTCAGGCCTGCCTTACCAATAACTTGCCCTGCGCAGTGCAGGTGCGTTACGCAACTGCATACGGTTCCTTGTTGAAGCTGGAAATTCATTTGGTGGCGGTCAAGAATGCTTACGGGCTGCCCAGCAAAGCGGTGGGTATTATTCATGACCGAACTGAGGAAATGGATCTGGAGCTTTCCATCCGCGAGGAGTTGAATGAGGAGTCCTTGTTGTCTTCCCGAAAATCCCAGTTTGTGTCTTACCTCTCCCATGAAATTCGAACACCAATGACTGTGATTGGGTCAGCCAAAGCCTTGTTGGAAAGTTCACTGCAGAGGGAGCCGGTCAATATGGAATCGGCTTTGCATTACATCGATCAAATTGGTGGAGCGTTGCGCTCGCTGCGAGCGCTGGTGGATGAAACGCTGATGTTCATGGGTGCCAATTTCACGCGCAACCATTTGAATATCGCGCAGCTGGATGTGCGAAAAGTTTTTTGCCAGTTTTCTTCATTTGAGCAACGCCGCAGGCACGGTCAGCACTGGCTGGAGTACGAGTTGCACCCCAGTCTTGATCGGTTCGATTTTTACTCTGACGAATATGTGTTTACTCAGGCCATGCGGCAGATGTTGTCGTTTGCAGAAACCAAAGAGTCGCATGCGGGCAAGTTGACCATCAAAATGCCCAATGAAAACACCTTGAATTTGTGTATTGAGTTGCTGGAGTGGCCAGCCTGGATGGTCAAGGGAGGGCAGCTTGAGCCAGCGCATGACGAAGAAACTGTGGTGCCCTTCAAAGGGGAATGTTTGCCATTCACCTTGCTGTTAACCAAGCGGGTGATTCGCTTAATCAATGGGCGCATCATGATCAAAAACAGGCGCAATCGTCACTGGTTGTGTGTTGATTTGCCGTCGCTGAAGGAGGAAGCATGCCGCGTGTCATGATCGTAGAGGATGACTTGACCATTCTCAGTAATCTCTCGCAGTTGCTGCAATTGAGCGGGCTGGATGTGATGGAGGCCCACGATGGGCAGGAGGCCTTGCGCTTGCTGCTGGAGTGCCGCGTACACGATGCGGCTTTGCCCAGAATGATCGTGAGCGATTTGATGATGCCCAATATGGATGGCTTTGATTTGTTGCGCGCAGTGCGTGGCGATACGCACTTCAAGAAGTTGCCTTTTGTGTTGTTGAGTGCACGCAGCGATGCCAGTGATTTACAACAGGCGTTTGCCTTGGGGGCCAATGATTACCTGATTAAACCGTTTGAAGTCGAGCAGCTGATGGAGGTGATCCGCTACCATTTGTCGCATTCGTCAGGAGGCAAAAGCGACCCGCTGACTGGCAAGGATTGCACGGTTGACACCGATTTTTTTCTGGAATGATCAGCCTGTATTCAGCACGGAAATACTCAAGAGGCGACCAATCGCACCGTCGATTCCAGCAATGAAATAGGGCAGGCTGACCCATAGAATCCAAAGGCCAACTCCAATGGTGATCGAAAAGCCGATCGACATTACATTCAGTTGTGGCGCTGCACGCGCCAAAATGCCCAGCACAATATTGCTGATTAACACGGCGGCCATGACTGGCAATGAAATTTGAAGGGCAAGCATGAACATGATGCTGCCGGCCATCGCAATGCTTTGGCTATTGACCACAGCAAGATTTGCACTGATCGGAATCAACTCGAAACTTTGAACCACTGCGGCGATGACCAACAGGTGACCATCAATGACCAGAAAGGTCAGCATGGCCAGTACACCCAGAAAACTGCCGATGAGTGGTGTTTGCGTGCCGCGCGCGGGGTCAATGAATTGTGCGAAGGCCAAGCCCATTTGCAGACCGAGCAAGTCGCCTGCCATTTCAAATGCGGCAAACACAAGCCGCATGGAAAAGCCCATGGCCACACCAATCAGTATTTGCTGAATTAAAACCGGAATGGCTTGTGCTGAACTGAGCACCGGGGGAGCCGGCAGCAGCGGCATCATGAGAATGGCAATGAGTGCGGCAAGGCCTACACGTGTGCGGCGTTGCACGGTGCGGTTATCGAACACAGGTGCAGTGGCCAGCATCGCCAGAATGCGGATGAAAGGCCACAAAAACGAGGCGATCCAGATTTCGAGTTGTTCGCCGTTGATGGGGACCATGCTTAGCCGATCACGGTCGGTATGCTCATGATCAAACGCTGGGTGTAGTCCACCAGCGTGGCCAGCATCCAGGGACCGAGCAACAGCAAGGTGGCAAAAATACCCAGAATTTTTGGAATGAATGACAAGGTCATTTCATTGATTTGCGTGGCAGCCTGCAAAATGCTGACCAGCAAACCCACCACCAGGGCTACCACCAACAAAGGGCCCGACACCATCAGCATCACTTCCAGTGCAGCCTGGCCCAGGTTCAATACAGTTTGGCTGTTCATGTGCGCACGCTCAGTCTAATTTAAGTCTCAAAGCTGGCCACCAGCGAGCCAACCAGCAAGGTCCATCCATCGACCAGCACAAACAGCATGATCTTGAATGGCAAGGAGATCAGCATGGGCGACAGCATCATCATACCCATGGACATCAGCACGCTGGCCACAATCAGGTCGATGACCAGAAACGGCAGAAATATCATGAAGCCGATCTGAAAGGCAGTTTTGAGTTCGCTGGTGACGAAAGCCGGAATCAGGACGCGCAGGGGCACGTCTTCGGGATTCTCGACATTTTCCACCTTGCCCAGGCGCATGAATAGCGCCAGATCGGGTTCTCGAGTTTGTTTCAGCATGAAGTCTTTCATGGGCACGCTGGCCCTTTCGGTCATTTCCTGGAATTCGATTTCATTGTTGGAAAACGGCAGGTAGGCGTTTTCATACACGCGATCAAACACCGGTGCCATGATGAAAAAGGTGAGGAACATGCTCAAGCCGATGATGACCTGGTTGGGCGGTGAGTTTTGCGTGCCCAATGCCATGCGCAGCAGCGACATGACAATCACGATGCGAGTGAAGCCCGTCATCATCAAGAGCAATGCGGGCAAAAAACTGAGGAAGGTAAAAAACAGCAGTGTTTGAATGGGCACGCTGTAGTTGGTGGTGCCGTTGGCGCCTGGCGTGGCCGTAACGCCCGGCAGTACTTGCTGGGCTTGCGCTTCGGGCCAGGCCCAAAAGAGCAAAAGGAGTAATACGCCCAAGGCGGTGAGTTTGCCGGGTGTGGTGCGCAGGGTGCTCATGATGATTTCACCTTGCCAGTTTTCACGCGCTCCAGCATTTTTGCAAAGTTCACGGCGGGGTTTTGTAGGTCGTCCAGCGCAATGCTGCCCGCAGGCATGCTGTGCAGGGTGTTGATGCTGCTGCTGGTCATTCCAAGCACCAGCCAAGTGTCACCAATTTCGACCAGTACTATTTTTTCACGAGGGCCGAGGGCTGAGGTGGCCAATACTTTGTAAAAGCCGCCACGGCGCTGTTGGTTGCCAATGCCCATGCGTTTGAGCAACCACACCAAGGCGAGCAGCAAGCCCACCACAAACAGCAGGCCCAGCGTGGTTTGCAGCAGATGGCCTGTCATGAATGTCCCACCGCATTTTTGTTTTTTTGTTGTAGTTGCATGCCTTTGTACTGCAAAAGGGTATCAACGGTTGAGTTTTCTCAAACGCTCGGATGGCGTGATGATGTCGGTTAACCGGATACCAAATTTGTCGTTGACTACCACCACTTCGCCTTGCGCAATGAGGTAGCCGTTCACCAGCACATCCATGGGTTCGCCTGCAAGCCCGTCCAGTTCAATGACAGAGCCTTGGGCCAGTTGCAGAATGTGCTTAATCGGTATCTTCGTCCGACCCAGCTCAACAGTCAACTGAACCGGGATGTCGAGAATCATGTCGATGTCGTTCTGCGTGCCCGAAGCCACACTTCCCGCAAATGGCTGGAATAAGCCCGAGGCTGGTTTTGCATCGCTGGCCTGGGCAAACAGGTTGTCGGTGTCGCCGGTACTGGTGGCGGTGGTGCTGGCTTGTTCTGCCAGGGCTGCGGCCCAGTCATCGGCTGCATCGGTTACGGTATCTACTTGCTGTTCAGACATGGTGTGTTCCTTATCTTGATCGCTATTCGTGTGTTTTTTCAGCCTGCTTGGCTTCCTTGCTCAGCAAGGCTTCCAGGTTCAGCGC
>FWPV01004966.1_pt1 | contig 27217 bp, 36 predicted proteins | sample 2228371 | NCBI WGS metagenome assembly FWPV01 (sample SAMEA103939776, study PRJEB20133) | metagenome
CGGCTGGCGCGCGAGGGCCGGGGGCAGGCGGATCGGCAGGCCCGCATGCGTGCGGCGAACCCCGCCTTCATCCCGCGCAACCACCGGATCGAACAGGCGATCCAGGCGGCCTTGGGGGGAGAGTTGGCCCCGTTCGAGCGTCTGGTCGAGGTGCTGGCCCGGCCCTTCGACGACCAGCCGGGGGCCGAGGATCTTCAGGCCGCGCCGGAGGAGGGCGAGGCGGTCCGGCGGACCTTCTGCGGGACGTGAGCGGGCGGTTCAGCCGCGGTGCTTGCGGAACAGGCGTCGGTTGGCGCGGATGAACTCCGAGATCGGGCCGGTCAGACCGCCGAGCGCGCGTTCCTTGAGGTAGGCGAACCCAAGCGCCGCGCCGACAAGCGCGCCCGCGACGTTCACGATGAAATCCCACATCGTGTCGTCGAGGCCGGTCTTCTGCATGTTGAAACCGAAATTCACGTCCATCGCGAATTCGAAGATCTCCCACAGCACGCCGACCATGACGGCAAAGCAGAAGCCGAAGAAGGCCACCGCCCAGGGCGGCGCGGCGTAGCGGTCGCCCTCGAACAGCATGAAGACCATCAGGAAGCCGATCAGCCCCAGCCCCATGGCCGAGCCGGAATGCAGCGCGAGGTCCCACCACCAGTAGCGGTCGTAGAAATCGAAGGCTTCCCCGAGGAAGATCGTGGCGAAGGTGAAGAGGACGATGCCCGCGAAGAAGGAGGTGGGCAGCCTGACGCCCGCCCGCCGCGCGACAACGATGGGCAGCAGCGACAGCCCGAAGGTCGCGAGCGCCACGAAGGCCAGCGGCCAGAGCCCCTCGAAGAGCGCGGTGACGAATTCGACGCCAAGCGCCGCCCAGATCACCTGGACGACGATCGGCTGACGTCGCAATCTTGCCCACATGTCCCGACATATCGGGATGTGGCGGGGGCGCTTCAAGTCCGCCGACGTCGATCCCATATGGAGTGCCAATGGGCAGGATCAGGCTGGCAAGCTACAACGTGCACAAGTGCGTCGGCACAGACGGGCGCCGCGATGCGGGGCGCGTGCTCGACGTCGTGAACGCGCTTGAGGCCGATGTCGTTGCGCTGCAGGAGGCGGACCGCAGGCTGGGCGAGCGCCCCGCCGCGCTGCCTCGGCGGCTGGTCGAGTCGGGAAGCGACCTGCGCCCGGTCGATACCGGAAGGGACGGGCCGAGCCTGGGCTGGCACGGCAACGCGGTGCTGTTGCGCCCGGACTGGGAGGTGGACGCGGTCGAGGGCTTCGACCTGCCGGGTCTGGAGCCGCGCGGCGCGCTTCTGGTCGAGGCGACGGGGCCGGCGGGGGCGCTGAGGATCGTGGCGGTGCATCTGGGGCTCATGCGGCGGCACAGGCTCAGACAGCTGGGCGCCATTCGTGCCGCGTTGCGCGACCGGGCGGCGATGCCGACGGCGATCCTGGGCGATTTCAACGAATGGTCGCTGACCGGCGGGATGGAGCCCCTGTCAGGCGGCTTCACGGTGCTGGCGCCGGGCAAGTCGTTCCACACGCTGCACCCGATGGGGCATCTCGACCGGATCGCGATGTGCGGCGGGCTGTCCGCGGTCGGCGCGGGCGTGTACGAGACGGCCCGCGCGAAGCTGGCGTCAGACCACCTTCCGGTCTGGGCGGACGTGGCGCGCGCGGCCTGAGCGGCGCGCGGGCGGTGGCCGGGCAGGGGGGCTTTCCGCCCCCCGTCCCCGCGCAAGCGGGGACTCCCCCCGACGGTATTTGGAACACGGGGAAGGGGCGGGGTCAGGCCGGGCTTCGGCCGGGACGGTTGATCAGCAGCAGGCCACCGGCGACGAGGACGAGCGCGCCGAGGACGGAGCGCGACACCTCTTCCCCGAGGAGCGCCCAGCCGAGGAGGACGCCGACGACGGGGGTGAGGAAGGAGAAGCTCGCCACCGACGAAGCGGGATAGCGCGCGAGCAGCCAGAGCCAGCCGATGAAGCCGAAGGTCACCACGATGACGGCCTGGAACACGAGGCCGGCGACGTGGAGCGCGTCCGGGTCGCGCAGGTAGGGGCCGAAGGCGGGGGCGAGCGCGAAGAGGACGGGGATCGAGACGGCGACCTGCCAGAGAAGCTGCATTTCGGGGCGGACGCGCGACATCGCGGTCGCCCGCGCGCAGAGCGCGATCCCCGCCCAGCAGAGCGCCGCCGCCAGCGCGCAGAGGTCGCCCGCGAGGCTGGCCTGGCCGGCGGCACCCTGGCGGTCGAGGATTGCCCAGGCAACGCCTGCGAAGGCCAGCGCAAGGCCCGCCGCCTTGCGCGGCGTCAGCCGTTCGCCGGGCAGGAGGAAGTGCGCGACGAGCGCGAGCCAGACCGGCATCGAGTAGAAGATGACCGCCGAGCGCGACACGGTGGTGAGGTCGAGCGCGAGGAAGAGGAAGACGAATTCCGCCGAGAAGACCGCGCCGATCAGGAGCCCCGCGCCGACCGAGCCCGGGGTGGGGCGCAGGGGAAGGCCGCGCAGGCGCATGACGGCCAGGATGCAGAAGATCGCGATGACCGAGCGCAGCGCGGCCGCGAAGACGGGCTGGAAGCCGCCATTGGTGACCTTGATCGCCACCTGGTTCAGCGCAAAGAGCACCGCGAAGGCGACGAGCGCGGAAGCGCCGAACGTGTCGATGGCGGGCTTGCGGTCCATGCGCCCCGTCTCGTGCGCATGTCGGGGCGTGTCAAGGTGCGCGCGCCCGCTTGCGCGCCCGGGCCGAAGGGGTAGGGTCGCAGCGTGGAAACGGGTGGACCGGTGCCGCCCTTCGCGGGGCCGGTCTCGCGGGAGGAGCAGCCCTTGACCGTCCTGACGCCCATCGCGGCCTTCGACATCGCGCCCGACGGATCGGCCCGGCCGGTGTCGGGCCCCTGGCCCGAGGCCCGGCCGGAAGGGGGCGAGGGCTGGCGGTGGTTGCATTGCGACCGGACGGCCGCGGACTTCGCCGCCTGGGCCGGGGCGCATTGCCCGCGCCGGTGCGCGCGGCGCTGATGGCGCCCGAGACGCGGCCGCGGGCGACGGAGGATTTCGTCGTGACCGCGCGGTTCCGGCGGATCTTCGCGGTGGACGAGATCCGGGCGGAGGTCACCTCGGGCGCGGCACCGCAGCGCGAGGCGCTGTCACGGCTGGCCGGGCTTGCGACGCCGATCCTGTCGTAGGAGAATCGCCAGGAGTTGCGCGAGGTCGCCAACCGCACGTTCAGGCCGGTCGAGGAGCTGGATGCGACGCGGGACAGGCTGGCCTCGCTCAGGTCGCATGTCGACAGCCTGCACGCGGCGCGGATCGGGCGGCAGGGGTTCGTGCTGTCGGTGGTCGCGGCGATCTTCCTGCCGCTGGGCTTTCTGACGGGGCTGTTCGGCGTGAACGTCGCGGGGATGCCGGGGATCGATACGCCCTGGGCCTTCGCCGTGCTGGCCGTCGGCTCGGCGGCGATCGGAGTGGCGCTCTACCCGATGTTCCGCTTGATGCGCTGGTTCTGAAGCGGCGGGCTTTTCGGGTCGGGCGAAAGCCGCTAAACCCGCGCGGGAGAGGGAGGTGGATGGCAGACAGCATCCTCGATCGGTGTGAGGCACGGGGCCTCAGGATGACCGGCCAGCGCCGGGTGATCGCCCGCGTGCTGGAGGATTCCGACGATCACCCCAATGTCGAGGAACTGCACGCCCGAGCGACCGCGATCGACCCGCGCATTTCGCTGGCCACGGTCTATCGGACGGTGAAGCTGTTCGACGAGAGCGGGATCCTTGACCGGATCGACTTCGGCGACGGGCGGGCGCGCTACGAGGATGCCGAGCGCGAGCATCACGACCACCTGATCGACCTGACGACGGGCCAGGTGATCGAGTTCGTCGACCCCGAGATCGAGGCGTTGCAGGAACGGATCGCGCGGCGGCTGGGGTTTCGTCTGCAAGGCCACAAGCTAGAGCTTTACGGTGTGCCGCTGAAGAAGAAGGGCGGCTGAGCCCTTGGACAACCTGCGCGCAAGCCTTCTCATGATCGCCGCGATGGCGATCTTCGCGCTGGAGGATTCGCTGATCAAGCGGGTGTCGGGCGAGCTGCCGGTCGGGCAGATCCTGCTGACGCTTGGGGTCGGCGGGTTCCTGGTGATGGCCGCGATCTGCCGGGCGCGGGGCGTGGCGGTCCTCGGGCCGTATTTCCTGCATCCGGCCGTGATCGTCCGCAACGTGGCCGAAATCGTCGGCACGATCGGCTTCGTCACCGCGCTGTCGCTGGTGGCGCTGTCGACGGTGTCGGTGATCATCCAGGCCTCGCCGCTGATCGTGACCATGGGGGCGGCGCTGTTTCTGGGGGAAAAGGTCGGCTGGCGGCGCTGGACGGCGATCCTTGTCGGGCTGGCCGGTGTCATCGTCATCCTGCGGCCGGGGACCGAGGGCTTCCGCCCCGAGGCGCTTCTGGCCGTGCTCGGGGCGGTCGCGATGTCGGTGCGGGACCTGTCGACACGGCGCGTGCCGCCCGGGACGGCGACGATCCAGCTGTCGGCGTGGGGGTTCGGGGCGCTGATCCCGGCGGGGCTGATCTCGCTGGCCTTCGGGGGCGTGCCGGCGATTCCCTCGGCCGGGGCGGCGGTCGAGCTGGCGGGTGCGCTGACGCTGGGGCTGTTCGGCTATTTCGCGATCACCCAGGCGGTGCGGACCGGCGACCTTTCCGTCGTCGCCCCGTTCCGATACACCCGTATCGTGTTCGCGCTGGCGCTGGGCTGGCTTCTGTTCGCCGAACGGCCCGATGCGCCGATGCTGGCGGGTGCTGCGCTGATCGTGGGTTCGGGGCTCTACACCCTGATCCGCGAGGCGCGCCTGCGGCGGGCGGCGCGGACTTCCCGACCGGCGGCGGCGCCGCTATAGAGACGACTGATAACGCTAACAGCGATGGACCCAAGCCCATGAGCACGATCATCGACATTCATGCCCGCGAAATCCTCGACAGCCGCGGCAACCCGACCGTCGAGGTCGACGTAACGCTGGAAGACGGCTCGATGGGCCGTGCGGCGGTGCCTTCGGGGGCGTCCACCGGCGCGCACGAGGCGGTGGAGCTGCGCGACGGCGACAAGGGCCGCTACAAGGGCAAGGGCGTGCTGAACGCGGTCGCCTCGGTCAACGGCGAACTGGCCGAGGCGCTGGTGGGGATGGACGCGACCGAGCAGGTCGCCATCGACCGCGCGATGATCGAGATCGACGGGACCGAGAACAAGGGGCGTCTGGGCGCGAACGCGATCCTGGGCGTGTCGCTGGCGGTGGCGAAGGCGGCGGCGGATTTCACGGCGCAGCCGCTCTACCGCTATGTGGGCGGCACCTCGGCGCGCATCCTGCCGGTGCCGATGATGAACATCATCAACGGCGGTGAGCATGCCGACAACCCGATCGACATCCAGGAATTCATGATCATGCCGGTCGGCGCGGGCTCGATCGCGGAGGCCGTGCGCTGGGGGGCGGAGGTCTTCCACACGCTGAAGAAGGAGCTGCACGACGCTGGCCTTGCGACCGGGGTCGGGGACGAGGGGGGCTTCGCGCCGAACCTCAGCTCGACGCGCGATGCGCTGGATTTCATCGTGAAGTCGGTGGAGAAGGCGGGCTTCAAGCCGGGCGAGGATATCTATCTGGCGCTCGACTGCGCCGCGACCGAGTATTTCCGGGACGGCAAGTACCACATGGCAGGCGAGGGGCTTGTCATGACGCGGGACGAGAACGCGGCCTATCTGATGAAGCTGGTCGAGGACTATCCGATCATCTCGATCGAGGACGGCATGGCCGAAGACGACTGGGACGGCTGGGCGAAGCTGACGACCTACCTGGGCGAGAAATGCCAGTTGGTCGGCGACGACCTGTTCGTGACGAACCCGCGCCGGCTGGCCGAGGGCATTTCGCAGGGCTGCGCCAATTCGCTGCTGGTGAAGGTCAACCAGATCGGCACGCTGACCGAGACGCTGGATGCCGTCCGCATGGCCGACCGGGCGCGCTATACCAGCGTGATGAGCCACCGGTCGGGCGAGACCGAGGACGCGACGATCGCCGACCTGGCGGTGGCGACGAACTGCGGTCAGATCAAGACCGGTTCGCTGGCGCGGTCGGACCGGCTGGCCAAATACAATCAGCTGATCCGGATCGAGGAAATGCTGGGCGAGACGGCGGAATATGCCGGGCGGAGCATCCTGCGGGGCTGAAGTTCAGGCGTGGGGCGAACGTCGCCTCGCAACCTCCTGAAAGAAAAACCGCGCCGGGTTCCGGCGCGGTTTCCCTGTTCGGTGCCGTGACGCAGCGTCAGGGCGATCAGGCTTCCTCGTCCGAGGCGGCCGAGCCCATATCCTCGAACAGTTCCTGGATCTCGAACTCGGCGGCGGCTTCTTCTTCCGCGGCCAGTTCCTGGATCGACTTGCCCGACGCCTGGAGCTCGGCTTCTTCGGCCGAACGGGCGACGTTCAGGGTGATCTTCACGACGACTTCGGGGTGAAGCGTCACGGTGACCGAGTGCAGCCCGAGTTCCTTGATCGGACGGTCGAGCGCGACCTGCTTCTTGTCGATCGAGAACCCGGCCGCGGTGGCCGCGTCGGCGGCGCGGGTCGTGACCGAGCCGTAGAGCGCGCCGGCGTCGGACGCCGAGCGAATCACGACGAAACTCTGCCCGTCGAGCTTGCCGGCAAGCGCCTCGGCCTCTTTCCGGGTTTCGAGGTTGCGGGCCTCGAGCTGGGCCTTCTCGGTCTCGAAACGCTTGATGTTCGAGGCGTTGGCACGCAGCGCCTTGCCCTGCGGCAGGAGGTAGTTGCGCGCGTAGCCGTCCTTGACGCGGACGACATCGCCCATCTGGCCGAGCTTGGCCACGCGTTCCAGAAGAATGACTTCCATCGGGGTGGCTCCTTACTTCACGGCGTAGGGGAGCAGGGCGAGGAAGCGGGCGCGCTTGATGGCGCGCGCGAGCTCACGCTGCTTCTTGGCCGAGACGGCGGTGATGCGCGACGGCACGATCTTGCCGCGCTCGGAGATGTAGCGCTGAAGCAGCCGCACGTCCTTGTAGTCGATCTTCGGCGCGTTGTCGCCGGAGAACGGGCAGACCTTGCGGCGGCGGAAAAACGGTTTTGCAGCCATGATTTGCGGTCCTTTCCTCAGTCTTCGTCACGACGGCGGGGGCCACGGTCGCCCCGCGGGCCACGGTCGCCGCGATCCTCGCGCTCTTCGCGCTTCTGCATCTGGACCGAGGGGCCATCCTCGTGGGCGTCGACCTTGACGGTCAGAACGCGCATGACGTCGTCGTGCAGTCGCATCAGGCGTTCCATTTCCTGCACGGCGGCAGCGGGCGCGTCCGACTTGACGAAGGCGTAGTGGCCCTTGCGGTTCTTGTTGATCTTGTAGGCCATCGTCTTGACGCCCCAGTACTCGGATTCGACGACCTTGCCGCCGTTGTCCTTGAGCACCGTGCCGAAGTGTTCGATGAGGCCTTCCGCCTGCGCGTTGGAAAGGTCCTGACGCGCGATGAAAACATGCTCGTAAAGAGGCATGTCCGCTCCAGTTCTGTCTCGGGCGCATTTCATAGGCCGGGCCATCCGACCCTTCCGCGGCCCGTCCACGAGAGGCTGCGCCGGTTCACGTGAGTTGCGGAAGGGATGCGCGCTTATACACGGGCGCGTCCGGGATGCAAGCGCCGGAGGAGGTGTGAACTGCCAAACACCGGATGTGCGTCCTTGCCGGGTTGAGGGTGAAGGCGCGGGCGGTAAATCCGTCCGGGCAATCACTTCCAAACCGAAGGACCTGTCCATGAACCGTCTTCTTCTTGCCGCCGCGTTCGCCGGCGCCGCCTCGTCGGCCATCGCTGCGCCCGAAACCTACGTTCTGGATTCCAGCCACTCGCAGATCCTCTTCTCCTACAACCACCTGGGCTATTCGACCACCTGGGGCATGTTCTCGGGCTTCGAGGGCCGGATCCAGTTCGACCAGGAAGATCCGGCCGCATCGTCGGTCACGGTTTCCTTCCCGGTGCGGACGATGCTGACCGGCTGGGAAGCGCGGTTCGAGCACTTCATGTCGCCCGACTTCTTCGGCGCGGCCGAGGACGAGATGGTCAGCTTCGCCTCGACCGGGATCGAGGTCACGGGCGAGAACACCGCGAAGATCACCGGCGACCTGACGCTGAACGGCGTGACGAAGCCGGTCGTGCTGGACGCTGTCCTGAACCAGGCGGGCGACCACCCGATGGAGGGCAAGCCGTGGGCCGGGTTCAGCGCCACCACGACGCTGCTGCGCAGCGACTTCGATCTGGGCATGTTCGCGCCCTTCGTCAGCGACGAGGTCGAGGTCCAGATCTCGATCGAGGCCATGAAGGCCGAGTGAGGCCGCTCTGACGCGCGGCCAATGCGCAGCAATCGGGTCGCCCGGCCGTCAGGGCCGGGCGATCTTCGGGGCAGGAGGACTGCCCCATGTTCGAAACCGCGCTCGCGCTGATCGTTTTCCTGGTGCCGCTGGCCTGGAGCCCGGGGCCAGGCAACATGTTCTTCGCCGCGAACGGCGCCCGCTTCGGGCTGCGCGCGACGCTTCCTGCAAACATCGGATGTCACGTTGCGACCTGGATCGTGACGGTTGCGGTCGGCCTGGGCTTCGCGGCCGCGCTGGTCGAGGCGCCGGCGCTGTTCCAGGCGGTGCGGATCGCCGGGTCGGTCTATGTGCTGTGGCTTGCCTGCAAGCTCTGGACGGCCGGCTCGCAGCGGGGCGGGTCCGCTGCGCGGGCCGCGGGGTTCGTCGACGGCGCGGTTCTGCTTGTGCTCAACCCCAAGGCCTATGTCATCCTGGCGCTGATGTTCTCGCAGTTCCTGCCCGGGACGGAGCGGCAGCGGACGGCTGCCGTGCTGACGATCGCCACGGTCTTCACCTTGAACAACATGATCGCCTTCGTGGCGTGGACGCTGGCGGGCGACCGGATCGGGCGGGTCTTCGCGTCGGAGACGGGCGCGCGTGGCGTCAACCGGGTGTTCGGGGCGATCCTTGCCGCGGTCGCGGTCTGGATGGCGGTCGGCCGATCCGCGCCATCGGGGGCGGATCAGTCGCCCCTGATGGCGGTGAGGGCCGGCGTGACCTCGACCGCAAAGCCGACCTGGCTTTCGTCTGAGAAGCCCTGGCCGATCCCGAAATCGCGCCGGTCGAGCGTGACGGCGCCCGCCATGCTTGCCGTATCGCCGTCGAGCACGAGCGTGAATGGCATCGTCACGGGAACCTCTGCGCCCTTCAGCGACAGCGTGCCGTCGGCCACAAAGGTGTCGCCCTCAGGGCGGATCGCGGCGGTGAAGGTTGCCGTGGGGTGCGCGGCCGCGTCGAGGAAATCGCTGCCGAGGGCCTGGCCTGTAACCGAACCCAGCGTCAGAGAACCCACGTCGATCGAGACCTCCACCGCCCCGGTTCCGGTCTCGGGGTCGAAATCGATCGTGGCGGCCCAGTCGGCAAAGCTGCCCTGGACCGAGGCGCCCATTTGCCGGACGGTGAAGGTCAGGCTGCCTTCGACCACCCGCCAGCCGCCCGCGGCGGCCTGCGCCAGCGGTGCAGGCGGAGCCGCGCGGTCGGCCTCGGGTGCCGAGAGGGCAAAGGCGCCGCCCAGGGCGCCCAGCCACACGACGACCGCGGCGATGGCCGCGCTGCGCGGGCGATGCGCCCCCCTGAGGTCGCCACCGTCACGACCCGACCACATCCGCCCCAGCGTGGCGTCGCGGTCGATCAAGGCATGCTTTAGCGCGCCGGCCACGTGCAGGATCACCGAAACGGCAAGCACCTTGGTGAAGAGCCAATGCGTCATACCGAAGGCCCCGGCGAGCGTGGGGTCCTTGGGGACGAACGGCAAGGACTGGCCGAAGGGCCAGAGGATCGGCGCGAAGCCCTCCGCCGCGGCGTGGTGCAGCCAGCCCGAGAGCGGCACCGCGACAAGGCTGACGTAGAGCGACCAGTGGACAAGCTCGGCCAGCAGGGTTTCGCCGCGCCGGTCGGGATGGATCGGAGCCGGGCGCGTCTGCGTCAACGCCCAGAGGATGCGGGCCAGCGCGATGGCGAAGGCGGCGAGCCCGAGCGTCTTGTGGACCGAGAAGAGCTGTGCCTTGAAAGCCAGCTGTCCGGAGGTGTCGTAGGGCAGCGCATTCGCGACGAGCCCGAGGGGAATCGCGGTCAGGATCAGCAGGGCTGTCAGCCAGTGCAGCGACCGGGCGACAAGCCCGTAGCGGGTGGCGGTGTTGGCGATCATGGTGCGGCCCCCTTCGTGACGAGGCGAAACTAGGATCGTGCACGAGGGGCGAAAAGTGCGGGCCTGCACAGTCGGTGTGCGGTCGGGGGTTCCGGCGGGCGCGGCCGTTGTGTATGCCGCTTGAAGAGCCGCGAGGAGGGGACATGAGCCGCGCATTCGTCTTTCCGGGCCAGGGGGCCCAGACCATCGGCATGGGCCGCGATCTGGCCGACGCCTATCCCACGGCCCGCGCGGTCTTCGAGGAGGTGGACGACGCCCTGGGCGAGAAGCTGTCCGCGCTGATCTGGGAGGGCGACATCGAGACGCTGACGCTGACGGCGAATGCCCAGCCCGCGCTGATGGCGACCTCGATGGCGGCGGTGCGGGCGCTGGCCCACGAAGGGCTGACGGTCGAGGCGGCAGCCTATGTCGCGGGGCACAGCCTGGGCGAATACTCGGCGCTTTGCGCGGCGGGGACGTTCAGCGTGGCGGATGCGGCGCGGCTGCTTCGGCTGCGGGGCCGCGCGATGCAGGAGGCGGTGCCGGTCGGGGTGGGCGCGATGGCGGCGATCCTCGGGCTGGATTACCAGACGGTGGAGGCTGTCGCGGATGAAGCGTCGCGTGCCGGCGAGGTCTGCGCGGCAGCCAACGACAACGACCCCGCGCAGGTGGTCGTGTCGGGCCACAGGGTGGCGGTCGAGCGGGCTTGCGAGATCGCCAAGGCCAAGGGCGCCAAGCGGGCGGTCATGCTGCCGGTGTCCGCGCCGTTCCATTGCAGCCTGATGGAACCCGCCGCGCGCGCGATGGCCGAGGCGCTGAGCCATGTCGACCTGAATGCGCCGCGCGTGCCTCTGGTCGCCAACGTGCTGGCATGCGAGGTCAGGGATCCCGAGGTCATTGCCTCTCTCCTGGTCGAGCAAGTCACCCACCGCGTGCGCTGGCGCGAGTCGGTGGCGTGGATGGCCGCCCACGGGGTGACCGAGTTCTGGGAAATCGGCGCGGGCAAGGCGCTGTCCGGCATGATCCGCCGCATCGCGCCCGAGGCCGCGACGCGGTCGGTCCAGACGGCCGAGGACGTGCGGGCGGCGGTCGCGTCGATCTGAGCGATGGCCGCCGGTCGGGGAAGCCCGACGCGAGCGGTCGCATGCGGTTGCTCTCGCTCAACCTTCGCGTTGAGCAGGGAGCGGGAATGACCTCGTTTTCCGATCGGACCGTGCAGCTTCTCGATCTTCGGCCGAAGGGGCGGGGAGCGCACCCTTCACGGCCACCATGCGGGACGGGAGGCGGGGTTCGGGAGCCATCTTTCCCACTTCCTGCCCTGGGTCAGGGACGGGAGGCATCTGCGGATTTCGCGGCTGGGGGGAAGGCCGGTCCAAAGGGGTTCGCTGGAGCGGCCGAGGTTCTGCCCGGACCTGCCGGTGCTGACCGATCCGGAGGTGAGCGCGCCCATAGATGCCGCGTTCGGGCGGCGGTGCATGGCGCTGGGCACCCGGACGCGGTGGGGGCCAGGCTGGATCGCTGCGGGCCGGGCGCGCGGTTGCTCGGCCGAGCCTCGGCGACGCCGCGTCGGTACGGTTTTCCCTACCTTGCCAAGGATTGCGGGCGGTCGTTTCGTCCAATCCGACGAGTTGTTCTCGAACCCTCCTCAGCCTTCGGTTGCCGATGCGTCCCAAACGCCGTACCACCGCCGAAATCCGCGGGCCGGTCTGCAAGGGTCGGGGCGCGTTCGGCTATTCTGCGAAGGAGGGGAAGCCATGTTCGATCTGACGGGGAAGGCGGCGCTGGTCACGGGCGCTTCGGGCGGGATCGGAGCCGCGATCGCGCGGGCGCTGCATGACGCGGGTGCGACGGTGGGCCTGTCGGGGACGCGGGTCGAGCCGCTGGAGGCTTTGAAGGCCGAACTGGGCGAACGGGCGCATGTGCTGCCCTGCAACCTGTCGGATGCCGCAGCGGTCGAGGCGCTGCCCAAGCAGGCGGCCGAGGCGATGGGATCGGTCGACATCCTGGTGAACAACGCCGGCATCACGCGCGACAACCTGTTCATGCGCATGTCGGACGAGGAGTGGGAGACGGTGCTGAACGTCAACCTGACCTCGACCTTCCGGCTGTGCCGGGGTGTGCTCAGGGGCATGATGAAGGCGCGCTGGGGGCGGATCGTGAATATCTCCTCCGTCGTGGGTGCGACGGGCAATCCGGGGCAGGGCAACTATGCCGCGGCCAAGGCCGGCATGGTGGGCATGTCCAAGAGCCTGGCCTACGAGGTCGCGAGCCGGGGCATCACGGTGAACTGCGTGGCGCCCGGGTTCATCACCACGGCGATGACCGACAAGCTGACCGAGGATCAGAAGGCGAAGATCCTGACCAACGTGCCCGCGGGCCGGATGGGCGAGGCTTCCGAGATCGGGGCGGCGGTGCTATATCTGGCCAGCCCCGAGGCTGGCTATGTGACCGGGTCCGTTCTGCACGTGAACGGCGGCCTGGCGATGATCTGAACGGCGCGCCACGCGCGCGAGGGGAGGCGGGATGGGCAGGATCGGGATCGGGGCGGCGGTCGTCGCGGCATGGGCCGGCGGCGCCATGGCGTCGCCCGAGCCGCATCTCGGGCCGCTTGCCCAGGTCGTCGGACAGGCGGTCTACCAGCCCTGGCAGGCTTGCGAGGACGGCGGCTGGTTCGTCCTGCTCAACCCCTCGGCCGACGACCAGTCCCTGTAGATCACGGTGCCGGTCGGGCCGGCGCCGGCCGAGGGACGCAGGATTGCGGTCAACGTGACGATCGTCGGGGCGGACCCGACCTCGACCATCGGCATCTTCGCGGCGAACGACGCGCGGGGCGGGGCCTGCATCGTCGAGATCACGGCGGCGCGGGTGGCGAACCTGATCTGCGGGACGCCTGGCAACTCCCAGAACCTCGGCAGTCTGCAGAATGCCGCGCGGCTGGACGGCAGTGACGTTGTCGAGATGCCGGAGGTGCCCGGCGCGGCGCGCTTCATCGTGAACGGCCAGATCGTGGGCGACGTGGGCGACCTGCCGGCGCTGGGCGGCGATGTCGGCGTCATGGCTTATGACCGGGGCACCTTCGGGGTGACCGGCTTCGTGGTCGAGGGCGGCCAGCCGCCTGCCGGGGGCGCGCTTCCGCCGCCGGGTGGCGTGGCGCAGGGCGGTGGCCAGGCGGGCAGCCACGACCAGCCGCAGGGGCCGATCCCGTTCCTCGACCAGGATTCGGCGCGCGCGACGGCGACCTATCTGGGCGTGATCACCTTCATCCTGCTGCACGAGTTCGGTCATGCCCTGATCGGCGAGCTGCAGCTGCCCTCGACCGGCCCCGAGGAGGACGCGGTCGACATCTGTTCGGCGCTGCGCCTGTCGACGCTCGAAGCCTTGTCGGGGGATACCGAAAGCTCGCACGCGATCAACGAGTGCATGGCGACCCATGCCGCGCTGCACTGGAACTACAGCGGCATGGTGCGTGGGCAGAAGGGCGGCTCGGGCACGCCCTGGCAGGACGAGCACACGGCGGACCTCAAGCGGTTCCGCAACACCGTCTGCGTGATGTACGGCGGCAACCCGCAGCGGTTCGTCCCTATCGCCCAGCAGGTGGGGATGGAGGAGCAGACGCTCTGCCGCTGCGAGGAGGAGTTCGCCAAGCAGAACCGCGCCTGGCGGACGATCCTGGCGCCCCTTACGTGCTGCCCCGGCAGCTGCCGGTGACCTTCAAGGACTGCGAGGTGCTGAACGCCTGGTACGACCCGCGGCAGGGGTCGATCACGATGTGCTACGAGCTGATCGAACATTTCGTGACGACGATCTCGGACATCGAGCTGGGAACGGTCAACGGCTACCCTGCGCAGGGTGGCGGCGGAAGCGGACAGCAGCCGTAGCAGGGCGGGCAGGTCGCGCAGGCTCCGACGGGCGGCGGGGCGTTCGACGAGCAGGTCGACATGGGCGTGCCGGTGACGATGTCGCTGTTCCCCGCGCCCTACAACGGGCCGACGCCGAACGGTATCCCGGCGGCGCAGATCATCACGACCGAGCAGCTGGCGGGCCTTTTCAACGCCAATGTGCGGCGCATCCTGATCGACACGCGCGGGGGCGGGCAGACGCTGCCCCGATGCGCTGGTCGTGCCGAAGGCTGGGCGCGACGGCAGCGTGACCGACGGATTCCAGCAATCGCCGGGCGCGTGGCTGCAGGAGCAGACCGGCGGCAGCCCCGACGTCGCCATCGTCTATTTCGGCGCCGGTCCGATGGACCGCTCGTCCTACAACGCCGCCGTGCGCACAGGGAACCTCGGCTACAGCCAGGTCCACTGGTACCGCGGCGGGCGCAAGGCCTGGGTCGTGAACGGTCTGCCGCTCGATGATCCGCCGAGGTAGGGATCGGTCCGGCGAAAGCGTTTGCGTTGGCCTAGCCATATGCTATAGGCGGCGCGATCAGGCGGGGGCTATCCACGTCTAAGGTTGCACGCCACAGGGCGGGCGAGGGATACAGGACCTGGGCACGACGCCCTTCTAGAGTAGAGGAACAGACATGAGCGACATCGCAGATCGCGTGAAAAAGATCGTCGTCGAGCACCTGGGCGTGGAAGCGGACAAGGTGACGGAAAGTGCCTCGTTCATCGACGACCTCGGTGCGGACAGCCTCGACACGGTCGAGCTGGTCATGGCGTTCGAGGAAGAGTTCGGGATCGAGATCCCGGATGACGCCGCCGAGACGATCCAGACCTTCGGCGACGCGGTGAAGTTCATCAGCGAAGCGGCCTGAGCAGAGCTCTGCCAGATTCCCAAGCGGCGCCCCCCGGGCGCCGTTTTGCTTTGGAGGCGGGTGATGGAGATTCCCCGGATCGAGACGGCGCGGCTGATCCTCAGGGCGTTCGAGGCTGCCGACCTGGACGCGTTCGCGCGGATATGGGCGGACCCGGTCGTGACGGCGCGGGTGGGTGTTCCGCCGCGCGATCGGGCGGAGAGCTGGCACGCGCTTCTGAAGATCGCGGGGGGATGGCAGCTTCTGGGCTATGGCCAGTGGGCTGTCCGCGACCGCGAGACCGGCGTGCTGTGGGGGCAGACGGGGTTCTTCATGGCGATGCGCGGGCATGGGCCCGCCTTCGACGACCATCCCGAGGCGGGTTGGGTCCTTGCGCGCGAGGCGATGGGCCGCGGCCTCGGGCGGGAGGCGGCAGAGGCCGCGCATGCGTGGTTCGACGCCAGGGTGGGCGGACGGACCGTCTGCCAGATCGACGCGAGGAACGCGGCATCGCAGGCGCTTGCGGCGCGGCTGGGCTACGTCCGGTATGCCGAGGTGGATTCCGACGGAACGCCGGCTGGCCTTTTCCTTCATGGGCGGGGATAGGACGCGGCCTGGCCGCGAACATTGCACCGTTCTGGCGAAGACTGTATCAGCAGCCGAAGGGCAAGATCAGAGGTGGGCAAACCATGCGTCGAGTGGTGGTGACCGGGCTGGGAATGGTGACTCCGCTTGCCAGCGGGGTCGAAGAGACCTGGGCGAGGCTGATCGCGGGCAGATCCGGCGCCGGTCCGATCACGAAGTTCGACACGGCGAACGTGGTGACGACCTACGCCTGCGAGATCCCGCGCGGCAACGGGTCGGATGGCACGTTCAATCCCGACGACTGGATGGAGCCGAAGGAACAGCGCAAGGTCGATGACTTCATCCTCTACGGGATGGCGGCGGCCATTCAGGCCGTGAAGGATGCCGGCTGGGAGAACCCTTCCGAGGCCGAGAAGCTCAGGACCGGCGTGATGATCGGGTCGGGCATCGGCGGGCTGAACTCGATCGCCGACACGGCGGTGCTGATCAAGGAACGGGGGCCGAAGCGCATCAGCCCGTTCTTCATTCCCGGCGCGCTGATCAACCTGATCTCGGGGCAGGTGTCGATCCGCTATGGGTTCAAGGGACCGAACCATGCGGTCGTCACGGCCTGTTCGACCGGCGCGCATGCCATCGGCGACGCGGCGCGGCTGATCCAGTGGGGGGATGCCGACGTGATGGTGGCGGGCGGTGCGGAAAGCCCGATCAGCGAGATCGGGATCGGCGGCTTCAACGCCTGCAAGGCCTTGTCCACCAAGCGCGCGCACGAGCCGGAGAAGGCCAGCCGCCCCTATGACGCGGATCGCGACGGGTTCGTGATGGGCGAGGGTGCGGGCGTCGTGGTGCTGGAGGAATACGAGCACGCGAAGGCGCGCGGCGCGAAGATCTACGCCGAGGTGCTGGGCTACGGGATGTCGGGCGATGCCTATCACATCACCGCGCCGAGCGAGGACGGCGACGGCGCGGAGCGCTGCATGCGCGCGGCGCTGGCCCGCGCGGGGCTGGAGCCTTCGGCCATCGATTACATCAACGCGCACGGCACCAGCACCATGGCCGACACGATCGAGCTGGGTGCGGTCGAACGGATGATGGGGAACGCGGCGGCAAAGGTCACCATGTCGTCGACGAAGTCGTCCATCGGGCACCTTCTGGGGGCTGCGGGCGCGGTCGAGGCGATCTTCTGTGTGCTGGCGCTCCGCGACCAGGTGGCGCCGCCGACGATCAACCTGGACAATCCGGCGGTTCAGCCCAGGCTCGACCTGGCGGCCAATGCCGCCGTGCATCGCGAGATCAACGTGGCGCTGTCGAATTCCTTCGGTTTCGGGGGAACGAACGCATCGCTGGTGCTGGGACGGGTCTGAGACGATGTGGAAGCACATCGCCTCGAACCTCCTGTCGCTGCTCGTGATCGTGCTGGTCGCGCTGGGCGGGCTGATCGCCTGGGGGCAGAGGCAATACACCGCGCCCGGGCCCTTGGCCGAGCCGATCTGCCTTCAGGTGGATCGCGGATCGTCGATCCGGCGGGTGTCGCAGGACCTGGCGGAGCAGGGGGCGATATCCAGCCCGGCGATCTTCCGGATCGGGGCGGACTATCAGGACCTCGCCGGTCAGCTGAAGTTCGGCAGCTACCTGGTGCCTGCAGGCGCCTCGATGCAGGAGATCGTGTCGATCGTCACGACGAGTGGTCGCAGCACCTGCGGGACCGAGATCAACTTCCGCATCGGGGTGACGGCGGCCGAGGTCATCGTGCGCGAGCTCGACCCGGCGACGAACCGATATGTCGAGGTGGTGAGCTTCGACCCCGGCGCGGGCGAGGTCCCGGCGGACTACACCCAAGTCGCCGAGCGGGCCGACGTGCGGTTCCGCGTGACGCTGGCAGAGGGCGTGACCAGCTGGCAGGTGATCGAGGAGCTGAAGCAGGCCGAGTTCCTGGAGGGCGAGGTGGCCGAGGTGCCGGCCGAGGGCAGCCTTGCGCCCGACAGCTACGAGGTCGAGCGCGGCGCCGACCGGACCGCGCTGATCGAGGCGATGAAGGCGCGGCAGGCGGCTATCCTGGACGAGCTGTGGCAGGCCCGCGCGGCCGGCCTGCCCTATGACAGCCCGGAAGAGGCGCTGATCATGGCGTCGATCGTCGAGAAGGAGACCGGCGTGGCCGAGGAGCGTCCGCGCGTCGCCAGCGTCTTCGTCAACCGGCTGGAACGGGGCATGCGCCTGCAAACCGACCCGACGGTGATCTACGGCATCACCGAAGGCAAGGCCCCCCTGGGGCGCGGGCTCCGGCAGAGCGAGCTTCGGCGCGAGACACCCTACAATACCTATTTGATCGACGGCCTGCCGCCGACGCCCATCGCAAACCCCGGCAGGCTTTCGATCGAGGCGGCGCTGAACCCCGAGAGCACGGACTACCTGTTCTTCGTGGCGGACGGCACGGGCGGCCATGCCTTTGCCGAGACGCTGGACGAGCACAACCGCAATGTCGCACGCTGGCGCGAGATCGAGGCCGAGCAGGAGCGCCAGCGGCAGCAGCAGGGCGAGGACGGCGGGAACTGATCCCGCCGCCGGCCGGGCTGCTCAGCCCGAGGGCGCGTCTTCGGGCGGATTGCGTTCCGACATGCTGACATCGTCGATGACGTAGGACTGGCCGCTGCCGCCGCCGATCAGTTGGAACGTCAGGCCGATGTTGCCCTGCGGGAAGGTGGCAGCGTTTCCGACGGCGCCAGTCCCGCTTCCCGAGCCGCCCGGGCCGAAGACCGAGATCCCGAAACTGTCGTTCGAGGGCGATGCGCGCAGGAGGATCGAGTGGGTCTGGCCGGGGGTGTAGGTGCCGATGGCGTTGCCGTTCGCGCGGACCGTGCCGTTGCGAAGCTCGACCGTGACCATCGACGAGAAGTGCCCGGTGAAGAAGAAGACGCGCGCGGCCGCGCGGGAGGAGAGCCGGCCGCTCCAGAGCGCATAGACGTCCTGCGAAGGATCCTGGAGCGATTCGGCATACATGAAGGTGTTGGGCGCCGAGGCGTTATCGCCTGCCGGGCCTTGCATCCTCAGGGATTTCGCCCCGGCGATCGGGCCTGAGTTCGTGACGCGGACACTGCCCGAGCCGTCGAGGATGTAGACGCGATCGTCAGGCGTTCCGGCCGGTTCGATCAGAGGTGCCGCGCCGGCGGTGTCGGCCTCGAACGTATCGGTGAAGCGCGTGGTGCAGGCGGGAAGCACGACGAGGGTGGCCAAAGATGCCAGCAAGAGGCTGCGAGCCATGGGAAATTCCTTTCAAAATCAGAACGATGAAAAGCGCTTGGTCACGTCTTGCGAGAAAAATTCGCGCACAGATTGTAGCATTCGGCGCCCTATCCGGTCAAACCCACCGCGCCGAGACGATGTGTTGCATGCCGGAACAGGCGGGCGCGCGGTGCGTTAAGATACTGAAAAGAATAAACTTCTTGACTTTAGGACTTGGGGCAAGCTGGAAGAAGTGGGTCAGGACGGCGGCCGGGGCGATCCCCCGAGCCGCCGTTTTCGTTGTCCAGGGGGCGGGCAGCAGAGGCGGGACAGAGGGGAATGACGGATGACCGGCCCCCGAAAGGGGACAAGCTGGAGCGGGACGTTCTGGCGGATGCGAGCAGGTATCTGCTCGACACTTTCGATGAACTCACGCGGCGCTACGACGCGCTGATAGCGGGCGACCCGGTCAAGTCGGCGGAAGCCCGCAGCGAGGGCAAACAGTTGCGGGACTGGGCGCTGGTGGCCCATCAGGAAAGGCAGAAGGTTGATGAAATCGCTGCAAGGCTCTCTCCCGGCGTTCGGGCCGGAGAGATCGACTTCGCCGAGGCCCGCGCTCAGATCGGGCGCCGGCTGGCTCGCCTCCGCGCCGCTCAAGTTGCAGGAGACGTTCCTGGCGGAGCTGACGGAGGCTGAGCTGGTCGCGCTGCCTTGGATGTTCGACTTCTGGGCGCTGCCTCATCAGCTTCCGCCGGAGGAATCGGACTGGCGGACCTGGGTCATCCTGGGCGGGCGTGGCGCGGGCAAGACGCGTGCGGGCGCCGAGTGGGTCCGCGCGATGGTCGAGGGCGACCGCCCGCGCGACCCCGGGCAGGCGCGCCGCGTGGCGCTGGTGGGCGAGACGCTGGACCAGGTCCGCGAGGTGATGGTGTTCGGCGAGAGCGGGATCATCGCCTGTTCGCCGCCCGACAGACGGCCGGTGTGGGAAGCGACGCGGCGGCGGCTGGTCTGGCCGAACGGCGCGATCGCGCAGGCGTTTTCGGCGCATGAGCCCGACAGCCTCAGGGGCCCGCAGTTCGACGCGGCCTGGGTGGACGAGCTGGCCAAGTGGAAGAAGGCTGAGGAGGCCTGGACGATGCTCCAGTTCGCGCTGCGGCTGGGCGCGCATCCGCAGCAGGTGGTGACCACGACGCCGCAGAACGTGGCGGTGCTGAAGGAGATCCTGGCGGCCGAGTCGACGGTTGTGACGACCGCGCCGACCGAGGCCAACCGTGCGAACCTTTCGGAGACCTTCCTCAAGGAGGTCTATGGCCGCTACGCCGGCACCCGGCTGGGTCGGCAGGAGCTGGACGGGCAGATCCTGGACGAGGTCGAGGGCGCGCTCTGGACGGGCGCGATGCTGGCGAAGGCGGCGGTGGACGAGACCGGGCCGCTGGACCGGATCGTGGTCGCGGTCGATCCGCCCGTCACCTCGGGGTCGAGGGCGGATGCCTGCGGGATCGTGGTCGCCGGAGTGCGGATGCAGGGGCCGCCGACGGACTGGCGCGCGGTGGTGCTGGAGGATGCGAGCGTCACGGGCGCGACGCCCGACCAGTGGGCGCGGGCGGCGATCGCCGCCTACGAGCGGCACGGCGCGGACCGGCTGGTGGCCGAAGTCAACCAGGGCGGCGAGTTGGTCGAGCGGACGATCCGCAGCCTCAGCGCTGCGGTGTCGTTCCGGGCGGTGCGCGCGACGCGGGGCAAGGCCACGCGGGCCGAGCCGGTGGCGGCGCTCTACGAGCAGGGGCGGGTCGCGCATGTCCGGGGGTTGCGGCGTCTGGAGGACCAGATGACCCAGGTGACGACACGCGGTTTCCTAGGGCCGGGCAGCCCGGACCGGGTGGATGCCCTGGTCTGGGCGTTGACCGACCTGATGATCGAGCCCGCGCTGAAGGGCGCGGGCGGCGCCGGGGCGCGGATCAGGCCCTTGGGCTGACACGGGCCGTCCACGGCGGGGACTTCGAAAGGGAACGGGCTTGCGATGGTCGGGCGGACAGGGGTTCGCCGGGGCGCTGCCGCACGCGACATGGAACGGAGAGAGGCGGATGGTATTCGATTTCCTGAGGCGGGGCGCCGAGAAGGCCGCCCCGGAGGCCAAGGCCAGCGCGGCGGGACCGGTCATCGCCTGGTCGGGCGCCGCGCGGGTGGCCTGGTCGCCGCGTGACACCGGCAGCCTGACGCGGGCGGGCTTCACCGGGAACCCGGTGGGTTTTCGTTGTGTCAAGGTGATCGCCGAGGCGGCGGCGGCGCTGCCGGTCGTGCTTCAGGACCGCGAGCGGCGTTACGAGGAGCACCCGCTTGTCGAGCTTCTGCGCCGTCCGAACCCGGCGCAGGGGCGGGCCGAGCTTCTGGAGGCGCTCTATGGCCAGATCCTGCTGAGCGGGAACGGCTACCTGGAGGCGGTGCCGGGCGGAAAGGGCGTGCCGGCGGAATTGCATGTCCTGCGGTCCGACCGCATGAGCGTCGTGCCGGGTCCGGATGGCTGGCCCGTCGCCTACGACTATACCGTGGGCGCGCGCAAGCACCGGTTCGACATGACCGGGCCGGTGGCGCCGGTGCTGCATGTGCGCAGTTTCCATCCGCAGGACGACCACTACGGGCTGAGCCCGATGCAGGCGGCGGCCAGCGCGATCGACGTGCACAACTCGGCCAGCGCCTGGTCGAAGGCGCTGCTGGACAATGCCGCGCGGCCCTCGGGCGCGATCGTTTATCGCGGGGCGGACGGGCAGGGCAGCCTGTCGTCGGACCAGTACGACCGGCTGGTGAGCGAGATGGAGAGCTACCACATGGGGGCCCGCAACGCCGGGCGGCCCATGCTGCTGGAGGGCGGTCTGGACTGGAAGCCTATGGGCTTCAGCCCGAGCGACATGGAGTTCCACAAGACCAAGGAAGCCGCCGCGCGCGAGATCGCGCTGGCCTTCGGCGTGCCGCCGATGCTGCTGGGCATCCCCGGCGATGCGACTTACGCCAACTACCAGGAGGCGAACCGGGCGCTCTACCGGCTGACGGTCGTGCCGCTGGCGGCGCGGGTGATGGCGGCGCTGTCGCACTGGCTGTCGGCCCATGCGGGCGAGGCGGTGGAGTTCCGGCTGGACCTGGACCGGGTGCCGGCGCTGTCGGCCGAACGGGACGCGCAGTGGCGCCGAGTGAGCGAGGCGGATTTCCTGACCGAGGCCGAGAAGCGGCTGCTTCTGGGACTTCCGCGCCTTGCCGACGGGGAGTGAGGCGATGACCGCTCGGCGGCGCGCCTCGGACGGGGGATCGCGGTTCCTCTACGAGCCGTTCGAATTCGCCTCGGTCCATCGGCTGGAGGCGCACGAGAAGATCGTGGGCAGCCAGATCGAGATGTTCGAGCGGCATTTCGAGCGGCTCGAGGCCGCGGTCGAGCGGCTGGAGCGCCGTCTGTGGATGACGGTCTACGGGGTGGCCACGATGGTGCTGGCCGACCTCGCGCGGGCCTTTTTCGAATTCGGCTGAGGAGGTTCAGCGATGTGGGACGAAGTGGCCCCGGGAACGGGGCTGGAGACCAAGTTCTGCCGGGTCGGCGGCGTGACGGTCGGCGATGACGCCATGATCGAGGGCTATGCCTCGCTTTGGGGCAGCATCGACCAGGGCGGGGACGAGGTGCTCAAGGGGGCCTTCGCGGCCTCGCTGGCGTCGGGGCGCAAGGTGCGGATGCTGTGGCAGCATGACCCCGCGCAGCCGATCGGCGTCTGGGAGGACGTCAGAGAGGACGATCGCGGCCTTTGGGTCCGCGGGCGGCTGCTGACCGAGGTGGCGCGGGCGCACGAGGCGGCCGTGCTGCTGGCGGCCGGGGCTCTGGACGGCCTGTCGATCGGATATCGGACGAAGCGGTCCGAGAAGGATGGCCGGGGGCGTCGCCTTCTGACCGAGGTGGAGCTTTGGGAGGTGTCGCTGGTGACCTTCCCGATGCTGCCGCAGGCGCGGGTCGGCACGAAGGGGGAAGCCCCCGAGGAGGAGAGCCTGCGCGAGCTGGCCCGCGCCTTGCAGGACGCGCGGCGGCTGATGGGCCGCGGCTGAGGCCGCGGTTCCGGTACGAGACCCATCCAGCACTACGGAGACCACGGGATGACGAAAACCGAGACGAAGGCTCGGACCGGGCAGGGCATGTCCGGCGAGGGCGTTCCGGCGGCGGCGGAGGTGAAATCCGCGCTGTCCGGATTTCTGAGCGACTTCAGGGATTTCCAGTCGGATGTCTCTGCACGGCTTCAACAACAGGAAGAGCGACTGACCATGCTTCAGACCAAGACCGCGCCCGTCGGGCGCCCCGCCCTTTCCGCCGCGGCCGACGACGGTGCGCCGCATCTGAAGGCCTTCGATGCCTATCTTCGCACCGGCGACGACGACGGGCTGCGTGGCCTCGTTCTGGAGGGCAAGGCGATGTCGACTGCGGTGAACGCCGACGGCGGTTACCTGGTCGATCCGCAGACAGCCGAGTCGATCCGCGGCGTGCTGAAATCGACCGCGTCGATCCGGTCGATCGCCAATGTGGTCAACGTCATGGCCAATTCCTATGACGTGCTGGTCGATCACGGCGAGGTCGGGTCGGGCTGGGGCACCGAGACCGGCGCGGTCGCCGAGACCGCGACGCCGCAGATCGAGCGCATCTCGATCCCGCTGCACGAGCTGTCGGCGCTGCCGAAGGCGAGCCAGCGCCTGCTGGACGACGCGGCCTTCGACATCGAGAGCTGGCTGGCCGAGCGGATCGCTCAGAAGTTCTCGCGCGCCGAGGCGTCGGCCTTCGTCAACGGCGACGGCGTCGACAAGCCCATGGGCTTCCTGGCCCACCCGAAGGTCGACGACGCGCTCTGGACCTGGGGCACGCTGGGCTATGTTCCGACCGGCACCGACGGCGACTTCGATGCCGCGAACCCGTCGGACGCCATCGTGGACCTGGTCTATGCGCTGGACGCCGAATACCGCGCAAACGCGACCTTCGTGATGAACTCGAAGACCGCCGGCGCGGTGCGCAAGATGAAGGACGCCGACGGCCGATTCCTGTGGTCGGACGGTCTGGCGGCGGGCGAGCCCGCGCGACTGATGGGCTATCCGGTGATGATCGCCGAGGACATGCCCGACATCGCGGCCGGCAGCTTTGCCATCGCATTCGGCGACTTCCGCGCGGGCTATACGATTGCCGAACGTCCCGACCTTCGCGTGCTGCGCGATCCCTTCTCGGCCAAGCCGCATGTCCTGTTCTATGCGACCAAGCGCGTGGGCGGGGACGTGAGCGACTTCGCCGCAATCAAGGTGATGAAGTTCGCGGTCGCCTGAGGCGGGAGGCACGCGGCGGCTCCGGGGCTGGCGCCCCGGGGCCGTCCTGATTTCGGGAATGGGCCGCGGGTCCTGGTCCTGGACGGGCGAATACATGGGGTTTCCGATGACGTTGAACGAAGAAGGCGCGGTGCCGGCCTCGGCGCTGCCGGTGCAGGAGTTCAAGGACCATCTGCGGCTGGGCACGGGATTCGCCGGGGCAGCGGGCCCGGACGGGTATCTCGAAGAGCTGTTGCGGGCGGCTCTGGCGGCGGTCGAGGGCCGAACGGGCAAGGCGCTTCTGGCGCGCGACTTCCGCTGGTCGGTGACCTGCTGGCGGGATGCCGACGCGCAGGCGCTGCCGATCGCGCCGGTGTCGGCGGTGCTGTCTCTGGCGATGGTGGACCGCGCCGGGACAGAGACACCGGTCGATCCCGCGCGCTACTGGCTTGAGCGCGACCTTCAGCGCCCGAGGCTCAGGTCGACAGGCGCGGCGTTGCCGGCGATTCCCACGGGCGGAACGGCACAGGTCGTGTTCACAGCAGGGTTCGGTCCGGCCTGGGCCGACGTGCCGCCCGAGCTGCGACACGCGGTCCTGCTGGTCGCGGCGGGCTATTTCGAGCGCCGCCACGAGGAAGGGGCGGAGCCCGGCGCGCTGCCCTTCGGGGTAATGGCGCTGATCGAGCGGTGGCGGACGGTCCGCGGTTTCGGTGGGGGGCGCAGATGAGGCTTCCCATCCTCAACCGGCTACTGATGCTGGAGGCGCCGTCGCGGGTTCCGGACGGTGCGGGCGGCTTCGCCGAGGTCTGGCAGGAGGTCGGGCCGGTCTGGGCCGAGGTGACGGCCGGGACCGGGCGCGAAACGGCCGGGGAGTTCGTCACGGTTTCGGCCGTGTCATACCGGATTGTCGTGCGGGGCGCGCCCGACGGCGACACCGCCCGCCCGAAGCCCGAGCAGCGCTTCCGCGAGGGGGCGCGGGTGTTCCGCATCCTCGCCGTGGCCGAGCGTGACCCGCGCGGCCACCACCTGGTCTGTTTCGCGCGCGAGGAGGCGCTTTCATGAGCTACGGGGCATCCTCGGCGCTTCAGGCCGCCGTCTATCAGCGCCTGGTCGCCAGCGACGCGCTGGAGGCGCTGGTCGGGGGCGCGATCTATGACGCGGTTCCGCCGGGCGCGCTTCCGCCGGTCTATGTCAGCCTCGGACCCGAAAACGCGCGGGACAGGTCGGACAAGTCCGGTGCGGGGTCCGAGCACGATTTCACGGTGAGCGTTGTGACCGACGCGGCCGGGTTCCAGACGGCAAAGGCCATTGCCGGCGCGGTCTCGGACGCGCTGGTCGGGGCCGAGCTGGTCCTGGCCCGCGGGCGGCTGGTGGGCCTGTGGTTCCTGCGCGCCCGGGCGCGGCGGGTCGGCGCGGCCGACCGGCGGCGCATCGATCTGTGGTTCCGCGCGCGCGTGGACCTTGACTGACATCTTCAATCCGGAGAGACCGATATGGCGGCGCAAAGCGGCAAGGACCTTCTTATCAAGCTCGACATGACCGGGGGCGGGCAGTTCGAGACGATCGCGGGGCTGCGCGCCACGCGCATCAGCTTCAATGCCGAGACGGTGGACGTGACCAGCCTGGAAAGCCAGGGCGGCTGGCGCGAGCTTCTGGCGGGTGCGGGCGTGAAGGCCGCGCAGGTCAGCGGGTCGGGGGTCTTCAAGGACGCCGCGACGGACGAGCGCGCACGGCAGATCTTCTTCGACGGCGAGGTGCCCGCGTTCCAGGTCATCATCCCCGGATTCGGGATCGTCGAGGGGCCGTTCCAGTTGACCTCGATCGAGTATGCGGGCAGCCACAACGGCGAGGCGACCTACGAGCTGAGCCTGGCGTCGGCCGGTGCGCTCCAGTTCACGGCGCTCTGATGGCAAACCCCTGGGCGGGAGAGGTCGAGCTGGTCGTCGACGGCGAGCGGCGGGTGCTGAAGCTGACGCTGGGCGCGCTGGCCGAACTGGAGACGGCGCTGGCGGCGGATAGCCTGATCGCGCTGGTCGAACGGTTCGAGGCGGGGCGGTTCTCGACGCGAGACGTCCTGCACGTGATCGTCGCGGGCCTTCGGGGCGGTGGCTGGCGGGGAACGGCGGAGGATCTGCGGTCGGCCGAGATCGGCGGGGGGCCGTTGCAGGCCGCCCGCGTTGCCGCGGAGCTTCTGGTGCGGGCGTTCCAGATGCCGGGAGCGCCGGGGTGAGCCGGTTCGACTGGCCGGGGCTGATGAGGCTCGGGCTGCGCGGCCTGGGCCTGAGCCCGGCCGAGTTCTGGGCGCTGACCCCGGCCGAGCTTCGGCTGATGCTGGGCCTGGACGGCGGCGGCATGGCGCCGCTGGGCCGCGCGCGGCTGGAAGAGCTGGCCGCGGCGTTTCCCGATGTGAGGAAAGGGACATCCGATGGATGAGGTGGACGGGCTCGACGGGCTGGAGGACCAGGTGCGCGCGCTGGAAATCAGCCTCGGCGCGACGCAGGGCGTGGCCGCGGCCTTCGACGGGGAACTCGCGAGGATGCGGGACACGATGGCGGCCACGGGCCGCGATGTGGCGGGCCTGTCGAACGCGGTCGGGCGGGGGCTGAGGTCGGCCTTCGACGGGCTGGTGTTCGACGGCATGAAGCTGTCGGAGGCGATGAAGGGGCTGGCGACCTCGATCACCGACGCGGCCTATGCGGCGGCGATCCGACCGGTGCAGCAGCATTTCGGACAGCTGATCGCAGGCGGGATCGAGAGCTTTGTCTCGGGGATGATCCCGTTCGCCAACGGGGGCGCCTTCACGCAAGGACGCGTGACGCCTTTCGCGAACGGCGGGGTCGTCAGCGGGCCCGTGATGTTCCCGATGCGCGGCGGGCGCGGCCTCATGGGTGAGGCGGGGCCCGAGGCGATCATGCCGCTGTCGCGGGGCGCCGACGGTCGCCTCGGGGTCCGGATGGAGGGCGGCGGGCGCCCGGTGAACGTGGTGATGAACATCTCCACGCCCGATGCGGAAGGGTTCCGGCGGAGTCAGAGCCAGATCGCGGCGCAGATGAGCCGGGTGCTCGGACGGGGTCATCGGAACCGCTGAACCGGCCGGGAGCCAGTGGCGAGGCCGGGGGGCCGTCTGCCCCCCGGACCCCCCGAGAGCAT
>FWPV01004967.1_pt1 | contig 27217 bp, 18 predicted proteins | sample 2228371 | NCBI WGS metagenome assembly FWPV01 (sample SAMEA103939776, study PRJEB20133) | metagenome
GCTGTTCATGGTCCGCCCGGATGAAGGCAGTGTTCTCTGGTTAGGCGATTTCGATCCAGCTACTGGAACCTACACGTTGCATACCTTCGCCTCCGGGCTGGAGGTCCCCAACGGCCTTGTCTGGCATGGGGATTCCTGGTACATCGCCACGGACCGCGCCATCTACCGCCTGAGCGATCCCGATGGCGATGGCCATGCTGACCGCCAGAGGGCCTTGGTAACAGGGCTTCCGGGCGGCGCAGGAGGATGGACAGGCAGCATCGGTGTCGGGCCGGATGGGCGCCTGTACGTCAGCAAGAGTGCCAGTTGCGATGCCTGTGAAGAAAGCGATCCGCGTCGTGCTGCCTTGCTGAGCTATACGCTGGATGGCAGTGACGAACGGGTCGTTGCTCACGGCCTGCGCGATGCCTTCGACTTCGCCTGGCACCCAACCAGCGGCGATCTATGGATTGTGGACAGCATGCACGGCCCTCGCGGTCATGGGGCCTTTCTTGATGAGCTAAACCGCATAGATACTGAGGGGCAACACTTCGGCTGGCCCTACTGTGCGACATCCACCGAAGGTCCGGCTGCAGGCACACTCCTGCCTCTCCCCGCTCCGGACTTCTGCTCCCGCGCCGTTTCCCCTGCCTATACCTTTCCGGCGCACAGTGCGCCGGGCGGCCTTGCGTTCTACCACGGAGACGCCTTTCCGGACCTTCAGGATGATCTCCTCGTTGTCCTGCGCGGCAGCACCGACGGCTATCTCCCGGCAGGTTATGCCCTCTACCGCCTCTGCTTTGACCAGGACGGTCATCCTGAGACCTGTCTGACTCCTTCTGGCATTCCCGTTCTGGATGATACGGGCCAGCCAGCCGGGCGCGAACTGCTCGTGCCGGTTGATGCCTACTATGGCTACAATCTCGAAATCATGACTATCCAGGGTCAGAGCTTTTACCCCGATCATCCAGTGGATGTGGCGATCAGCCCGGAAGGGTACATCGTCATTTCCGTGCTGGAAGGTCGTGTGATTCGCCTGCTGCCCCGCACTGGGCATTAGCACTCGCATAAGAAGTTTGCTAGAATTGCTTGACAACCCCCCTGTCCTCTGGTATATTGCCGACGGTGAAGATTAGCACTCTAAAGCTGAAAGTGCTAACGTCGGTTTTTCTCTGCGCTGGTGATCCCATGTGACAGTGCAGTATCTGGATATTCCAAGGAGGTGGCTGAGTATGTCCATCAAACTACGCCCGCTGAATGACCGGATCGTGGTCAAGCCATTTGAGGGCGAGGAAAAGACCGCAAGCGGGCTTTACCTCCCGGAAACGGCCAAGGAAAAGCCCCAGCAGGGGGAAGTTCTGGCGGTAGGCCCGGGGCGCTTTGATGAAGACGGCAAGAAGCGCATCCCCATGGAAGTCAAAGTTGGCGACCAGGTTCTGTTCGCCAAGTACGGTGGCACGGAAATCAAGCTGGACGGTGAAAAACTGCTGATCCTCAAGGAAAGCGACGTCCTGGCCGTTATTGAGAAGTAGCGCGGGACTCTCAACATCTGGCGTTTATCCTGACCGTTGGAGGTTATAACCTATGCCCAAGCAACTCGTCTTCCGGGAAGAAGCGCGCCGCGGCCTCAAGCGCGGTGTTGACAAGCTGGCCGATGCAGTCGTGACCACGCTTGGCCCCAAGGGCCGCAATGTCGCCCTGGACAAGAAGTTCGGTGCCCCCACCGTCACCCACGACGGTGTGACCGTGGCCAAGGAAATCGAGCTGGAAGACCCCTTTGAGAACATGGGTGCTCAGCTCCTCAAGGAAGCGGCCACTAAGACCAATGACATCGCCGGCGATGGTACCACCACCGCGACGCTGCTGGCCCAGACCATCGTCAATGACGGCCTGAAGAACGTAGCCGCCGGCGCTAACCCGATGCTCCTCAAGCGCGGTATTGAAGCAGCGACCAAGAAGGTCTCCGATGCACTGCGCGACATGGCGATTGACATCAGCACCAAGGACAAGATCGCTGCTGTCGCCGCCATCAGCGCCCAGAACCAGGAAATCGGCGACCTGATCGCTGAAGTGATGGACAAGGTCGGTAACGAAGGCGTGATCACGGTCGAAGAGAGCAAGGGCCTGGCCTTCGAGATCGAATACGTCGAAGGTATGCAGTTCGACCGCGGCTACATCAGCCCGTACTTCGTCACCAGCCCCGAGACCATGGAAGCCGTGATTGAGGAACCCTACATCCTCATTCACGATAAGAAGATCAGCGCCGCTCAGGATATCGTCCCGCTGTTGGAGAAACTGGTGCAGGTTGGCAAGCGTGATCTGGTCATCATCGCCGAAGACGTCGATGGCGAAGCGCTGGCGACCCTGGTGCTCAACAAGCTGCGTGGCATGCTGAACGTGCTGGCGGTCAAGGCCCCCGGCTTCGGCGATCGTCGTAAGGCGATGCTGCAGGACATTGCCATCCTGACCGGCGGCCAGGTGATCACCGAGGAAATGGGCCGCAAGCTGGAGAGCGTGACCATCGCCGATCTTGGCCGCGCTGGTAAGGTCGTCAGCACCAAGGAAGAAACCACGATCGTCGATGGCGCTGGTGATGAAGCCGCCATCAAGGGTCGCGTTGAAGAAATCAAGGTCGAGATCGAAAACAGCACCAGCGATTATGACCGCGAGAAGCTGCAGGAGCGCCTGGCCAAGCTCGCTGGTGGTGTCGCGGTGATCCGCGTTGGCGCGGCGACTGAGGTTGAGCTGAAGGAAAAGAAGCATCGCGTTGAAGACGCTCTGAGCGCCACCCGCGCCGCCGTGGAAGAGGGTATCGTCCCCGGTGGTGGTGTCGCCCTGATCAATGCGATGAAGGCTCTCGACGGCTTCAAGATGGAATTTGACGACGAGAACACTGGCGTCACCATCCTGCGCCGCGCTCTGGAAGAACCGATGAAGCGCATCGCCGCCAACGCCGGCTTTGATGGTGCCGTGATCATCGAGAACGTACGCCGCCTGCAGGAAGAGAAGAAGAACCCGAACCTCGGTTTCGATGTCCTCAAGGGCGACTATGTCGACATGATCGAGGCTGGTATCATTGATCCGGCCAAGGTGACCCGTGGCGCGCTTGAAAACGCCGCCAGCATCGCCGCCATGATCCTGACGACCGAAGCCCTGATCACCGACATTCCGCAGGACGAGAAGGCTCCGGCTACGCCCGGCGGCGGCATGGACATGTACTAAACCACGTCCTCCAAGGACACGAAGAACGGGCTGCCCCCACAAGAGGGCGGCCCGTTTTGATTCCCGTTTCTATCAGACACAACGAAAACCCGCCGCTTCTCCCGGCGTCGTGCCTGCCATCATGCTCCCTGATTCAGGCGGCTGGCATACTGCGCTTTGTAGTACTCCAGATACTCGCCAGACTTGATCTTCCGCCACCACCACTCGTTATGCACATACCACGCCACGGTCGCTCGCAGGGCTTCCTCAAAGCTGTATTGACGCCGCCAGCCCAGGGCGCGTACCTTGTCGCAGTTCATGGCATAGCGACGATCGTGGCCGGGCCGGTCAGCCACATGCTGGATCAGGCTTTCCGGCTTACCCAGCTCCCTGAGCAGAGCGCGTACCACCTCGATATTAGGCCGCTCGTTTTCCCCGGCGATGTTATACGCCTCGCCAGCAAGGCCTTTGTGCAACACGGTGTCGATGCCGGTGACATGATCCAGCACATACAACCAGTCGCGCACCTGTCGGCCGTCGCCGTATAGCGGCAACGGCCGGTTATCTATTGCCTCGGTGATAAATAACGACATCAACTTCTCCGGATACTGGTACGGCCCGAAGGTATTGCTTCCACGCGTCACCACGACGTCGAGACCATAGGTCTGAACGTAGGCGCGAATCATCAGCTCCGCACCGGCTTTGGAGGCTGCATACGGGCTGTTCGGCGCAAAGGGGTCGCTTTCCACCGAATACCCCTCTGCAATATCGCCGTACACTTCATCGGTACTGACATGCAACAGGCGCTCCACGCCCTTCAACCGCACCATTTCCAGCAGCACGTGCACGCCTACAACGTCGGTGTAGACAAAGGCATCCGGCTGCAGGATGCTGCGATCAACGTGCGTCTCTGCCGCAAAGTTGACGATGGTATCGATCTGATAGCGCTCTACGATGCGCTCGACAGCAGCCCGATCGGCGATGTCTGCGCGTTCAAAGCAATAGCGTGGGTTATCTCGCACGGGCAGGAGGTTGTCCAGGTTACCGGCGTAAGTCAGCTTGTCCAGCACCACAACCTGGTAGGTGGGATAAGCATCAATCATGTACCGCACGAATGCGCTACCAATAAACCCGGCCCCTCCTGTTACAAGGATGTTTTTCATTAGCTGGTCTTGCCTCCCTGTGGCACGTCCTTACAACAGGCCGATCTTGCTGTAATCACCCAGATTTAGCTTCAACGCCCGAGGCCGGAACTCGCTGCGCTGTACCAGCGCATGACGCCCGATCAGGCTGTCCTGGACACGGACATCGATGTCGCGCATCACACTGTGCTCAAGAATGATTGAACGGTCGATCTCGCAGTTCTCGATGACCACGTTGTGATAGATGCTGGTGAACGGCCCGACATAGCTATTGACAATGCGGGTGTTTTCTCCAATGATCGCCGGGCCGCGAATCGTGCTGTTGATGATCTGTGCCCCGGCCTGCACCGTAACCCGCGAGTCAACATCAGATTGCTCGTCCACAAAGCCCAGAATCTCCGGCGTTAGCTCCTCAAGCACTTTGCTGTTGGCTTCCAGCATGTCATCCGGGCGTCCGGTATCGATCCACCATCCCTGATGCACATACGGATAGACGGTGTGTCCGTGATCGACAAGCCACTGGATGGCATCTGTGATCTCAAGTTCGCCACGCCACGAGGGAGTGATCTGTTCGGTTGCCTCAAAAATGTGGCGATCGAACATGTAAATACCCACCAGCGCCAGATCAGAAGGCGGTGCTTTGGGCTTCTCGATCAGGTACTCGACCCGTCCATCAGCGGTTAACTTGGCAACACCATACTGTTCCGGGCGATCCACCCTGGTCAGCACGATCTGGCTGTTCCATTCGGGGTGCTGGTCAAAATCCGTGATCAGGCGGTGAATACCACCCTGGATAACATTGTCGCCCAGAAACATCACAAAACGCTCGTCACCCAGGAAACCCCGCGAGATCTTGACGGCATGGGCCAGCCCCAGCGGCTGCTCCTGCTGGATGTAGGTAATGGTTGCACCCCAGCGGCTGCCATCGCCAACTGCCTCACGAATTTCCGGCCCGGTATCGCCAATGACAATCCCGATCTCCGTGATCCCGGCGTCGCGGATAGCCTCAATAACCCGGAAGAGGATTGGCTTGTTGGCTACCGGAATCAACTGCTTGGCCCGGGTATATGTCAGCGGATAGAGCCTCGTCCCCTTGCCACCGCTTAGAATCAGGCCCTTCATGCTACCACTCAACCTCCTAGGCGTAATAGCCTGCTACCGCAGCATCACGGGGCGCGTTGGTCAGCACACTGCCGATAATCCGGACGTGCACCTGATCCAGCAACTCCTTGGCGCGCATGGCATGATCCCGCCGAGTCTGTCCTGCCCGCACCACCAGCAGCACGCCATCAACTTTGGAGCCCAGAATGGTCGCATCCGCAACAGCCAGCACCGGCGGCGCGTCGAAAAGTACAAACTCTGCACGCGCCTTCAGGACACCGATGACTTCGTCCATACGCCGGCTGCCAAGCAAGTCCGCTGGATTGGGCGGCAAAGCACCACTGGGCAGCAGACTCAGATGCTCTACCCCCACCGATTGCAGAGGCGGCTGAGCCAGCGCGGCTGGGTCAAGCATCATGGTGGTCAGTCCGCGCTGGTTTTCCACGCCCCACAGTTCATGCTGCCGGGGCTGGCGCAGATCACAATCGACGAGGATGGTCTCGTGTCCCCCCTGGGCCAGCGTAATCGCCAGGTTGGCCGCAACGGTACTCTTGCCGACCTCAGGAGTCGGCCCGGTGATAACCAGCGTATTAGCCGGGTGATCAACTGTGGAGAACAGCAGGTTCGTGCGCAAGGCACGATAGGCCTCAGCCGCGGCTGATTGCGGCTCAGCGAGCATGACCAGACTTGTGGTAGTCATCTGTCCGATTCTTCTCCTTGCGCCCCCTAAGACCGCGCATCTTCCGCCGGGATCGTTCCCAGCACCGGGGTATCCAGCGAGCGGAGGATATCGTCCCGCCGGCGGATGATATTCGATTCAAAATACTCCAGCACGAACACGATCACCCCGCCCAGAATCAGCCCCAGTACAGCTCCCGCAGCGACATTGATCGCCGTTCGCGGCATGATCTGGCTATAGGTAGGGTAGTCCACCAGCGTCGCCCGGATGCGATCCTCGTAACGGGTGCGCTGATTCTCCTCGTTGCGCCACTCAATGAAGAGATTACCCCACTGACGGGCAATGTCGTTGGCCAGGTTCCCATCAGGTAAGTCAACATCGATGGTGATCAGCAGGCGGCTCTCATCAGTATCCACTGTAACGTTGCGACGCAACTCAGCCGGTGTCATGTCAAGTTTCAGCGCATCAATCACTTCACGCGCTCGATCATCGCTATCCAGGAAAACTACGTACGAGCGCATCAGGCGGGTTGTTGCCTCTGCAAGACCAAAGTCAATCCGCGAGGGCTGCATCAGGATCTTCTGCGTCGATCGGTATACAGGCGTCTGCATACGGCTGAAGAAAAATGCTGCGGCGCTGGTCAACACCATGAGCAGCACGATGATCCACAGTCGCCGGGAGATAATTCGTGCGTACTCCAATAGATTCATAGACTATCCTCCTCAAAACGGCGTTATTGTACCCGGCAACACGTCATCGCGCGACATGCGTGATCCTGACGCAATCCTTCCACCCAACAAAGGAGGCGCCCCACCAGGAGCGCCCCCGTAACTTCCACAGCCCAGTGTGACAGAAGCCGTTTGGCCTTACGCCACCAGAACCAGCGCCAGCCAGAAGGCAACGGTCGCATTGGCGGTAATCAGGAACTGAATCTGGATATTGCCGCTTGTGTCTGCCACCTGCCCGCCCCGCATATCCAGGCCGGGACGATAAAGGTAGGCCACCAAGGCAAAAACACCAACGCCCACAAATGGTAACCAGAACGGCAGCACCCCCAACGCAAACGCAGCCAGGAAGAATCCCCCGGCCAACCCAACACACAGGTACATCAGCAACCGGGTCATCCGCTCGCCAACGATAATGGCCGTGTTATGCAACCCGGCTGCCTTGTCGGCCTCATAATCGCGGAGCTGGTTGTAAAGCTGACCGTAGATAGAGATCAGCGTGACCGCCAGCATGACCAGCCACACCCATCCCGGATTGACATCGTATGTGAAGTAACCCGCCAGAAAGAGCAATCCGCTCAACATCAGCGAATGAGAGGTCACGTCAGCGACCGGCCAGGCCTTCAATCTGACAGGCTTCCAGGAATAGAAATGCGAGAGCAGCACCGTCAGCACACCGATCCCCAGCACCCACCAGCCCCCAAACGCATACAGCGCCAGCGACAGCAGCGCCACCAGAACGGAAACAGCCCACCCGGAACGTGTGGAAAGCTCGCCCATGGCAATTGGATTACGGGCAGCGCGGGCAGGATCGCGGGAGTCATCGGGCGCGTCTTCAATATCGTTGATCATGAAGGCATAGGCTACTGCCAGGATATTGGCCACGGTCACCGCCACCAGGCGCCAGTCAAGTGGCTTCCCGGAGAGCAACGCGGCGAATACGGTCACCGGAATGGTGAACGGAACAAACTCCTTCCACCGCGTAAGCCGGATCAGACTGATCGTTTTCGTGGCCATGTGCTGCTGCATAGCATTCCCCCTCCCGCAAACACGATGGTTGCGGCATAAGCGCGGACTAACGCTTCTTATAACACGTCCGTGATGAGTAAGATGCGGTAACCGGCTGAACCACCCCTGCTGATCGAACACGCGCCATTCTAACTGCGGATGGCGTGCAGCACAAGAGCCAGTAAACCGCGAATTTGCCAGTGACGATCTTCATGAAGATTGTCCCCGCCTGACACCCCCGCGCTTAAGGGAAGCTAGCAGAAGATACGCGCTGCCTGCTATGGCAGTACTTCCATAATTGCATCGCTCACCGGTCATGGTATTATCCGACACCATGAGGCCCTTCATGAACTTGAGCATCACCATTTTCCTGCTGATTCTGCTGCTGATTGTCGGCTGCCTTCCATCTGCGCCGCCAGCGACGATCGCCTCACCTGCGCCGACCGCCACGGCGCTATCCATCCAGGCGACGATCGCCGGTCCCACGGCTATGTTGGTCGCCTCACTTGTTCCCTCGCGTCAGGCCCCGGAAATCGAGGGTCGGGCAGAGTCCTGTCAGGTCGATTCGCCGGGCTCGGCGATCCGCTACACCATCGAGGCTGAACTTGACTATAACCTCAAACGCCTTACGGCCAGCCAGCAAGTGACCTTCCGGAACAACACCGGGGCATCCCTGGAGCAACTGGTCTTTCATGTATACCCCAACAGGGAACCGCGGATCTTCAACCTGGAGAGCGTCACTTTGGAGGGGAGTGCCGAGGCCCCTTCCGCGACTCTTGAGGGTGCACGTCTGTCAATACCGCTTGCGGAGCCGCTGGCTCCCGGCTGCCACGTAACTCTGAACCTGCAGTACGAACTGAGCATCCCGCACATGGGCGCCGGCTTTTTCCCGCGCCAGGGTTATCTGGGCTATTCCGATCAGCAACTCAACCTTGCCCTCTGGTTTCCTATGCTCGCCCATTACACGGGCGGGGAATGGATAACCCCCATCCTTATTAATGTGGGTGAGCAATCCGTCCTGCCCGCGGCGGACTTCGATGTCACCCTGACCGTGAGCAATGCTCCGGATATCGTTATCACCGGCCCCGGCATTTTCAGTCGCGATTCCCGGCGCTGGCACTTCCGGCTTGACAGTGCGCGTGATCTCGCCATCACGATGAGCACCGGCTACCGCCAGCATGTTGCTGAGGCTCTCGGCGGCGCCGTGCAGGTCGAACTCTATACGTTTGACCGGGCAGAAACGGCAGAGGCTGCGGAACAGGCCCTGCATACAGCGGTTGCAGCCCTTGACCTGTTTGCCGATCTCTACGGCGTGTATCCGTATGATCGCCTGGTGGTCGTTGAGAGTGACTTTCCAGACGGCATGGAGTTCAGCGGTCTGGTGTACGTGGGCAGCGAGTGGTTCCGTTCCTATCAGGGTATCCCGGCCTCTTACCTGACCCTGATCACCGCCCATGAAGTCGCCCATCAATGGTGGTATCACCTGGTCGCCAATGACCAGAGCCGGCATCCCTGGCTTGATGAGGCCCTGGCAACGTATAGCGAATACGTCTTCCTGCAGGAGCGCTACCCGGAGTTAGCCGACTGGTGGTGGGATTTCCGCGTCAACAGCTATACGCCGGAGGGCTTCGTTGACTCGACTGTCTACGAATTCAGCAATACCCGGAGTTACATCAATGCCGTCTATCTGCGTGGCGCACAGTTCCTGCATACGCTGCGCCAGGATATCGGCACGGAAGCATTTTTCGCCTGGCTGAGCAACTATGTTGCCCGCATGCAGGGGCAGATCGCCACGCCCGACGACCTGTGGGCTGCCCTGGAACCCGAACTCCTCAACCAGACTCGTGCGACTCGCCAGACTTTCCTGCGGGATAGTGGACCTGCTGCCTAGCCCGCGTGCGCCTGTACCGGCCCCAGCTTCTGCACACCCGCCAAGGTTTGCCTCTTGGCACGTCATCATCAACCAGGCGCTGCTGGCTCAGCAGCGGTCCGCCCGTCCCCAGCAGAGAGCGAAACAACCCTGTTCACGCGGGTCGAGCAATCTACCACCGCTGTATCAATACAGCGCACAGCCCTCATTTCCCCCGGTTACACCTTCGGCGCAACCTGGCTTTACAGGCCGCCACTGCTATCCCGCCGCCCTTCCTCAAGCCCCAGACGAGCCAGCAATGCCGCGCCGACCACTGGCGGGTAAAGTGCGTGTGGCGGTTCATTCATACCCAGCAGGCTGCACAGTCGATCGCGGACAGGAGTCGGGTTGGCCAACAGACCACCGGCAAAAGCAATCGGCAACTCGCCGGCATTCAGTGTGGCCAGGACCGCCCGGCAGAGTAACGCCAGTTCCTCCGCGGCCCGATCCACGATCCCTTGCGCAACGCGGTCGCCATCCAGTGCCGCCTGGCAAACCAGAGGCGCCAGGCGGGCGATCTCGCGCGTTCGGCTGATACCGGGCTGGTAGAGCCAGAGCGTCACCGCCTGAACCCCGGAGACTTCGAGTGCGTCCAGAAGATGCCGTTCCAGAACGGTCTGTGCGCCGCGACCATCCGCTGCCCGCATCACCGCCCGCAACCCCTCCATGCCGATCCAGTAGCCACTGCCCTCGTCGCCAAGCAGATACCCCCAGCCGCCTGCCCGCGCCACGCGCCCCGTACCGTCCATACCCAGCGCTACACTGCCCGTACCGGCCAGCACCAGAACACCACGCCGCGCACCATGTGCGCCGACCAGGGCAATTTCCACATCCGAACTGAGGACGAGCAATGCATCCGGCGTTACCGCCTGCACAACTTCACGCAGCCAGTCACCTGCATACGTCGCCGACGCGCCAGCAATGCCGATTCCCACAGCGCCGATCTGTTCCGCAGCAAAGCCGACCTGTACCAGCGCCGTGCGCATTGTCTCCTGTATCACCTGTGCTGCCGCCGCCCGCCCCACAACACTGGGGTTGGCTGTGCTTCCTTCTGCCTCGCTTAGCACATGCAGGTCGGCATCCGTGATCGCGACCCGCACGCGGCTGCCACCGCCATCGATTCCGATCAGATAGACCATTTCCCGCTGTCCATCTACCCCCGGCAGAACGACCTGCCGCACGCCACACGTCCCGGGTACAGCCACAGATTGTCGGTAATCGGGCTGCCATGCCCGTACAACATACTTCTGCCTCTACCGGTACTGGTTGCTCTGACGCCTGTCACCAGCACCCTGGACAGATTCTGCCCGCCCTCCTGACAGCCTCTGAGTCTAGTCCGGGCTGCCGGGATGCGCTAGAATGGTAATCTGACCCATTTGTATCCAGGGAGACGGCCCTCTGAGATCACCAATGGCAGACCGTCACGATCGCCATCCTCTTGTGCGCCTGTTTGGCTATGCGCGCGCTTTTCGCGTCCGGATAGTCTTCGCCACCCTGTTCTCCATCCTGAACAAAATCGCTGACCTCGCTCCGCCTGCCCTGATCGGCGCGGCGGTCGACATCGTGGTGCAACAGGAAGAATCCTTCATCGCCCGCTTTGGCATCACAGACGTTGATCAACAGTTGCTGGCGCTGGCGGGCCTGACGGTCGTGATCTGGGTACTGGAGTCAGTCTTTGAGTACTTCTACAAGCTCATCTGGCGCAACCTGGCCCAGGCAATTGAGCACGATCTACGGGTTGAAGCCTACACGCACGTCCAGGACCTGGACATGGCCTACTTCGAAGATCAGAGCACCGGCGGCCTGATGTCAATCCTTAATGACGACATCAACCAGCTGGAACGTTTCCTGGACACCGGCGCAAATAGCATTATCCAGGTCGCCACAACCGTAGTCGTCATTGGCATCATGTTCTTCCTGATCGCCCCGGCAGTCGCCTGGCTGGCCCTGCTCCCCATGCCGCTGATCGTCTGGGGATCGATCCGCTTCCAGAAGATCCTGGCCCCGCGGTATGCTGCCGTGCGTCAGCAGGTGGGGATTCTCAACAGCCAGCTGGCCAATAACCTGGCCGGTATCGCCACGATCAAGAGCTTCACTTCCGAAGAGCACGAGGTGCAGCGCATCCGCGCCAGCAGCGAGGCCTACCGGGAACGTAACCGGCGCGCCATTAGGCTAAGCTCGGCATTTGTCCCCCTGATTCGCATGCTGATCATGGGCGGCTTCATTGCCATCCTGATCTTCGGCGGTCGGTTGGCCCTGAGCGGCGCACTGGAAGTTGGTCTTTACAGCGTAATGGTGTTCATGACCCAGCGCCTGCTATGGCCATTAACCGGCCTGGGTGAGGTGCTTGACCAGTACCAGCGAGCCATGGCCTCGACCGCCCGCATCCTTGACCTGCTGGACACCCCTGCCCTGATCAACGACGGCCCGCAGGCTCTGCCGCTGGACGCCGTGCGCGGCGAGGTGCACTTCGACAACGTAACCTTCCGCTACAGCAATGGCCAGGAAGTGCTGCGTGACCTTTCCCTGCACATCCCACCAGGTGAGACAGTCGCCATTGTCGGGGCGACGGGCGCCGGCAAAACCACCATCATCAAACTGCTTCTCCGCTTCTATGACGTTACGGACGGACGCATCCTGCTTGATGGGCATAACCTGCGCGACCTGCGGGTTGCCGACCTGCGTAATGCCATTGGCCTGGTCAGCCAGGATGTCTACCTGTTTGACGGCACTGTGCGGGAAAACATCGCCTACGGCACATTCAATGCCAGGCTGGACGATATCATCGCTGCAGCGCGCATTGCCGAGGCGCATGACTTCATCATGGCGCTGCCACAGGGTTATGACACTGTCGTCGGTGAACGCGGTCAGAAGCTCTCCGGCGGGCAGCGCCAGCGTATCTCCCTCGCGCGGGCCGTCCTCAAGAATCCACCAGTCCTTGTTCTGGATGAGGCAACGTCAAGCGTGGACAACGAAACGGAAGCGGCCATCCAACGCTCGCTGGAGCGCATTATCGTCAACCGTACGACAATCGTGATCGCTCACCGCCTGTCAACCATCCGTAATGCTGATCGCATCTTCGTACTGGATGATGGTGTTCTTAAGGAACAGGGCCGCCATGAGGAACTGGTCCAGCGGGGCGGCATCTATGCTGCCCTGTGGCGCGTGCAGACCGGGGAGCGCCTGCTGGCGGCGGCAGACTGATGCCCTTCCTGAGTGGACGCAGGGCTGAAGACAGATAACCATCTGGCCGGTCATCGGAAAGGAAAGACGGACCATGGCAGATAGAATCCGGTGGGGCATTCTCAGCACCGCCCGTATTGGCCGCGCCCGTGTCATCCCGGCCATCCAGAAAGCCCGGAATAGTGTGGTCGTCGCCGTAGCCAGCCGCGATCTGGAGCGAGCGAGGGCCTTTGCGCGAGAGATGAACATCCCCACCGCTCACGGCTCTTACGAAGAGTTGCTCGCCGATCCGAACATCGATGCCATTTATAACCCCCTGCCCAATAGCGAGCATGCTCCCTGGAGCATCAAGTGCGCTGAGGCGGGCAAAGCAACGCTCTGCGAAAAGCCCCTGGCCAGCAACGCGATGGAAGCACAGGCCATGGTTGACGCCTTTGCCCGGCACAGCGTCCCGCTGGCTGAGGCTTTCATGTACCGTTTTCACCCCCAGACCCGGCGTGTCCAGGCCATGGTCGCTGAGGGCGCAGTAGGCGAGATCAACATCATCCAGGCCTCCTTCACTTTCGATATCGCCAACCGCGAAAACGATATCCGTATCAAGCGGGCGCTGGCTGGCGGTGCGCTGATGGACGTGGGCTGCTACTGCGTCAACGTGATGCGCCTGATGACCGGGGAAGAACCCGTCGAGGCACGCGCCTTCGCCAGCATGGGTCTTGAAGTGGATGAAACCCTGGCCGGCCTGCTGCGCTTTCCCTCCGGGGCGCTCGGCCATTTTGATTGCGGCTTCCACACCGTGATTACCAACGCCTACGAGATCCGCGGGCGGAGGGGACGCATCGTTGTTGACCCGGCTTTCATCCCTTCAGCAACCCAAGACACTACCATCCGCTACTATCACGACAGAATCTGCGAGGAAATTGTGATCCCGGCGGCGGATCAGTACCAGTACATGGTCGAGGACTTTGCTGACGCTCTCCTGAACAACCGCCCACCGTTGTTCCCACCGGAGGACGCCGTCCGCAATATGGCAGCGATCGATCTCCTTTACGCCGCTCTGCCAGGACACTAAACAAGCGGGAACATGGCGCAGGGTCGTTCACCCATCGGCCCTGCACCCCCGGTTCGGGGCATAGGCCGGGGCGCCTGCAAAGGGGGTCGGCGATCTGGCTGTTGCGCTATAAGGTAGCAACCCGGCGATTGGCCCGGCCCTCTGGCCCTCATTCTCGCCTGCTGTCAAGCCCTCAGCCATACTTTCCCCGCGCCCACCCGGAATCTGTCATTGACAGGCCGCCTCGCGATCGGCATAATCCATCGCCGCTCGAATGACGTGCCACCGGCACGACCGCAGTCTAGCCCCTGAATTGAGGCCAAACAACACTTTATGACTCTGGTACGCACCGATCTTCGTAATATCGCCATCATTGCCCATGTCGACCATGGCAAGACCACGCTGGTCGACGGCATGCTTAAGCAGGCCAAAGTCTTCCGGGAAGGTGCACTCACCGGCGAGCGCATCCTGGACAGCAATGCTCTGGAACGGGAACGTGGGATCACCATCCTGGCCAAGAACACAGCCATCACGTGGAATGGCGTCAAGATCAATATCGTTGACACCCCCGGTCACGCCGATTTTGGCGGCGAGGTCGAACGTGTCCTCAACATGGTTGACGGTGCTCTGCTGCTTGTCGATGCAGTCGAAGGGCCGATGCCTCAGACCCGCTTCGTCCTGCGCAAGGCGCTGGCACTCGGCCTGCGGGTGATCGTGGTGATCAATAAAGTGGATCGCCCCTTTGCCCGCTCGGATGAAGCGCTAAACAGGACCTTCGACCTGTTCCTGGAACTTGGCGCTAGCGACGAACAGGCCGATTTCCCGGTAGTCTATGCGATCGGTCTGGAAGGCCGCGCCGGTTACAGTCCGGACGCCATCACAAACGACCTGACTCCGCTTTTCGAAACCATCCTGCAGGAGATTCCAGGCCCCACGTGTGAGCCGGATGCCCCGGCCCTCCTGCAGGTCACCACCCTCGAATATGACAATTACAAGGGCCAGATCGGCGTGGGTCGCCTAAGGGCTGGCACACTCAGGCGAGGGATGCCCATCGTCCGCCTGACTCCCGACGGCCAGCGTACTCCCGGTCGGCTGGAGTACCTGTTCACCTACCACAATCTGGAGCGGCTGGAAGTTGAGACAGCCCAGGCCGGAGATATTGTCGCCGTTGCCGGTCTGGAAACAATGAACATCAGCGACACCATTGCCGATCCGGCAGTCACAACGCCACTGGGGCTGATCAGCGTTGAGCAGCCAACCGTGCGCATGACCTTTGGCGTCAACACGTCCCCCTTTGCCGGACGGGAAGGCAAGCCGGGTTGGGGCACCTCTCGCCGCCTGCGGGAACGCCTCTATAACGAGACGCGCAGCAATGTGGCCCTGCGTGTAGAAGATGGGGCAAGCCCCGACCGGTTCATCGTAAGTGGCCGTGGCGAGCTACATCTGGCCATCCTGATTGAAACCATGCGCCGCGAAGGTTATGAGTTCGAGGTCAGCAAACCGGAAGTGATCTTCCGTACCGATCCGGAAACGGGCGAATTGCTGGAGCCAATTGAAGAAGTCCATATCGAAATCGCCGATGACCTGACCGGCACAATCTTCGAGCTGATCGGCGCACGACGCGGGCAACTCCTGGACATGCAGAGCGAAAACGGCACCACCTATCTCCGCTATCTGGTGCCAACTCGCTTCTTGCTGGGCTTCCAGTCGCAGTTTGTGCGGGCTACCGGCGGGCTTGGCCAGTTCAACACCCTGTTTCATGGCTATGCGCCCATCCTACCCGGCGAGCCGCCCCGCCGTCAGTTTGGCAGCCTGGTCGCCATTGAGACTGGCACTTCCGTTAATTACGCGATGACCCACCTGCAACAACGCGGCACCTTCTTCATCACCCCCGGCACAGAGGTTTACCGGGGGCAGGTAGTCGGGGAACACATCCGCGCCGAAGACCTGGACATCAACGTCAATAAGACAAAGAACCTGACAGCCGTTCATACCCGCAGTTACGCGGAAGAACTGCGGCTCAAGCCCGTGCGCGAAATGAGCCTCGACGACTTTATCGAGTTCATGGCGGAAGATGAACTGCTGGAAGTCACGCCCCAGAGTCTGCGGCTGCGCAAGCGCATTCTCGACCCGGAACAGCGAATGAAGCAGCTCAAGCGCCGGGAAAAGCTCCTGGCGGAAGACAGGGACAGTCGATAGCGCTGCCTCTAACTGCCTGCTGGCAGGAAGTACGCCCTCGGGGCAACTTCATCCGCGCTGGCCGACAAAGCCTGGACGTTCCAGCAGCGCTGGCAGGCCCATAACCTTGTAGATGAAACGCTCGGTGGTGTCGCGTCCGCCGAGATACACGCGCGGAATCTCCAGCGGATGCCGGCGCGCAGTATTGGCACGCACTGGCCCCGGCAGCAATGTGAAGGCTGTCTCGATTCCCGCTTCCTGCAACAGGTGAAGCGTGGTCACGGTATAGTCGCCCGGACCGCCGTTTGGATAGGCGAAGGCGGTGATCGCCTGGCCGGTCTCCTCCCGGATCCGATCCCGCGATCCGACGATTTCACGCCACTGCACATCTTCCTTAACCCGCGCCAGGATCGGGTGGGTGACCGTGTGCGGCTGGCAGGCAACACCTGCGCTGACCAGTTCGCGGACGTGATCCCAGGTCAGAAACAGGTTGAGGTCTGGCCCCGGTGGATCGACTTCCAGTGCCTCACCGGCCTGCTTCAGCGCCACAAGTTTCTCCTCCTCAGGGACGCGCTTTAGCTGCGTCATCAGCGCCTCGCGTGCCGCTCGCCGCAATGCCGGCGACGAAAGATCACGCTCACCGATCAGAGGCAAAACAGCTGCCTGGCGCCGGGTGTGATGAAAATAGTACGCGCACTCATCCCACCATGCCGGGAGTGGATTATCCATCCGGCTGGTCAACAGAAAGATAACTGCCGGAAAGCCATACTGCTTCAGTACTGGAAAGGCATGGGTATAGTTATCAAGATAACCATCATCGAACGTAATGAGTAGCGGGCGTGGTGGCAGGTTCTTTCCCCGATGCAGAAAGTCATTCACTGCCGCCAGATCCACCACGGTGAAGTGCTCGCGGATATAGGCCATCTGCCAGGCAAACATCTCCGGGGTTGCGCTGACATTCGGCGGATAATACTGAAAATCCGCCGCCGATGTGTCAGCAACCCGATGGTACGCCAGGACGGTCAGGCGGCTGGTGCTCCAGTAAGCATCCAGCAGAGCAGGGGTTTTCAGAATATTCAGGACACGGAATGCTTTCTGCGCTTTGCTCATATCACCGCTCGATCGTAGACTCCCAGCACCCCTTCGATCATCGTCTCTACACTGAACTTCTCCCTGACCAGCGCATAAGCGGCCAGGCCAAGCGTCCGGCATTCGGCGGGATGCGTCGCTAACCAGTGTAGCGCATCTGCCAGCGCCACTGGATTCTGTGGTGGTACCAGACGGGCTGTTTCGCCGTCCTTCAGCAATGTGGCCATACCCCCCACCCGCGTGACAACCAGTGGCCGGGCATAAGAAGCTGCTTCCAGAACCACATAGGGCAGTGCTTCAGAGAGCGAAGGCAGGCAAACAGCATCTACCGCCCGCAGAACTGCCGGAATATCCTCCACAAAACCGCTGAAGTGCACGCGCCTGCTGATGCCCAGCGCCTCGGCCTGCGCCTCTAACACCGGGCGCAACGGGCCATCCCCTGCGACGAGCAATTTGACGTGGGGAAGATCCGCCAGTCGCGCCATGGCCTCCAGCAGCACCGCGTGACCCTTCACCGGCTTCAGCCGGGCGATAACAGCCACAACGAAATCCTCCGCCTGGAATCCCCAGGCTGAGCGCAAGGCTGGCGCCACCCCCTGGAGAGGAACTTCCGGAACCGGAACGGCATTGTAGATCAGGGTGCTACGCGCGCCATCGCCACGGGACTCGAGGCTGGCCTGCAACACATCAGTCACGGTGATGAACTGCCGCACCAGCAACCGATCCAGCCACAGCACACTGCGGTAGAACAACCCCTTTGGTCCCGGATACTCCCGACCATAGTCACTATGAATCGTGGCCACGCGGCCACGCGACCCGGCAACAACGGCTGCCAGATGCCCCCATAGAATGGACTGCACATTGTGAGCATCCACCACCTGGTAACCGCCGGCGTGGATGATTCGTTGCAGCGCGGGCAGCATTGCCGGGCTACCACGTGGAACAGTCACCGCCTCAACGGGTAACCCTTCCGCCTGCAGCCGCCCGTACAGCACACTATCCGCCAGCGCTGCCACCCGACACCCGGCCACACGATCCTGCAGGGCCTTAGCCTGGGTGATAACCCGTACTTCAGCGCCCCCAAAGGCCACGGCCAGATCAACCAGAAGAACGCGGTAGCTGCGCTTGCCTGTCATTTTACCAGCCTGAAACTGTCAAGAATCAGGGTGCGACCGCCCAACGGATAGGTGCCCCATTGACCAAAACCATCACGCGCCCGGTAGGATGTCGCCACCTGCAGGCTCAAGTACTTGATCTGCGACCAGTCAAACGGCTCATCCTGATCAATCGGCACCAGCAATGGCAGGGTGATCGTGGCGTTTACTTCTGGGCCTAGCAACAACCCCTTATCTGGCAGCAAGAGGTGGTGCCCACCACCATCGGTAAGACCAATGTCAAGCGTGGTGAAGTACGGACTGAGATTCCTGACCTCGAACTGCAACGCCGTCCAGCCCGCCCAATCAGAACGGCCCAACCATAGTCCGGCCTCATTCTCGTCGGAATCGAAAGCTACCTGTAAGGCCTGGTTCCCTTCAGCCCAGGGCGACTCAACCGCTTCAGCCACCACACCTGTAAATTCCCATTCGTCAGGTACACCAAGCTGATCGAAGTCAGTCAGCAAAGATTCCTCGGTGAAGACTGCAGGCTGCGGACGAAACCCGCTGAAGTCTGCCGGCGCACCCCCGGAGAGAGCCACCAGCAATGCCTCATGAGCCTGATCCCAGAGATCAACAGGGGGATTCTGGTAGGCTAACGCGCCGGGAGTAAGCTGGGCCGCCAGGTCGCGGGCTTCAGCAGGGCTGGTACGCCGGGCATACAGATCAAGCAAACGGGCGTCCTCTATCCCCTCGCGTAACAGCTTGAGACGGATAGAGGGCAGCGGCCCCGGCCACACCAATGCGCCGCCGCCATACCCTGATACAGGATAGAGCGCCCGCACATCCTGCCAGGGATCAACCAGATCGTAATCCTCGCTACTGACCCATTCCAGCGCCGAGTATCCAGCGATCATGCGCACCCCTCTGGCGTAGACATGCCAGATCAGGCCACGCTGAATCGCTGCCATCAGGTCGATCAGGTCTCCATACTCGTTCAGATACACACTGCTGCTCTTACGTGGCCTGGACATCCAGGCGGCGAATGTGTCCGGCGCAGCATCCAGAACATCCACATGCACGTGGGTATCATCAGTAACTACATCAGGGTCCAGCCAGCCAAGTTCTGCCGGGCCGGGTGGCACCGGATCCACGCCAGACGCCGTCACGCGCAAACCGGCTGCCCGCGCTACGGCTGTCCATTGCGCCAGCCGAAGGTAACCGGCTGGCCCGCCATGCCATGGTTCATCGCCAACCCAGCGCGTTTCATCGTCCGGATACACCAGCGCCCCTTCCAGGCGCCCCCTGGCCTGCAGATACTCCGCCAGAGCGCGGAAGAAGGACTCCGCCTGCCGGACAAAGAACGCATCATCGAACCTGGCTTCCCGATACGGCACACCCTGTTCATCCCGCAACAGGTACTCACCGGTGGAATCATCAAACGGGAGTGGTGTATAGAAAAACGCTCCCGCTGGCAGGGCATCCAGTTCAGCATCGAGCGCTGAAAAGTCCCATCCCTGAGCAGTCATCGTTGGCCGCGCAACGAACGTCCCTGGCACCATGCCGTGCCCCAGCAGCAGATCGTTCAATGCGCGGTGAAAGCCGCCCGGATCGTCGCCGCCAAAGAAAGGGATTGTCCAGTCGGCATCTTCCGGGATGATCACGCTCACCGCCGATTGCGACGGCAGGTCAACAGGGTAGACCCGCACAATCACCCGCCGTTCGCCCATACCCTCGATGCTCAGCGTCAGGGTATGGTCACCCGGCGGTGCTTCCGGACGCACGTAGAGATCGGCCCAGAGGACTGTTGGCTGGTCCGTCCATACGGTGAAAGAGCCTTGCAGCGGTCGCAAGCCATCAGGCACAGCCTCCGCGCCAGCCAGACGAGCCAGGGAGACAATCTCCGGATCTGGCGTGTGCAGCAGCGGCACATACTGCTCGATGTAGAACCGCAACTCAAAATATGCGTCGGGGTAGGTCACCGAGAGCGTGCGGAGCTTCAAAGGAATCTGATCAGCGCGCAACACGATCTGGAAAGGGGCATACTCCTGCCGCGCGGCATGCAGGGTGAGGTCTGCTTCTGGCTGCGCTGGCGGAACAGTAGTGGGCAGCACTTTGACAGTACTGCCCACCAGCCACCATGTCAGCGACACGTTCTGGGCACGTGTTGCCTCACAGCCAATTCCCACCCCCAGCAGAACAATCAGTGCGAGCCTGATAATCCTGTGGGGCATCAGGCATTACCTCCTGCGAGACCGGACTGCCACCAGGATACCAAACACAAGCGTCGTGAGCAGCACAACCCCAGTGACGAGAAGGAGAATGGAGACCCATTCCGGCTGAGCGACTCGGGCCGGTTGCAGTTGTTCGGGTTCCAGCGGCGGGAAGGTCGGGATCGGCGTAGGCACAGTCGGTGACGGGATCGGCGTGAAGATCGGAGTTGCCGTTACGAACGGTGTGGGCGAAGCCGTCGCTGTTGCCGTCGGGGTCGGGCCAGGCGTCACTGTGTAAACCGGCACAGGAGTACTGGTAGCCAGAGCTGCAATAGCGGACTGGGTGGCCAGTTCCGGCAGCGCCGTGACCAACTCTTCCTGCGCATACAGGGCGCGTGTATCAACTACCGCGATCGAGTTCGGCGAAACAAATGCTACATCACCTTCCAGATCGCCACGCCAGTACAGATTCTCTGCAAACGCCCTTACTGCATCTGCCTGACCACGGTCGCCCAAGCCGGCGACAACCAGGACTGCACGCTCCGGCGCCCAGGGCGAGCGGATCATTTCCAGCAGGCCGATGTCGTAACCGGGCGGAAGCTGATAGGTCACGTCATCCAGTTTCTGCTCCAGCACATCGGTGCCCGGGATGAACGGCTGCGGCAGATCAGCATTGAGAGCCACAAGCAACGGGTTGGTTGAAGGCCGCCCGATCACGATGAGATGGTATTTCGCCAGATCGATCCCTTCCGGCAATTCACCCACACTGATCCGGGGACGGAAGGCCTCACCGCCGATCGTTTCTGAGCCGAGGCGAGCGATTATCTGTAACCCTTGCTCAATCTCGACAGACCGCGCGGTTGCCGGTAGCGCCACCAGCACATCGCTGAGATCAGGAAGCGACGTGAATGGCACCGGGAACCAACTCAACAACGGCGTAACCGCCAGCGGATCGCCCACCTGCGTAGGCAGGTAGATGGAGCTATCCGGACTGACATTGAACCATGCAACCAGCGGATCGGGGAACACGCAGTCATCCGGATTGCTATCAATCCCATTGACCATGATGGTGAGCGAGTTGGTTGTACCGGGTCTGATGCTTTCCGGTGGGATACGCCCCCGAAGATGGTTGCGGCCCAGTTCGTCTGTCTCATGAACCACACCACCGGTCACCGACTCGATCGCCAGCACCGTACTGGCAACCGGTGTGTTGTTCACAAGCACGGTCACCGTCGATCCGCGGCCAAGCGCCCCGGAGTAAGTGAAAACCAGGTCAACAGCGGCATCAGGCGCGATGGCCGCACCAGCAGGAGCCGTGAAGTTGACACTGGCCGTCTGCACCCCGATGCCCGTCAACAGCAATTGAGTCACGCCAAGTTCGGCAAAAGTCAGGGTGCTTTCAATACGCATACCTGCCGGGATAACAGGCTTGGGCCGCACGTCGCTGACAAGAGCAAGGGGACCGCCCAACCCCAGCACCGACGGTGGGCCAGACAACGCCTGAGCCGCTTTGCGCACCGCATCCTCATTCAGGCCTGTCACAATACCGATAGCGCGCATTGGATTGGCCGGGTTAGCAATGAGTTGGACAAGGCCAACGGACTCGGCGACTTCCTGGCCACCCACCCTGACGATATTTCCGCTTAGTTGCGTGGGGAGCACACCCGTGGCATACAGCTCGTCGATCAGGGCGTGCTTGCCAATCTCGCCGACAAGCAGCAGATTGTTCTCCTGCCGGATCTGGCTGGTGAGTTCGCCCACCCGCGTCGCCCGGATCCGCAACTCACCAAACGAAAGCTGGCCCAGAGCCGCCGCGATGCTAGCCGCAGATTCAAGATCAGCCAGCGAAGGCTCATCCGGCAGCACCAGCCATACCGTCTCCGCCTCGGTTCCAATGGTTGTGCCATGATAGAACGGCTCCGGGTAGCGTGCCAGATCGAGACTGGGATACAGTCTGTGGTACTCAAAGTGGAAGTACGACAGATCGGAACGGATGAATACCCTGGCCAGCGAACTGCTATCGCAGAAATCGTCAGCCATAAAGGAGATGTCAATGCGATGACTGGTCGCCCGATCGGGAGTGACCAGTAGCGACGAAGGCAACGGAATAACCAGAGTTTGCAGGCCAACATTAGCCGCGGTCAGCGTGGTCGATGAAATGAGCGTGTCATCCAGCCTGACATTCAGGATGCTGACCAGTGGCCGCCTCGGGTCGGCCAGTGGTGACAGATTCTCCGTGTACTCAAGGTTCAGATACAGGACATTGTTGCCATCCAGCTGCCAGTCACTGGGTACCTGAAACCGGAATTGGGCTGCACTGCGTGGGGAGACCATATCGATGTTGCCCGTGCGGAAGGCAGTCAGCGCAACATCTTGCCCGATAAAGGGGCCTTCCGCAACCAGTTGCTGAGGAGCCGCCAGTATTGGCGTGGGCGTTGCGGTTACACAGGTAGGCACACCAACACTCGCCGCGACCGGTTCAACAACCTGCCCAGGAACATCCGCCGTACTCACCGGAATGATGAGCCGCTGTCCCACCAGAATGGCAGCTGCCGCCGTCAGACCGTTAGCCTGCCTGATCACGTCCGGAGATGTGGAAAACCGGTTCGCCAGCCCCAGGAGCGTATCCCCTGCCCGTACCACATAGGTGAACTGGTACGGATATTCCGCTGCATAGGCTGGCAGTTCACCACCACCAACAGTGACAGCGCCTGGCGGACAGATCGGAAGGGTCGCCGTTGGCGTAACGGTCGCCGGTGCCAGCTGCATGTTGGCGGTCGGGGAAGGCGTTGCCTGCAGCGCAACCGCCTGCGGCTGAGCGCCGGCCAGAATTGACGCCGGAATGGTCAGCGGACGGTTCGGCGTCGGGATAGCAACCTGTGTACCGGCAGGGATGCGGTTTGCCACCTCAACAAAAACCCATCCATTCATTGGACTGTAGCTGGAATAGTCCACATACAGCCAGTCTTCATAGGCGCCGCCGTAGTCTTTCACGCACATCTGCGTGCCCTGCGGCAGCCCGCCCACGATAGCACACGTTTCGGATGCACACCGGCGGACAATCGCTTCCGGTACGGTGATTTCCCAGGCTTCACACTCCACATCAGGGGTATACCCGGGCACGCCAGGGGCAACAAGGTCAGCGCTGATAAAGCGGATCGGTGAGTCAGCGCGCTCTGGCTCCTGGTCGATCAACAGCCAGCCCGGTGTTTCTGCAGCCCCCAGGATGCAAACAATCTCCTGGTTGCGCACCCCCCCGACTCGGCTACAGTTAGTCCCGGCGCACGAACGCACGACGCCTTCATCCACCACCACATGGTAGAGCTGGCAGGCCGGCAGTGGCACTGCTGTCGGCGTGAGGGTCGGGGTCGGATTCTGGGCAGTCGCGCCAGGGATGCTCCCCAGAATGAACAATGCAAAACCACTTATCAAGGCAAGGGATAACCAGCGTACCTGAAGTCTCATCGGTCTCTTCTCATCTATCATTCGGGTGCCAGTTTCAACTGTTGGCACGTTAGCCGACACAACAATGCATGTTCACGCAATTCGCACGGTCTCACGCATGACAAAGAGACCCTGCCCCTTGGTCTCACGTTCCTGCCGGGCCTGATACCGCTGCAGCAGCGCCCGGGCGATTCCTTCGCTGGATAACGCAAAGGCCACGATTAACCAGAAATACCGGAAATAGTCGCCATGCAGAAAGATACTGGTGATAAGGTAAGAGGTAAAGCCGTACTGCAGGCCAGTAACCCAGGGAATCAACTCCTGCTGGCGGCAGGCTTTCAACATCCGTTTGGCACTACGCAGGCTCGCAAAGGTGCTGATAATCATGGCGAAGAGGACGATCACCCCCACCAGCCCAAGCTCTGCCGCTGTTTCAAGGTACAGGCTATGAGCCTGACGCTCCTCCAGACGGCTGTCAATGCCCACCAGATATGAGTAATCCAGGTAGTTCTTGGCATAGTTTTCCGGCCCAACCCCTAACAGGGGGTGATCGAGGAACATCAGCCAGGCGATATACATTTCGCTGGTACGCCCGCGCAACGACCGTTCCGTCTGCATTTCCACATCAGAAGTGAACAGATCCCCCAGCTGAACAAAACGTTCCCAGTAACCCACCGGAAAGATAGCCACCAGCAAGGCGGCAACCGTCACAACAAACACCGCGGCCTTGTAGGGATTCCAGCGGCGTTCCCGGGTAACCAGCAGCCCAATGACGGCCAATGAGATGAGCGCGCCGCGCGAATACGTAAAAATCGCCGCAACCGCGATCAGGCCTGCCGCAACCCCGCCCAGAACACGTAGCGGCACAATGCGTTCATCCAGGAACCGGTACAGGGCCAGCGGGAACACCATCAGCAGAATCTGAGAATAGAAGTTAGGATCGTCCAGCGGCCCGGTCACGCGTGTACTGTCAAACCCGCCAACAATCTGGTGAACCGGCGCTTTTGCCAATCCCCAGAATGTATTGGCAGTATCGCCGGTCAGAATCTGGTAGACACTGAGCGCCGCCACCAGCCCTGCTGCCAGGATCAGCAACCACTGCATACGCATCCAGGTACGCGCACTGGTAGTTACCTGCACGATGATGTACAGAATGACAAAATCCTTGACCCAGTCGACAAGCTGGGGAACCGCCACAGACTGATCATCAGCTCGAAGTGTCGCGATTAGCAGGACGAAACCGTAGGCGATGATGAGCCACTGCGTCCTGCCCAGCGCCAGAGGTCGCCGATACAGAACAATGTGATTGGCAACAACACCGACGAAGATGAGGGCCACCAGCCATTTATTCGCACTGGGAATACCCAGGTTGACTTCAAGCAGATCTGACAGGTTGAGAAAAACGTTAACCGTCAGAAGGTATACCCCCAACACGGGACGCACGGCGATCACCACAGCCAAAACCACACCAATCACGGCAGCCACAACAACCACGCCGTTATCGGTTGTCCCGATCACAAAGCCACCGACCAGCGCAACGATCAGCATCAGGATCGAAAACGCGCTGACCAGCAGCCAGTATCGCACGCGGCGAATTTCAAGCCGCTGCCAGATATCCCTCTGAGGGCTGGTGAGCACACGTCCAACCATTACTGATCTTCCCTGGGTTCAGTCTCTGAACCGAAGACGGGGGATTGTCTCTCGATGCTCCACGTCGTGTCCAGAGTATCATCCAGCGGGGAAGCATCAAAGGCCAGTTCGGGCGTCGCCGCCGCATCGCCCTGAATGAACGGTGCAGGCGAGGTGCGTATCAATTGGATGGCATTCTCGCCGGCCAGTTCCGCATCACGCAGGGCTTCCGCAGCCTTGTCCATCATCGCCTGGGTACCCAGCAACCCACCGCTGCTTTCCACCACGCCGGACTTAGCTTCAAAACTGGCGCTGAAATCCTCGAAGCGGAACGTGCGCGATCGGATGTCATAGTGAATATTGACCAGCATCGCCCTGGCCTCATCACCTGGGGTTTCGGCAAACAGCAGGCCAAAGACATACCGCCCAAAATAGGCGACGATATCTCCTTCACGCAGCGAATCCTGCAGGAACAGTGCTGCCTGGCGCAACAAACCATCCTGGACGCTCTCGTCCAGCAGGGTGAAATCCTCGTCGGGAACCAGCTGAGTGAAGGCCAGACTGATCGGCCGATTGCGCACCCGCGCCCGCTTGATCTCTTCTTCGAACCGCCGCAGGAAGTAGCGCTCGTTGTACACGCCAAGCTTCGCGTCGCGGATGGTCAGTCCCTCCAGCCGATCGAGTGGGCTACGCAGATACTCAGCCACGAAAGCCAGCGTAACACCCAGCGCCAGGCCCAGAACTGCCCCCAGCACAGCATTCTGCGTGTAATTGGGCGATACCGGCTCCGGCTCCAGCACAACGGGGTCCAGCCGTTCCAGGGGGAACGGTCGGTACAACCGGTTGGTCTGAGCCATCCCGGCCAGTCCAACGGCGTCATTCAGCCGCGTGACCAGACTTGGAGTCGGCCCTTCCACAATCAGCAACAGGATGTTAGAGTCAGGCAGGACGTTGCACTGGACTACATACTTATCCAGGCCCAGGGCCACAGGATCGGTCACACCCATCAACCGGTAAGCATCCTGCCGCACATTGTGGCTGTTCAGCACACCACAATACGTGGAAAAGATACGCTCCCGGCCCGCAAGCGTATCCAGCCCGTAGATAATCGCATCGGAACTTGTACCAACATCCGGAGCGAGTCCGGTCACATACGAAGATGTGGCCCGGTAGGTCGGCGTCGTCGCATAGCTGAAGACCAGTGACGCTGTCAGGGCAACCAGCGTCAGCGGGATGATGAACCACCAGCTTCTCAGTATAATACGCAGGTATTGGCGTAGCTCCATGGGAACTCTCTTTTGTTCGCTTGGCCAGTCAAAAATCGAAAGCTAACATCCCCGAAAAAGCAGACGAAATTATACAGCAAATATCGCATTTAAACGGTTATAATTATGAAATTCAAACCTGAAACATTAACCTCTCCTGAAACTGTTGTTGAAGCACTCCTGGAGTATTTCAATGCCAGATACCCTTCTTCTTCTCCCTGGCGACTCCAGCACCCTGTCAAAATCGTTCCAAAGCTGTGGAGTACCCTCTATTTCCTGACAATTGCTGCCGATCAACAGCGTCGCCGGCTCGTTGTCAAGATCATGCGT
>FWPV01004968.1_pt1 | contig 27215 bp, 23 predicted proteins | sample 2228371 | NCBI WGS metagenome assembly FWPV01 (sample SAMEA103939776, study PRJEB20133) | metagenome
GTATCCAGTATCCAGTATCCAGTATCCAGTATCCAGCAACCAGCATCCAGTTAGGAGGTGACTATGGCAATGGAATGGCTCAAAAAATTGTTCAGCATCAAGCCTACCAGGCGCACTCCGGCGGTATCTCCCGGCATGTACCATGCCGTCCATGCAGTTGAAGGCAGAATCACCCGCTTCCACCTGCGGGTAGAGCGTGACGGCAGCGGTATGCTGATTGCCAATGCCGTCGCCGCGGCGCGCCTGTCCCCCTCCGGTGTTGTGATCGCCAAGGGGCTCCTGGACGGCAAAAGCCCAGACGCGATTCTTGGCGACCTGACCGCCTATTTTCGCGGGGCCGGTGCAAACGTCATGCGCGCGGATATTGCCAACGTCGAGGCCCTCATCCGCCAGATCACCACACCCGGCGACGTGTATCCGGTGTTCAACCTGGAGGATGCCGCCATCTCCCCCTACACCGCGCAACTCATCGCTCCCTTACAAGCCTCACTGCCGCTGGCGGAGCCGGAGAAACTGATCCCGCTCCTTGACCGCCTGTGGGAAGTGGGCATTCCGCACGTGACATTGCTCGCCCCACAAAATCCCCCGGCGACACATCTCATCCGCGCCGTCGAACGCGCCGAGGATTTGGGCATGATCGCCGGGGTACGAGGACGGGCGGCCGACCTGCACACCGGTACCTTGTTAGCCGATCTAATGCAGGCCGGTGTGGATCACGTGACGTTCCCCTATGCCTCCAACAATCCCGCTACCCATAACACTTTATGTGGGGACGATGATTATGCCGCAGCGACCGGCGTGCTGGCCTGGTTGGAAGAAAACGGCGTCTGTGCCGTTGCCGAAATCCCGTTGATCCGCGCGACCTTGGAGACCCTCGATCCCACCATCAAAACACTGATGACATTGGGCACCGACAATCTCATTTTTGTAGCCTACGCCACCACCGATACAGCCCTGGCCGAACAAGAAGGCATCTTTGCGGCGCAAGCGATGCCGCAAGTTGCCGCGATGGTGGAAGAAGCGGCCAACTATGCCCAGGCGCGTTTTATGTGGGCGCCACCGGTGCAACGTCATCCGGCCTACTCCCTGCGTGAGCAGGTTCAACGCGGGCCACGTTGCGCCGGCGATGTGGCGGTGCGGGTCGAACCGGACGGCAGTATTATTCCGCCGCGCGGGCCTTATCAAAGCGCGGGCAACCTGCTCACAATGGCTTGGGACGAGATCTGGAATCACGAGGTCTTCCGCATCTATCGGGAACGGGTGGAAGCGCCGACCCGTTGTAACGTTTGTCCCGGTCTGGTCATCTGTGCTGCCGACTGTCCCCGTGAACCGGCCGGTTGGGCGCAAGCGTGATTGCGCACCGTTCGCAGCTCAAAATGGGATTCTCAAGATTGGCGGAATGAAACCTATCCCGTCAACGGTGGAGGTAGCAGAATGAAAAGGCGTCTCATTTTCCCTATCCTTGCTTTGTGTCTATTAGCGACGCTCTTTGGTATCCTCGTGTGTGGACCGGTCCAGGCACAAACTTACAGCTTCGCCGTGCCGACGATGCTCATGCAAGTCATCGTTCAGTCGGATAGCTCGGCCAGGATCATCTATGACATCACCTTCGACAACTATGGGAGTCCGATTGATATAGTGGACATCGGAACACCCCACAGCGGCTATAGCTTTAGCAATATGAGCGCGTCTATTGACGGTGTGCCGCTGACCGACATCCGCAAATCCGAATACGTCAACCCCGGTGTGGAAGTCCATCTCGGCAACAAAGCGATTCCACAGGGGGCCAAAGGCACCCTGCATTTCGAGATGACGATGCCGGAGATGATCTTCACCGACACTACGAATAAAGAGAATGCCTCTTTGCAGATCACGCCCACCTGGTTCGATAGCGATCTGGTGCGCGGCAGCGGGACCATCGAGATCCGTGTGACCATGCTTGAGGGTATTCAACCCGACGAAGTGTTATATCAGGATGTCAAGTTTAGCGACAAAGTTGTCGAGAATGGACGTGTGGTTGCCATCTGGCGCTTTGAGAATGTCTCACCGACACGGGCCTATCGCGTCGGCGTCTCTTTCCCCCAAAGAGGCCTCACCAACATCACCAAAGTCACTGCCTGGGATCTTTTCACGCGCTGGTTAGGGCAATTTATGGGCGGCATCTTAGGAATAGCCGGCTTCTGTTTCCCCTTTGCCATTCCGCTCTTTATATTTTGGTTGCTGATCAAGGGCTTTCAAGAAGCCAACAAACCCAATTACCTGCCGCCGATTGCTCAAGTTGAAGGTGGAGGCATCAAGCGCGGTTTGACCGCGCCGGAAGCTGCGGTTATCCTGGAAATGCCCCTGAATAAAGTGCTGGCGTTGGTCATCTTTGGCATGCTCGAAAAGGGACTGATACGGCAGGTGAAGCCTGACCCGCTGACGGTGGAAGTGAGCGAAGCCTATCGGGTTGCCGCGCGCGCCGACTTAAAAGAAGATCAGGCACGCCGGGCTTATCGGCGCACGGCGGCGCAGCAGCAGGGCACCGTTATCCATAACTACGAAGACGCCTTCCTGGATGTGATCGAAGCACACCCCGGTAAAGCGGTAAAGGATTTGCCCGTGGTTAAGGCGATGGAGGGGCTGGTTAAGGATGCGGCCGCCAAGATGCAGGGGTTCGATCTCTCGGACACCCAAGAATACTATCGCCGTGTCATCGAGCGTGCCATGCAGCAGGCGGCGGCGTTGGGTGACATTCAACTGCGCGAACAGTATTTGGACCAGTACGGGCCGTGGGTCATGCTCGATAAAAACTACCCGACGGTGATGAATGTCGGCGGTTACCACTACTGGCCACGTTGGGCACGGCAAACCTCTGCCTCAACGGCAGCCGGTGGAGCCGGCAGCGCGGTGAGCACGACCGGCGGACGGCCCGCGCCCAAATTCGGCGATGTCGCTTCATCTTTCGCCGGTTGGGCGGAGACCACCATGGGCGGCATGGCCGCGGCCATCATGCCGACATCGCTCCAGAAGCCCACACCGGCCGGTACTTCCTCTTCAGGCAGCGGCGCTCATAGGAGTTGTGCCTGTGCGTGCGCCGGATGTGCATGTGCATGCGCTTGCGCAGGGGGCGGACGGTGAGCAGCCCCGGGGATTCAAGGGTTGATTATGTGTAACTGCTCAGCAGGTCATACATCTTGCACCGCCGAGTTCGCAGAGAGCGCGGAGATGGATGGATGGGCAGACTTGGGGGCAATTGGGCAGCATTTTGCCTCCGCACTCTCTGCGCGCTCCGCATCCTCTGCGGTGAAATGGACACCCTCTGGACAGTTACGATGATGTTATGCTGTCGGTAGATTAAGCAAATTGAGCAAATGATGAACTGCAAATCGGTCAGGGTCTGCGTCAATCCGCGAAAATCTGCGTCCCAGGGTAGCTGCCGATGGGAATGTGACCCTTTCAGCAGACGGTGAGTATAAAGTTGGAGGTGTAGAGATGAGAAACAGACGCCTACTTCAGCTAGTGGTTCTGTTCGTGCTGTTACTGCCGACGTGGGTAAGCGGCCCGGCATTAGCGCAAAGCTACAGTTTTGCCGTGCCGGATTTGAAGATGCAAGTCTATATCCAGCCGGATGCTTCGGTGAAAATCGTGTACGACATCACCTTTGAAAACTACGCCAGCACCCTGGACATTGTGGACATCGGCATGCCGCATAGCCAATATTCCATCAGCACCATGCGTGCCTCGCTGAACGGCGTCCCCTTGAGCGATATCCGTCCCTCTGAATATGTCAAGCCCGGCGTCGAGATCCACTTAGGCAGCCAGGCCATTCAAAAAGGGGCCAAGGGAACATTGCATTTTGAGTTCTCGATGCCCGATTTAGTGTACCAGGACACCACCAAAAAGGACTATGCCTCGCTGCAAATAACACCGACCTGGTTTGACAGCGATTTTGTGCGCGGCACATCGCACATCCAAATGGCGATTTATATGCCGGAAGGTATCCAACCCGATGAAATGCTGTACCAGGATGTCCCCTTCACCGATAAGGTGCTTTATGAGGGGCGCGCCGTTGCCGTATGGCGCTGGCCACAAGGGAAAGCGACGCAGGCCTATCGGGTGGGTGTTTCTTTCCCCCAACGTGGCATGACGCGCGTGGTCAAAATGACGCTCATTCAGTTGACCAACAAATGGTTGAAGGACAATCCTTTCCTCTATTTCATCCTGGGGACAGTTTCTGTAGGGCTGCTGGGTTTTCTCTTCTTTCGCTTTTCAGGCGGTACCGGTTGCTCGGTTTTCGGCATTCTCACCGCGGGGCTGGTGCTGTTCTTCGTTGTCGCTCCCTTCTCCGTACTCCTTGCGCCGTTACCGCTCATTCCCCTCATCGTCCTCAACGAAAATTCCCTGAAAAAGAAACACAAAACCTACCTTCCTCCCATTGCTCAGGTGGAAGGGGGCGGCATCAAACGGGGGTTAACCGCGCCGGAAGCGGCCGTGCTGTTGGAGATGCCGTTGAACAAAGTGCTCACCCTGGTCATCTTCGGCCTACTGGAAAAAGGTGTAGTGGAAGTAGTCAAGGATGATCCTCTGACGGTTGCCGTCACCGCCGATTTCCAAGTGCTGAAAAAGAGCGAGTTGAGCGGTGAAAAGGAACGGCGCAACTATCGTCGGCAGGTGGCGCAGGCGAAAGGGATCGTTATTCACAACTACGAGGATGACTACTTAACCCAATTGGAACGTTACGCCGGCAAGGCAGTGCGTGAAATTGATTTCAGCAAACCTACCGAAGGACTCATCAAGTCAACGGCCGCGAAGATGAAAAACTTCGATCTCTCAGACACCCGGGAATATTACCGCCGCGTGATCGAGCGGGCCATGGAGCAAGCGGCGTCGCTGGGTGAAATCGAGGCCCGTGAGAAGTATCTGGATAAATACCTCCCGTGGGTCATGATGGACAATCGGTATCCTACCGTGCTCACCCATCATGGCCATCACTATTGGCCTATATGGGCACAGAGTTCACGGCCCATCGGGGGAACGATTTCCGCCGCCAGGCCTGCCGCGCCCTCTGTAGGTGGACGCACGCGCGCAGGGGATGTAGCCGGCTCATTTGCCGGCTGGGCCGAATCAACCATGGGGAGCATGGCCGGCGCAATTCTCCCCGGCTCACTCAACATCCCCGGCACGAAGGGGGGCTTCGTGGATTTAAGCGGCGTTGACAAGGTCACCGGCGACATTTTCACGGCGTTGGCAAAATCATCCGGCGGCAGGAGCGGCGGGGGCTGCGCCTGTGCCGGCTGCGCGTGCGCCTGTGCCTGTGCAGGCGGGGGGAGATAGCCACCGGTTGAGAGGAGCACGCTATGATTTGCCGGCGGACGCGCTCCTGGGCCGGCAAACCGAATGGAAAGAGTGTGCGCGGGCGCAATTGCTGCGCCAGATAGGAATCGCCCGCCGGAAGCGGGTGTTGGATTTAGGCGCAGGATATGGAGCGGTGAGCGGCGAATTGTCCCGCCGCGCCGGCGGGATGGTTGTGGCCCTGGATCACGCCGTCGCCGCCTTGCAGGTCGCTGCCGCATCTTTCGGTAGCGCATATCGTGTCGGCGGTGATGCCGTCTATCTTCCCTTCGCCGACGCGACCTTCGATTTGGTTTTCACGCAATTGACCCTGCTGTGGGTGCATCCCCTTGAACAGGCACTCCGCGAAATTGTACGAGTGTTGGCAAGAGAAGGTGTCCTTATCGCCCTGGAACCCGATTATGGTGGCATGATCGAGTATCCGCCGGCCATTGCCACGAGCGATTTGTGGCTGAACGGCTTGCAGCACGCCGGCGCCGATCCCTTCATCGGCCGCAAGCTGCCGACACAGCTTGCGGCATGCGGCCTGCGCGTGAAAGTCAATCTGTTTGATACCCTCTATGCCCCCGACGCCGCGCGCTTCGATTTTCTGCGTGACTTGCCACTCGATGCCGCGGAAAAGGCCACCTTGCAAAAAATCGAGCGCGAAGCCGCGAAGCGTCAACAACCGTGGGCGCAGGTCGCGCATGTGCCGTTCTTTCTGGTGACGGCGGTGAAAACAATGGGTTAAGCTCGTTCTGGTGAAGTTGCCCGGCATCCCTAAGGCATGGTTTGACCGGCGATCCCCAAGCTGCACCCGGCCAAGCTACATTGCGCGCGAGTTGACATTCTGCCCATTTTCATTTAAGCTAACAGTATCCATGCCCAAGCAATGGCCCGGCGGATGAAATGATCCGAACTTATATGGACTTGGGCAGACACAACTGTTGCGGCTGAGTCGTTATGATTACTGTCCACTAGGAAAGCTATTTGCGGAATAGATTGAGCCGACGATGTGAGGAACGAGGTGACGTTATGACAATTTTGGACGGTTTTTTGATCCTGCTTGGCGTCCTCATCATTCTCTTCTGTGCTATGGAAGGACTTGTGCGCACATTTATTATGCTGGTGAGCTTTTATCTGGCAACCACCGCTGCCGGCATGGTCACGCTGGCAACCAATGCGATGCACAGCATTGCCGTCACCTTCAACCGTGTAGCCGGCGGAAGTGGTACACCCAATATGGCCCGCGCCGAGACGATCGCCTTTGCGGGGATCATCATCCCGTTTTTCATCGGCGCCTATTTGCTCAGTAAAGCCACCATTCCCGATACCACACTGCCGAAACTCCATGCTTTCGATAACATTTTTGGGCTACTGCTGGGCATCATCCTGGCTTTATGTATGATGGCGGTGTTCTATAATACGTGGGGTGTCGCCGTGAGCGTGCGCTGGAACGATGTCCAACTGTGGGCCAGGATGCGTTTTGCCTACATGGGCGCATTTTTACGTCCCTACATGCATCAAGCACTTGCCGGTTATCGGGGCGCGCTCTTCTTGTTCGGACTCTTCCGTTACCCGCCTTTCCTTATACCCCAATAGGAATTCAGAAGAACCGGGGAGGCCGCGCATTCCACGGGATTGCCACCCGCGAACGGGCTTATTTTGTTGCCGCAGAGGCCGTTGAGGACGCCGAGAAATTGTAAAATCTCTGCGCCCTTTGCGTTCTCAGCGGTGAAATTCAGGAAACTTGCGTAAGCTGAATAAATAGCAACCGGCTTCAATAGGCGGACTTCACAGAACAATGCAACCTGCTGCGATTTACATTTCCGTGGATGTCGAAACGGCCGGACCGAACCCCGGCTTGTACTCGTTGCTTTCGATCGGGGCCTGCCTGGTTGACGACCCCAGCCGCACCTTCTACGTCGAGTTGCAGCCGGTGAATGAGAATGCCTTGCCGGCTGCCTTGCAGGTCAGCGGTTTGACGCTGGAATACTTACAGGAACACGGCGTCCCACCGGCAGAGGCAATGGCCCGGTTCGAGGCCTGGGTGCTGCGCGAAACGCCGCCCGGCCATCGCCCGATCTTTGTGGCCTTTAATGCGCCCTTCGATTGGATGTTTATCTGTGACTATTTTTACCGCTACCTGGGACGCAATCCGTTCGGCCATAGCGCACTGGACATTAAGGCCCTCTATATGGGGATGAAAGGGGTGTCCTGGTCTGAAACGGCGATGCTCTATGTCGCCACCCGTTATCTGAATGACCATCCCCTCACCCACCACGCCCTCCATGATGCCCAAGACCAGGCCGAGATCATGCACAAGCTGCTTGTTGAGCGTGGGGATTGTTAAGACATGTAGGGAGAATGGCGCCATTCTCCCATATCATTTGCGCAAGAAGTCGTTTGCGCAAGAATTTATTCGTAATTCCTATTCACTACAGCGGAGGTTTAACCATGCAAACAGCAGCAGCCCAACAAGAACTGACGGCAATTATCGAATCGGCGCGGTGTCTGGGCGTCGAGGTTGATGAGGAAGAGGCCCTGCAATGGCTGACGGCGGTTGCGGCTTCACGGGACAGCAATGAGGTTATCGTAGATAGCCGCAGTGGCGTCTTCGGCCACAAGGTCACGATGCTCGACTTTAGCCCCGCAGACCTCGAATATTTTCGCAAAATCGGGCGACTCGTGGAATTTCTCGATGAACCCGGCGTGGTCGAAACAGCCCTGGCCCTTTCCGGCTCGGCGGCACAATCCAAAATCCAGTCCTACCCCGGCGATTGCGACTATTTCGAGCGGGTGAACATCATAGCTCCCACCCGTGAGGCAGCCTGTCGTATTCTGGCCCGCTTGATCCGCGACAAGGCCATGCAAACGACCAAAGGCCCCACCTATCAGCTCATCGAGGTCAAATTCGGTTCGTATCCCTACACCGTCGTCAATAAAGGCATCACCTGCCGGGCCGGTGCGCCGATCTCGTGGCGGCCTGAAGAGGTCCAGGCCGGACAGATTGACGTCTTCCTGCCGGATGCCACGTCGGCCGTGATCCGCTGGGATGAGGTGGCGCTTGACCCCGGTTGGTGTAAGCTGGACTGGGTGGTGGCCGATCCGGTACGGGGACGCCTTGCCGCGGCGAGCAATATGCTGGATGTAACCTGGGAAGCGCCGGATGGTACCATCACCCCCCTGGACGGTTATCTCGACCCCTATTTTCAGGAAGTCTACCTCGAAGCCGATTCTATTCCTCTCTTCTCCAAACTCGCCTCGCATGTGAGCGCTAATGCCCTCGATGACTATGTGACCCAGTTGGAGCACGAAGTTGTCAAATACCTGACCAAGAATCTGAACTATGGGAAAGCCGCCAAACGGATGTACAACATTTTCCGTCTGACCGGGCGGTACGAAGAGGCGGCTTTTCTGCGCGAGTTATTCGACGAACCGGCGACGGTGCTTTATCAGGTGTGGTCGCTCGTCCTTACCCTCGACGATGCGATGAAATTCGGCGCGGCTATCCCGAAAGAGCAATTGTTGGCTCAGGCCGACCGGCTTATCATCGAGGTCATTGAGGTCTTGGAGGGTGGCCAGGAGGCCGAAATTGTGCGGCTGTTGCTACGTCTCCGCGACCGTCTGAGTGAACCCGGCAGTACACCGCAAACTGATGCGGCCCTCGAAGCCCTGCGCGCGGAGATCATCAATATCGTCAATAACTTCTTCTACGACAAACTGACGGCGTTACCGACCATCAAGGCCTACATTGCTCAAGTCGAAGATCAGAACAAAGCGCTCGGCTGACATCCCACCCCCAAAAAGAGAGGGGCCGGCTAACGCCGGCCCCTCCGTGAACTCCCATGCGGCATAGATCACCTCCTTTTCCAGGAGATACAGCAGTCCCGTGTGTGCACCCACGATGATTGCCGTCCATTCTTATTATAGCACACGTGTCAATACACTGCGCAGCACAAATTTCCCATATTCAAAATGCAATTTTGTTAATCCAAACCTCGAAATCCTTTGCGTCCCTTGTGGTTTTTTCAGTGGAGTCATTCATGCAGATCATTCTTTGCGCATGCAAAAAATCTGCTCAATCTATTCCGAAAATAGCTCCTTTGATGAAAAAAGTTTGTTTCTGTCAGCAGATTGAGCATATTTTTTTGGGGAATGGCTCAAAAAAATGATCGGCGTGAATCTACGAAAATCGGCGTCCAGCAGCTTCTGAACCATTTTCATCTTTGGGAGAGAACATCGCTCATGGTGTCTGTTCCGAAAATGTTGGCACTTGCGCACTTAAACGCCAATAGTACCCGGAGCGACTCGGATTTCACGGATAAGAATAAAAATCCATGTGCTCCGTGAAATCCGTGTACGAAATCTGAAAATAGCTTTCCTGCCGCGCCATTTTCATTTTTGGTGGAGAGGGTAACTCATGTTGTCTGCTGAAAGAAACCAACCTTTTCATAAAAAAAGCTATTTTCGGAGTGGATAGTTTGCGGTGTGGGGTCAACCGAATATAATCGTCTTGTAACTGTCCGACCGGCTTGTGACAGGTTCGACGCAACGAAGCTAAGAAACTACCAGAAGGGGGTATGCTATGGCGCTAAACAAGAAGGCAAAAAATACGTGGGTTCTTATTCTCAGCGGCATCGTTGCCTTGCTCTTGACCGCTGCGATTGTCGCATTGGACCGCCTCAGCACGCCGCTGGATGGCGTCATTCGCGCCGGCGCGTTGTTGGGGTATCTGGCGGTTTTTCTGGCCGGTCTATCGTCCAATTACATGCGTGAATTGACGCGCTTCTTCGGACGTCCGTTCATCACCGTCCACCATATCGTCTCGGTGACGGCCCTGGTAACGTTGACGGTTCATGCCATCGGTGTAGCGTGGCGTACAGGCTCCGCCGTGACTTTCCTCCCGCGTTTCGATTCCTGGCAAATCTTCTTCAGTCTGGGTGGCCGCCCCGCTTTCTGGTTACTGGCCATCACCTCGCTCACGGCGTTGTTCCGCACTGCCATCGGCAAAAACTGGAAAGTTATCCATTGGTTGAACTACGTCGTCTTCATCCTCGGAACGATTCATGCGCAGATGATCGGGCCGAATTTCCAGCACCTCGGCGTCAAAATCGTCTCCGGCATCATGGCCCTGGTGATGATCGGTGTTTTTGTGGCAAAGCGCACACGGAAAAAGCGCCCTAAAACCAAAGCCGCGGCGAAATAGCTCCCTCTCGGTCACCATTCCTATACTTCAGGATTTACGCAAGTTCCCTGAATTTTACCGCTGAGAACGCAAAGGGCGCAGAGATTTTACAATTTCTCAGCGGCCTCTGCGGTAAAAAAACAGCGCGTCTGCCTAAGTCCTATACTTATCACCGACCGATAAACGCCGCCGGCATCGTCTCGCACAAATAAATACTGTCCTCCGGGTGATAGAAGACTACTCCCGCCGCATGGGCATCTGCCGCCCTAATCTCCAGGACGACCGGTTCGGCCGTATAGCGTAGGGCAATGTGGCGCGCCGTCTCCGGCGTCGTTGCCAGATGGACGTATTGCCGCTGCATGGGCTGCAGTCCCTCTTGCCAGATCGTGTCAAGGTTTTCCGGCGCGGTGCCATGATAGAGCACGGCGGGAGGTGTCGCCGGCGGATAGGTGAGACGGATGGCCGTGTGACCATACAAGGCCCGAATACGCTCCCCCACGATCTCGAAGCGGCGGCGTCCCGGCAACGCGAGCACCGCCTCGATGTCAGCGCGACCGGCCCAGCGAAAATTCGGCAACCCTTTGAGGATATGGAGGATCTCATCAAGCGCGACGTATCCTTCGGCATCCATGGCCACCGGAAAACGGGCCGGCCGATGGCGCAGCAATAGTGCCAGGAAACGACTCAATTTCTTCAAGCGGGCGTCACGATGGCGGTCGGTTGTCATGCATTTTCTCTCCACTACGTCACGGGATTTAGGGGCTGCGCGAATAGGAGATATTCTTATCTACTTTATCCGTTCCAATCCGCCGATCAACTTTCCGCTGCCCCACCCTCCGACCGTTGCGCCAACGCCCACAAATTCGCCCGGATTTGCTCTCGCTCTTTGTCTTTGAACATGGCGAAGAACTGTTCGAAATGGTGGCGGCGATGGGCTTGTTTGTAAGGGCATGTCAGCGCCGGCGGGAAGGTCCACCCCTGCGCGTGGGCATAACCGATGATTTCCTTTTCGGTGGCATAGATCAACGGCCGGATCACCGTAAAACGTCCGGCGAAGAAGCTGCGGCGGGGTTCAAGGGACTCCGCGCGGCCTTTGTACAGGATATTCATCAGGGTTGTGATGGCGGCATCGTCGGCATGGTGGCCGAACGCGACCTTATTGCAACCCAGGCGCGCAGCGGCGAAAAAGAGCGCCTTGCGCCGGTTGAAAGCGCAGCGGAAGCAATCCATCGGCACAGGTTCGTCCTGCGCTACGCGCAAGGGGGCGATCTCATACATCACGCCCAATTCGCGGAACCACGGTTCCAGCGTAGGAACGAGATTGGGCAAGCCCACCCCCGTCCCATCAATGTGCACCGCGACGACGGTATACGTCCCGCGAACATCCACCCCACGCCATAACATATCGAGCAATGTCCGGCTGTCCTTCCCGCCCGATACGCCCACCGCGATGCGATCACCATCGCCGATCAAGTCGAACTCCCGCACCGCGCGGTTGAGGGACCTGAATAACGAAACTGCCTTTCCCATAGGGGGAATTAGATATTGAATCGCCAGGATGTCAAGACATGGTTTTCAGGGTCTTCTCATGCTTGCTCCGAGGGGAACGTGAGTGCCCCGTTTTCAACGGCTATGGGTCATCAAACGCGGATCTGGCGATCCGCGCGAAGCAGCATTAAAACGCGGATCTGGCGATCCGCGCGAGGCAGCAGCGGGGGACGGTGACGAGAATGATAAAGCCCTGACATGGTTTTGAATTTTACAAGAGTAGGTATAATGTTATGTATTCGAGTCTGCATGATCGGATTTTATGTGCCTGAGAAGTTCCTCTGTAGAAAATCGCGTCGGGATCATAAGAAGTCAGACGTCCTCAGCGACCTCTACAGTGCAAGAATAGCTGAGTGCATAACGGCTATATCAGCTAAAGACCGCATGAACTATAAGGAGATAGCCGTGAAAATTCATAAAAATTCTCTATGGTTTGTCTTGCTTATGGGAGGGATGTTCCTCCTCTTGCTCGCCGCATGTAACCCCACGACACCCCCTACTTTCACCCCCACAGCGGAACCAACGGCGACGATGACTTCCACCCCGACTTCCACGCCGTCGCCTACACCGTCCCCAACACCCACGCCCGATCCGGCAACCTTTATCGAGGAAGCCGAAGCCAAATTCTGGCAAAGCGACCTGGAGGAAGCAGCCGCCCTCTATCAGCAAGCGCTGACCGTCCAGCCCGACTATGTGCCGGCTTACATCGGACTGAGCCTGCTGGAGATATCGCGCTCGGTAATGGATTTTGAGCAAAGTCTGCACTATGCGCAAAAGGCCGTTGATGCCGATCCCGAAAGTGCGGCGGCGCATACAACGCTTGCCTATGTCTATGCCGCGCAAAAGAAAGGGGCCGAGGCCCTCGAAGAAGCTCAAAAAGCGGTAGCGCTCGATCCCCAAAATGCTTATGGGCAGGCCATCTTAGCGCGGGCGTATTTATTGGATCGCCGTTACGCTGAGGCCAAAGAAGCTGCCGAAACCGCCTATACCCTCGATCCTGCGTCGGTTTATGCCGCTTATGCCCTGGCCAGCGTCTATGAAGACATGGCCGATTTTCCCCGTGCCCGTGCCGTGTACGAACACGTCGTGGCACTAAAGCCCGATTTCTTCGATGTATATCAGGATATAGGCTGGCATTGGTTGAACCGTGAGCGGTATGATTTGGCGGAAGCGGCCTTTGAAAAAGCTCTGGAGTTGGCCCCCCATAACCAGGAGACCCTGCTCGCTTTGGCGCGTCTCTCTGCCGAAAAGCGCGATTACGAGACCGCTAACAGTTGGTTGGATAAAGCCGCGGCGCTCAATCTGGAAGAGGCGCCTGTTTACCTTGAACGTGGCTACCTTTTCAGACAACAAAATAAGTACGATGAGGCGCTGGAGCAATTCAACCGGGCAGCGAAGTTGATGCCTGAGGCGTATGCTGCGCGCCTGGCGATTGGCTATGCTTACTTCGGTAAAGAGGAATGCAGCCGCGCCGAACGTGAATTCCAAAGTGCGGCAGAAGCACAACCGCGTTTTGCCGGCCCTCAGATTGGCATAGGATTCGCTAAATTCTGCAGCGGCGATGCGGCGAAGGCGCTGACGTATTTCCGCAAAGCCATCCAACTTGAACCGTATAACGCCTGGGCGCATCAGGGGATGGGAGATGCCTATGCCCTGCAGGAACGCTGGGAAGAGTCCGCTAAAGCCTATGTGGAAGCCATCCGCTTGAGTCCGGCGCCGGCGTCACTGCATGCTGCCCTGGCGGCCTGGTATCTGGAGCAGGAAAAAACGGAGGAAGCCGAGGCTGAATTTCAACTCGCGGCAGACTTGAATCCTTATCTGCCGAGTCCCCTCATCGGACTGGCACGGATTTGGTCTGACCAACAAGAAGCTCGCGCCCTTACTACCATCCAAAAGGCCGCCGCCCTCGATGGATCCAATCAGGAAGCGCGATACCTGCTGGGCCTCTTGAAGGTGCTCCAAAACGATTCCTCAAGCGGTGCGACGCTGCTGGAAAGTGTGCTCGACAAAGATCCGGAAAAAGCGCATGCCCATTACTTTTTAGGTATCGCCTATACGCAAATGGGACGGTATCGCGAGGCCAAGAAAGAGCTGGAGACTTTTCAAACTTTGGCAAATGTCCAGCAGAATTACCAATTGCAAAACTTTATCACGGCGCTGGACAAAGGTTTCAAGTTGTCGGAAGACAAAGCAATCGAGCAAATGCTTGAACTTTTTGACCAGTTTACCAAAGTCAAGCCGAAGATTGTCATCGCCGGGACGAGCGGCGCAACTCGGGTGATGACGATGACCATCCCCCTATCGGCGACCGATCTCAGTGCCGAGAATACAACGGCGTTGTATTCAAAAATCGGTATCACCGCCGCCATCGTCGGTCTTCGTGTTCCACAAATTGATCCGCCGGTCGAAGGTGGCGTTCTTATGCAATACGAGCGCAATGGTAAAGTTCAATTCACCGTGCGGGTAACCTTTGAAAACCTGCAACGTTTCTTCTATGGTTGGTTGGGGGGACAACAATTTGCCGCCAAACTCGAATTCTCGCAAATGCTCACCTCGGGAGCCAAAACATCGCTAAAGCAGGTTGAACGTCAGATTGCCGAAATTCGCGAGCTGGATTTGAAAAAATCTGTGCCGTCAGAGACAATGACGAAGGAAGAATTGCGCGAGGATATTTCCACAAGCATTGACCGCGAAGCAAGCACAGCTCTGGAGAACGATAAGACGATGTTCGAGTTGCTTGGTCTCATTGAGCCGTCTTTGGATTTGCAGGAGCTCCTGGTTGATGTACGCACAGAACAGACGGCAGGCTTCTACAGGCTGGATGAAGACAAATTCTACATCGTGGAAACACAGCAGCAAAGCGCGGCGGATCAGACGACCATCGCCCACGAGTATGTGCACGCCTTACAAGACCAGCACTTCGACCTCACGGCACTCGGTGACGACGAATCTGACGGCGACCGTCGCTTAGCCTTCCGGGCCTTGATGGAGGGCGATGCCACCCTGGCGACAATCTTATACGCCGAGGAGCATGTGCCGGTTATTGATCTATTGCACCTTATCTCAAGTGCCGGTGGCATCGAAAGTGAGGCCATGGAATCCAGTCCTATGTTTATTCAGCAGATACTAACCTTCCCTTACTCGCAGGGGTTGGCATTCGTCAAAGCGCTTTATGACCGTGATAAGTGGGATGAGGTTAATGCGGCGTATGCGTCACCGCCCCAATCTACCGAGCAGATTTTGCATCCGGAACGTTATTGGGATGGCGACGTCCCCACGCCGGTTTCGCTGGGCGATTTGGTAACCCAATTGGACGGCGCATGGACGGAGCTGGACAGCGATGTCCTGGGAGAGCTAGGGCTGCGCTTGACGTTGGCCGCCCACGCCGGGCCGGTGCTGGCCGCTCAAGCGGCCGAAGGCTGGGACGGGGATCGCTATGCCTTGTTGCAAGCGGGCGAGACGCATGTACTCGTTGTGAGCACGATCTGGGACAACGAAAAAGAGGCTACCGAGTTCTTCAACCTCTATCGCGCAACGCTGGCCCATCGCCGCGATTTCATCCAGGATGTGCCCTCACTGGTGGGCGAAATCAGTGCTTACCGCTGGCTGGCAGACAATCGTTGCGCCTATGCGGCCCAGGAGGGCGAACGGGTGACGCTGCTGATGAGCACCACCTGTGCAGCGCTTGACCAGGTTCTGGCAGTACTGCCATAAAACACCGTGTTACCCGGCCCCGCTCGCGCCGCCCCCGGCTGCGCCCGCCGCGCTCGTTGTCGCCGCGTTCCCGGCAGAACCGGAAGCCGCCACCATCGCCGCGAAGGCAGCGTATCCGCCATCTTCGGCTGCCAGCGCACGGAACCATGTCGGCACGGCAATATCTTCACGTTTCTTGAGGTAACGCGCCCATGCCTCCGCCATCCCAAACGCCGCCGCGTAGGATAGATAGCCCTCGAACTGATCCCGATGCACTAATGTATCGCGTTGGCGCGTGACATCTCGCAGATACCTGGCGAAGCTCCTCCACGCTAAGGCCGCTTGCCGATAATCGTCGCTCAAGGGCGAGAGGGTCGCGCCGGCAATGAGCAACCCAACCCCCGACATATCTATGCCCAGCGTGGCCAGGAACGGCCATCCTCCCCCTAGCAGCCCTACAGCGACCATCAGCACTCCCCCCACACCTATCAGGATCACCCCCCAGACGATCCTCGTCCTGCGGAGACGGCGGCGTTCTGCATCGTAGAATCCCAGCGCCTCGCATTCCGACTTCAGAGATGTGATGAACGGCTTGAAACGGCCATACAAGTTATTCTGGAGCTTGCTCAGATATACCGTGGATTGGAGGCCGGATTTACTACCCAAGAGTGCCTCGATCACCCCGCGCTCGTGTGGACGCAAGGAGATCGCCGGCTTATTCAGCCGGAAAATGAAGTCACGGCCATGCCACCAGGAGGTACGTTGCACCTCCTCGATGGTGATGATGCCGCGCCGGGCCAGATCAAAACACGCGCCTAGAATGTAGGGCCAGGCCCAGTTCATGTCCACGTGGCCGTTGTTGAACAGAACCCCGGCGATGGCCGGCGGCAAATCGCCGGGCGGCAGTGTCAGCACGCCCTCGCTGCCGGTGGAGGAAAGGCGCAGCCGGCCGATCAATCCCACCAGCACGACCCCTATAAGAGCAGCTATGGACGTGCCGAGGATGGAAAATAGGAGGCCGCTCTGATTTCCGCTCCCGCTCCGCGTCTGCCACTGCGGTGGAGCGCTAATCACGCTGCCGGCGTTAAACCGCAGGGCAACGATGAGGGTCGTGTTGGGCTTGAGGTCACGGGCATCGAATGTGACGACCTGTGGCCCTCGCTCAATGGTCGCCCTGCCGTACTGTACCTCCGGCGCGCCGAGGAGTTGCGCCGTCTCAGGATACGTCACACGGATAGTGCTGGCAGCAATGGGGTACTCATACGCATCGGGCAACGCTTGCCAGATCAACACATCGGCATTGCTCTCTTTACGCACAACGCCCCACACGCGGTAGATCAATTCGAAGGTATGGCTGCTGTCGAAAGTCGGAGCAAAGTGCCAGGTAACTCTAACGGGGTCGCGCCCGCCGATCTCGACTTGTCCGGCCTCTTTCCCCTCCGGCAAGGAGATGCCATCCACGCTCGCGCCGATGACATCCATGCCGTCGGTATGGGCTGCGGGCAGGTGACGGTAAACGTAAGTAAACGGCCCGCCGACGAAGCGCAGCGTCAACCGTTCCGTTACCAGCAGTGAACCGTCGGTCTGAAGAGCCACATCCACATCGAAGCGGTCGGCACTGTACGATTTCGTAGCCGGTCCCCGCCAGGGTGAGAACAATAAACTGAACAGCATGAAGCCGAGCAAGCATTGATGGAACATAGGTCTATCCTCCTTACGTTAACGATCGGTAGGCCATAGGCGAGTGGATGATGGCAGTTGAAGCGATCCATGTGGAGTGTTTTGTTCAACGCCGGCCTTCATCTTCTATCCTATGCGGGATAGACGGAGATGTCATCGTCCCGAGGTACAAATCTTCCTCGTCCGCAAGGATGATTTTTATCGCCCGGACGCCAAGAGCTGCGCCTATGCGGCTATGCCGACGACGCGAAAGCTAATTCCCCGTCATACCACTCAGGCCGATCGGCGACGGTATTCGCCAGACGAACAAGTGGTGACAATCCGCGCAAGTCGCCGGCCGGAGGTCAATCGAGAAGGTATAAGATAAACACGGCGGATAATCCCCACAGGACAAAATCCACCTGCAAGGGGCGGTCGGTCAACACAACCTCATCAGGCGCCAAAGTGGTGCCGCGCACGTGAATCAGGTACAGATAACGAAATGCGCCATAGATCACAAAGGGGATGGTCAACATCATCCAGTGACCGGCGGGGAGATTGGGGGCCGAGAAGGTATACAGCGCGTAGGCCAGGATCATCGAAGCGGTGACGACACTGATCAACTGATCCAACAATATCAGATTATAGTCTTCCAGACTGACGCGGTGATTGTTAGCCTCACTGCCGAGCAACACCAGTTCACCACGGCGTTTTCCCAACCCCATGAAGAGCGACAACAAGGTCATACAGATAAAAAGCCAGGGCGAGAAGCGCTCCGCATACGCCAGGGGCACACCGGCCCCTACCCGTAACACGAATCCCGCCGCAATGGCCAACACATCCAGGAGAACGATGTGTTTGAGGTAGAGCGAATACGCCAACTGTAACAATAAGTATCCGAAAAGAATAACGGCAAACAGCCGATCCAGCCATATGCCACACAGGATGGCCGCCACGGCAATCACGATGGCCAACGCCAGTGCCAGGCGGGGCGAAAGTTCACCGGCCGCCAGCGGACGTTGACGTTTTTTGGGATGCTCGCGGTCCCTCTCCAGGTCTACGACATCGTTGATCGTGTAGACAACCCCGGAGATCAAACAAAACAGCACAAAACCGACGACAACACGCCATAAATAAGGCCACTTTGTCAGTTTCTCATCGAACACCAAAGCCGCAAAAATGACGCCGTTTTTCATCCATTGCTTTGGGCGCATCGTTTTCAGAAAAGCCACCAAACTCTGCATCGTTTCACCTCCACAAACGCCGTCATCATACCCTAAGTAAGCCGAACGACAAGTCGCTTGTCCGATTCATGGTTTGGCCTATACTCTTCATACGACGAACGAATCTATGCCGAAAATGAGTCAGCAGACAACATGAACTTCGTTCTCCACCAGTGATGAAAATTTTACGGGAAACGCATTCAGAACCCGGCTAAGGGGTGCGTACACTCAGGACGGCCCTGACCACACCCGCCTGATTTTTCTAAACAGCACTGTTGAACGGTTGACGAAAGGAGAAACCTATGTCTAGTGCGCGAAAGACCCTTGCTATTGTGCTAAGTGTGATGATCTTATTGGGGTGTGGGGTCACAGGGCAGACTCCCACGGCACTTTCCCCCACCCAGACGACAACCCCAACGCAGCCACCGGTGCAGCCAACGGCAGCACCTCCGACCGCCACCAATACGCTACCTCCCCCTACGTTCACACCACCTGCCGGCGGACCGCCGATCTCCCAGGTTATCGTCATAGACTATCCGCAGAACGGGGCCGCCGTCGGCAACCCGCTGACGGTACGCGGGCGCGTCGCCATAATGCCGTTCGAGGCCACCCTCGTCGCCCGCCTCTATGACGCCTGGGGTCAACTCTGTAGCGTCGCTCCTATTATGGTGCAGGGTGAATGGGGTGGACCGGGCATTTTTGAAACCACGATCACCTACGGCGGTGTACCGGGAGCGGGCTGGATCGAGATAGCGGATGAAAGCCCCAAAGACGGCAGCGCCATCGCCACCGCCGCCGTTGCGGTGACACTGACAGGCTTCCCCGGTGGTGGCTATATCGAAATGCCGACGCCATTAGCACGGAACACCTTGCCGCTGCAAGTCTTGGCCCGCGTCGGACAGCCGGGCGAACAGGTGAATGTGACGCTGGTGTGGAACGACGGCACCCAGTTCAACCACCTCATCACCCTCCTGCCGGGCCAGGATGGACGCGGTCTGGCAGCTTTTAGTATGGACTGGAGCACCGATCCGCACCCACCCCACCCTGATACCCAGAGCGCCGCCCTCTACGTCCACAATCAGGCGGGACAGCTCCTGGCCTGGCAACCGTTGACCCTCTTGCATCCCAACGATCCCGACACCATGAGCACCAAAGTTTACTGGATACGCGACGAACAACTCTCCCCCCAGACCCTGCGCATCCCGCGCACTTTGGGCATTGGCCGCGCCTCCCTCGAAGCCTTACTATGGGGGCCGTCACCCTATAACACCGCCGGCTATCAAACGGCCTTGCCCCTGCCGGCCGAAGTGCTCACGGCGGCCAATCGCAGTGCCGGCTGGGGTGAACGGGTACGCCTCAAGAATCTCACCATCGTCAACGGCGTGGCGCGGGCGGATTTCTCACAAGAGCTTTTGGCCAACGCCGGCGGAGCAGTGCGGATGACGCTCATGCGCCAGCAGATCGAACAGACCCTGCTGCAATTCAATACCGTCAAGCAGGTCATCATTACGGTCGAGGGGCGAACAGGCGTATTCGAACCATAGCCGCCGGTTGCCAATCGGGTAAAATATGGGAAGATAGGGCCCTGACGATGACATTTTTGTCCGAAGTTGACGATCGAACTACAAAACGAACACCTATCCGATTAGCTTAGAGGCATGATAGCGAGAGCATGAACGAACGGCGAATGATCTCCCCGGAAGTAGAGCCGGAAGAAGTGGCCTTGGATCGGGCATTGCGCCCGCAACGGCTGGATGATCTCATCGGCCAGGATCGCGTGCGCGAGAACCTGCGCATCCTCATCGAAGCGGCCAAAAGACGCAACGAACCGATGGAACACACCTTATTCTACGGCCCACCCGGCTTAGGCAAAACCACCTTAGCCCATATCATTGCCAATGAAATGGGCGCCAGTATCCGCATCACGTCCGGCCCATCCATCGAACGTCCGGGAGACTTAGCCGCCATCCTGAGCAACCTGCGCGAGAAAGAAGTACTCTTCATTGACGAAATTCATCGCCTGGGAAAAGTGGTCGAAGAAATCCTCTATCCGGCGATGGAAGATTTCGCGCTCGATCTGGTCATCGGCCAGGGGCCCGGAGCGCGCACGGTACGCCTGAGCTTGCCGCACTTCACGATTATCGGGGCTACCACGCGACTGGCCCTGCTCTCCGCCCCCCTGCGAACACGGTTCGGCGCAGTCTACCGGCTGGATTTCTACGACGAAGCCGCGTTGGCGCACATCGTCGAGCGCGCCGCCCGCGCCCTGAATGTGCCGTTGCAATCCGCCGGCCGCGATGAGATTGCCCGCCGGGGCCGCGGGACACCGCGCGTCGCATTGCGCGTGTTGCGTCGTGTGCGCGACTACGCGCAAGTGCGTGGGGATGGCGTCGTCAGCGGCGAAATCGCCCGCGAGGCCTTGGCCCTCTTGGAAATTGATACGCAAGGCTTAGACGATATTGACCGCCGTGTTCTGCACACCATCATCGAAAAATTCGACGGCGGACCGGTAGGACTGGAGACGATTGCGGCCTCCGTCGGCGAGGCCGCCGATACGATTATGGACGTCGTCGAGCCTTATCTCCTGCAACTCGGCTTTATTGCCCGCACGCCACGCGGGCGGATGGCCACCCGTTTGGCCTACGAACACCTCGGCATCCCCTACACGCGACTCGATCAGGGTACTCTGTTCTAAATCGGCGGATATAAACCCGGCTATGTTGACCACGGGGACGCTGCTTCAAGACCGTTACCGAATCGATCGCCTGATGGAATTCGGCGTGATGGGAGCCATGTATCGCGCCTGGGATACTCTGCGTCAGGTAACCGTCTCGGTCAAGGAATTGACGCCGCAACCGGACCTCGACGAAGCCAGCCTCGAACGACTGCGGCGGAAACTGGAGCAGGAGGCCGGCGTCCTGCGCACTTTGCGCCACCCGTCTATGGTCACCCTCGTTGACTTCTTCCATGCCCCGGCTATCAACGAGGGTAAGCCGGCCTACAACACCTACCTGGTCATGGATTTTGTGGAAGGCGAAAGTCTGGCGGAGCGCATCGCGCGCCTCGGCGCATTGCCCGAAGCCCAGGTCAAACGTTGGGCTGCTCAGATTCTGGATGTGCTGGACTACTGTCACAACCAGGGCGTGCTCCACCGCGACATCAAACCACATAACATCATCATCCGCCCGGATGGCGATGCCGTGTTGGTCGGATTCGAGCCGGCGAAGCTCTGGGATCCTAACGATCCGCGCTCCTGGGCAGCCACCAGAGTGATGGGGACGCCGGAATATGCGTCACCCGAACGGTGGGGGCTTCAATCCTGGCGTATTGATGCGCTCAGCGATTTGTACAGCCTGGGGGCGACTCTTTATCATGCGTTGACCGGGAAAACGCCCCAGACCGCCGGCGAACGCATGGCCAACCCCTATCGCTTTCTGCCGGTACGAGAATTAAGCCGTGTCAGCGCGCGGACGCGGGCCGTCATCGTGCAAGCGATGGAACTCCCGCGCGAGAAACGCTTCCGCAATGCGGCGGCAATGAAGACGGCCTTATTGGCCGAAACGCCCTTAAACGTCAATGAAGAGGTTCAGCCGGCCCGCCTGATGCTCACCTTCCATGAAAAGCGACCGCCTCATCGGGCAATGCTGATCCTGCTGAGTGTGCTTATCTTGAGTATCGCCGGCTTGATCGGCATGCTAGGGCAGATGTGGCGCGGCGCAAAAGTCCAGACGGTTCCGCCGGCGGCATCTTCGCCGCTGCCGACCGAGGGGCAGGCGCCGACCGCCGTCCCGTCGCCGATCCCATCTATCCTCCCGACCAAGACGCCGCTTCCCACCCCGCGGGCGACGAGCGGGCCGGCGACCCTATCCGATGTCCCGCCAGGTTGGACCCTCGCCTTCAGCGATGACTTCCACGACAATGCTCATACGTGGGTCGTCGGCAGTTACAGAGATGATTGGGGAACGGTAACGCGGGTGATCACCGACGGGCTGTATACGTGGGATCTCACCGCTCTTCATAGTGTTGGCCGTTGGTGCATGCCCGAAATCACCCCCACGACCGACTTTTACCTAACTGTAGATGCGCGGCGGGTTAGTGGCCCGCCGGATGCCGGTTATGGCTTGGTCTTGCGTCATAGCGACGGGAATTATTATCTGTTCAGCATCCGCGATGACGGTTTTTTCAACTTCAACCTGTGGTACCAGTTCAACTGGCGCGCCGTAGTTGACTGGACCGGAACATTCGCCATTCAGCCGGGTCAGGTCAATCGCCTGGCCGTTTTGGCCAAAGGGGACACTTTCACCCTGAGCATCAACGGGGAACAGGTGGCCGAGGTCAACGATACCCAGTTACCAAAAGGCGAGGCCGGGCTCTCGGTGCTGCTGATCACACCGGGCAACGCCGTTTTCACCTTTGAACGCTTCAGACTCTATACCCCATAAACAGATAAAGCGCCTTCCACCTTGAGGGTAAAATTCCTCCCCCTTCCCTCAAGCTGACGTTTTCTCAGAAATGTGGTATGATACTCCTATCACCAGGAAAGGATAAGGTTTGAGGCTGTGTTACGTACGTTACTCTATACATTCGGTCGTATTTTTATCGCGCTCTATGCGCGCCTGTTTATGGATTTGGAAATTCTGTGGCAAGCGCCACTGCCGGCGGGCCCTAAACTCATCGTGGCCAACCACCCAAGTTTTAGCGATCCTTTTGTGCTCTCGCTGCTTTCTTCGCAGCCCATCTCCATTTTGATCACCTCCATTGCTTTTTTGGTGCCGGTGCTCGGCTTTTACCTCAAGCGTTCACGGCACATCCCGGTTGTCAAAGAGGCGGGACACTCGGCGTTCCAGGAAGCCCTCCGACGCTTGAAGGCCGGCGACACCGTGGCGCTCTTCATCGAAGGTCAAAACAGTCCGCCGGAAGGTGGCTTTTGTCCGCCGCGCACCGGCGCAGCGCGTCTGGCCCTAAGCACGGGGGTACCGATCGTTCCCGTAGGCATTCATATAGCGCGCGAACGACTGCACATTACCCAGGGGAAAATCAAAGGGGAGACTTACCCCGAATATTGGTACCTCCGTGGGCCGCTCCGCATCGTGGTGGGCGAGCCCATTCATCTCAAGGGCGATGTTGAGGATCGGCCTCATGTCAAGACGGAGTCACAGCGCATTATGCAGCGCATCGAGGCATTAGTCCACGAGGGCGAGAAACGCCTTCAGGAAAGCGCCCGGCGTCGCCAAGAGAAAAAAGCCCGCGCCTCTGAGGAACGAAAAAAATAAGGCAAAAAGGGCTGTTGTCTATGGAGTGCTGAGCAATGATAGACGTTTGGGGTGTATTCTCGAATGCTTTGTGGATTCTGGGATTGGCCGTTTTACTGGCCGTATGGAGCTATGCCTCCTACGAAGCCGGTCTTAGCAAGCAAAAAGTCCACCACAAGCTGAATGAGCTGGGTTACGCCCTGGCGTTGGACGGTGGCATGCTATTGTTTCTCGCGGGAATGATCACCACCGAAGATCGTGGTTGGGCGCGTGCTTTGTGGATCGGGCTTGCCGTCGGCGTGGTGATCGAGGGTGTCAGGCGCATCCTGCAACATCGCCAAGCCGCCGCATCGGCGCGCCGGGGCAACGATTAGGACAATGACCGAATCCCCCCATGGTTCCGGCGGCGCGATGCCCAAACCGCGGGCGCTATGGCTCGCGTTGGGACTGCCTGTTGGCGGGTTATTCCTCGTAGGATGGATCGGCCGGGTGAGTGGCGCGGTCCTTGTCCATACGCTGTTGGGAATGACAGGTGCTGCCGTAGGCGGTGTGGCAGCAGGTATCACCGCCAAACGTTTTCTGGCAAACGGCAAGAATACCCTCGAGACGTTATGGGGTCTCGGGGTAACAACGGCGATTGGCCTCGTCACCATCGGCTATATGTATCTGTTTTATATCCAAAAGGACATGCAGACGATCCTCGCCCTGCCCCGCAATGTCGAGCAAACCTTCATTTTCGTAGAGTTCCTCACGGCTCAATATGCCGGAATCCTGTGGGCGGGACGATGGTTTCCGCCGAACGCAGCTCCTGGATAGGATTTGCAGGATGAGACAAACCCATCCCGAGGAAAGAAAACGGTCAGGCCGACCATGACAGCATCGGCAAACCCGCGGTTATGATATAATTGGCCCGTGTTGCGCAAAGTCTGGGACTTTCTCGAGTTAATTAAGTTCGAACATACCATCTTTGCCCTACCCTTTGCCTATATCGGGATGTTCCTGGCAGCAGATGGTTGGCCAACGTGGCGGCAGTGCGTCTGGATCAGCGTGGCGATGGCTGCGGCGCGAACGTTGGCGATGAGCGTGAACCGCATCGCGGATCGAACCTTCGATGCCCGCAACCCTCGCACGGCCAACCGGCCCCTGATCACCGGGCGCATCGCCCTTTCGACGGCCTGGACGGGGACACTCATCGCCGGTCTGGTGTTGGGCCTCGCGGCCTGGCAACTGGGGCCCTGGCCCCTGCGGTTGCTGCCCGGCGCACTGCTCTTCCTCGTGGGGTATGCGTTTACCAAGCGTTTCACGTGGCTCTCGCACTTTATTCTCGGCTTTACCGACGGTCTGGCTCCGCTGGGCGCCTGGGTGGCAGTACGCGGATCGCTGTTTGGGGTTGCCGCTGCGCCCGCCTGGTTATTGCTGGCCATCGTGACGCTGTGGATCGGCGGATTCGATCTCATCTATGCCTGCCAGGATGTCGAGGCCGATCGCGCCGCAGGATTGTATGCGATTCCGGCACAATTCGGCATTCCGGCAGCCCTTGCCCTTTCGACGCTCAGCCATGTCGTCATGATCACGCTCCTCATCATTCTGGGACGTGTGCTGCTTCTGACGTGGCCCTACTGGCTCGCTCTGGTGGTCGTGGCCGGGTTACTGATCTACGAACATAGTCTGGTGCGGCCGGATGACCTGGCGCGGGTCAATGTGGCCTTTTTTAACATCAACAGTTACATCAGTCTGACGCTGTTAGGGGGCGTACTCGGCGCCTTGTTTTTACGCTAACCACCTAACGAATTTCGCCGGAGTCCCATGACCACCCAGGGCTTTATCATTCTCGTCACAGTCCCCCGCTGCTGCTGCGCGCGGATCGCCAGATCCGCGTTTTATGACATAGCCGTTGAAAACGGGGAACTAACGTTCCCCTCTGAGCAAGCATGAGAAGACCCTAATGACCACCGAACCTATATTGACACTCACGCAGATCACTTTTATCCGGCACGGGCAGGTATATAATCCAGAGGGAATTGTCTATGGGCGATTGCCGGGCTTTCCGTTGAGCGAATTGGGCAAGTTGCAAGCGCAAGCAGCCGCGGAAGCCCTGCGCGTGATGCCACCGGCTGCCATTTTTAGCAGTCCGTTGCTCCGTGCACAACAAACGGCCGAGATTGTGCGTGCAGTGCAGCCTGAAGTTCCGCTGTACATCGCCGAGGAGCTTAACGAAGTGCATTTCTTCTTCGAGGGACAACCGCTGCTGGCTATGGCTGTCCGGGACTGGGATTTCTACAGCGACGTTGCCCCACCTTATGAACAGCCGGCGGATATTATTGCCCGGGTGCGGCGTTTCTTGATGCGGGTGCGACAGGATTACGCCGGTCAACATGTCGTGGCCGTCACCCATGGGGATGTGATTGCCTTTACCGCCTTGTGGGCATTCGGTGCCGCGCCGATCCCGGCGAACAAGCACACCCTGAAGACTTACGGACTGGCAGAGGATTATCCTGCCCTCGGCTCACTGCTGACCTTGATCTACGGCCCACAAGCCGATGGGGAGCGGCCTACGGCAGTCACCTATCGGCGGCCTTATGGTGAGGAGTTGGCCGATCGCGGTGTTTCACCAAAATAGGAGGAGATTGCTCGAATGGATACGCTGCTCATACAAACCCGCCCCGTGCGCGAGACATATTTCCGCACCGATGCGGCCCTGATGGCTAAACTGGTCCAAGGGCAGCATCCCACCCTGCTCTATATCGGATGCTCGGATTCGCGTGTGCTGCCTTCGCATATCCTGGACACGCATCCCGGAACGGTATTTACCACGCGCAACATCGCCAACATTGTGCCGCCGTATACCGCCATGCAACAGGGCGAGACGGCAGTGGCCGCCGTGCTCGAATACGCGGTGCTGCACCTCAAAGTCGCCGACATCGTGTTGTGCGGCCACAGTCACTGCGGCGGTATGCAGGCTTTGGCCCACATGGAGACGTTGGAACCCGGCCTGCGGCAGTGGTTACAGTATGCGCACAATGCGCAAGCGCGCATCCCCCATGCGCTGAAAGATGCTGCACGCTTGGATGCACTGATTGAAGCGAATGTGCTGCTGCAACTGGAACACCTGCGCAGCTACCCTTTCATTGCGGAGGCCGAAGGCGCGGGAACATTGCGGCTGCACGGCTGGGTATATGATCTTGCCACCGAGCGGGTACGGGCCTACGAGGCCGAAACGGGCCGTTTTGTCGAAGAGACGCCGTTCGGGGCGTGATGATGAAAATGGTGCAGAAGCTGCCGGACGCCGATTTTCGCAGATTCACGCCGATCATTTTTTGAGCCATCCCCAAAAATCCG
>FWPV01004973.1_pt1 | contig 27206 bp, 8 predicted proteins | sample 2228371 | NCBI WGS metagenome assembly FWPV01 (sample SAMEA103939776, study PRJEB20133) | metagenome
AATTAAATGCTATCTACTTATCTAAATTTTACTCCTTACAACACAAAAAGGAGAAGAACCAAATTTTCTTTGGACAATACTGATTTTTTATGATAAAAAATCCAAAATTTATTTATTTAATTTTTTGCTTTTTTTTTCTTTTTTCTATATTATCTTATTTTTGTTGTGGGAGAAAATATAAACCTCATTTTGAAATTTACCAAAGCAATACCAACAAGCAAAATCCCCTTGTTAAATCTTCAAAAAGAGATATTCTTGTAATTGCACAACGAGGAGCCTCTGCAGATTGTCCTGAAAATACAATACCTGCTTTTGAAAAGGCAATTGAATTAGGTGCTGATATGATTGAAATTAATGTTCACCAGACGGCTGATAAAAAAATTATTGTTATGTATGATGAAACTGTTGACAGAACTACAAATGGAAGTGGCAAAATTGCTGAGCTGAATTCCGACTACATTGCCACTTTAGATGCTGGAAGCTGGTTTAATAGTAAATTTAGTGGAACAAAAGTCCCATTTTTAGATGATGTCTTAAAAATTGCAAATGGCAAGATAACAGTCGATATCGAAATAAAATGTTCGGGCTGTGCTGAAGAAATATTAAAAATTGTTGAAAATAATCAAATGGAAGATAAAGTGATAATATCTTCTTTTAACTTTGAGGAACTAAAGCTTCTTTATTCGAAAAACAGTAAAATAAAAATTTGTCCACTTCTGGATGAAATTGATTTATATTTTGAGCATACCCAATTATATGAAAATTTTATCCCTTTTGCGGTAATTTTTAAATGGAATGGCCGCCCGGATTATAAAATAATCCAAGCCGATAATATTCCTGTTTTTTCTTACACAATAAATGATGAGGAATCTATTAATACAGCCATAGATTTGGGAGTTGAAGGTATTATTACAAATAAGCCTGATTTGGTGATAAATATATTAGAAAACAAAACCGAGGCTCTAAAAATTGTAAAAGGTCCATACTTGCAAAATGTTTCTCAAACAGGAATTACAATTATGTGGGAAACAAATATTTTATCAGATTCATTTATTCATCTTGGCAGAACTTCAAGTTATGAACTTGTAGTAAAAAGGGATAAAACAAATAGGCTAATACATGAATTTTCTCTAAGAAGTCTTTCGCCAAACAGAAAATACTACTATAAAGTTGAATCCACTAGAGTCTCAAAAGTGCTTAGCGATGGATATTACTTTAAAACTGCCCCATCAGAAGAAACCCCATTTAGTTTTGTGGCATGGGGAGATAATAGAACAAACTTTGACATTTGCACCAAGATAAATAAGCTCATTTTAAGTAAAAACCCTGATTTAATAATAAGCACTGGAGATATTGTAGAATCTGGAATTTCTTATAATAGGTGGGAAAAAGAATATTTCACTCCTGCAAGAAATGTTATGACAATAATTCCTTCATTTGTTTCTATTGGAAATCATGAGCAAGATGCTGAATGGTTTTACAAATTTCTATCACAGCCAGCAAATGAAACTTGGTATTCTTTCGATTATGGAAATTCTCACTTTATAAGTTTAAATTCTGAGAAGGATTATTCAGCAGCAAGTGAACAATATAAATGGCTAATAGAAGATTTAGAATCAGAAAAATTTAAAAAAGCAATATGGAAATTTGTTTTTTTTCATGATCCACCCTATACAGAAGGAAGACATTCCCCAAATACAAATATTCAGGAAATATTAGTTCCTTTATTTGAACGATACAAAATCAACATAGTTTTTAATGGACACAATCATTGCTATGAAAGAGGTTACAAAAATGGAGTATACTATATTGTAACTGGAGGTGGTGGGGCATCTTTATATAGTTGGAAACGAGATGACCCTGTAATAGAAATTTTCGAAAAAAAATTCCATTATTGCCTTATAAACATAAGTGGCAAAAAATTACAGTTTTTTGTTTATGATTATGATGATAATTTGTTAGATAGTTTTTTAATTAACTTATGATTATAAAAAAATAACTTTTTTGGAGACTCAGCCTGCTCTTTTTTGCCCCCAAATTTTCACTAATTTGTTGAAAATTTTAAGAAGTTATTAGAAAATGCCAATTTTAGGTATCTTTTCTTCCTGAATCTGAAACTCCCCTAAATAGAGGGAATTATTTTTTGAAAAAGTAAATTCTTCCCTCTACAACCTTGACGGATGACTCGCACCAAATGAAATGTCCCATACCTTATGAGCCTGTTGCACAAGTCAAAAAATCGGAATAACAAGTATTAACCTGCGTTAAAAAACCGCATAAATAGACGCAGATTGTAGGGCAAGGCTTTAGAGGCTGTCCGACAATTCAAAAAATTACACTTTTTTGTATAAGTTTTCCTACTAAACTTATACAATTTTTAGCCAAAATAGGGGTTGTCGGACAGCCTCTTTAGCCTTGCGATAAGCAAACCTAATGGTTTGCCCTACATTTGTTGGTAACTCACAGTAGCAAGTTTTAACCTGAATTAGAAAACCACATAAGTAGATACGGAATAAAGTAGATTACTTCTGTAAATAAACAAAAATGGAGTTCTCCAAAAGGCTCTTATGCTCCCACAAACTAAAAACCCCACAACTAACAGCCCTGAAATTATCATCTTTCTCCAACAAAGCCCTTAAAAACTTACTTTTGGAACTTCCCTTTCTACTTTATGTACAATTTCAAAAAATTCTTCCTGCTTAAAGCCAAACATTCCAGCAATTATATTTGATGGAAACATTTCAATTTTATTATTATAAAACAATACTGCATCGTTATAACTTTGTCGGGCAAAAGCAATTTTATTTTCAGTTGAAGTTAGTTCTTCTTGTAATGCTAAAAAATTTTGATTTGCTTTTAACTCAGGGTAATTTTCAACAACAAGCAGAAATCTACTCAAAGCTTCTGTAAGAGCATTTTCTGCTTTTGATTTTTCACCTATTCCAGTTGCGCCAGCAGCTCGGCTCCTCGCATTTGTAATGCTTTCAAAGGTTTCTCTCTCGTGTTTCATATATCCTTTTGCTGTTTCTACTAAGTTTGGAATAAGGTCATGCCGTCGCTTTAATTGAACATCAATTTGCGACCACGCATTCTTAACTTGATTCCTTAATCGTATTAATGAGTTGTAAAGCCAAATTATATAAACAATAAAAAATGCTATTGCAAATAAAATAAGTATAAAAATACTCATTCTTTCGCCTCCTTATGATTTTATTCTCCACTAAGTAATTTCTTTATACTTTCTTTATATTCATTTTCTAATTCATAACATCTTAAGCAATCTTTTGCTAATTGTATATTATCCTTATTTTCTATGTCACTGTAAATGATTTTTTCAAATTCTTTTTCCAGCTCATCTCTTAATGGCTTAATTTCTTTGTTGAAAAATCTATCATCTTTATTTATTTTTTTTACAAGTTCAAAATTTTCAGAACAATATTTAAAAGAGTTTTCATAGTTATTGAAAAAAAATTGTGGATCTTTTGTAAATACCAATGGTTTAAATAAAGAAAGGCAAGGATAAGAAGAGGCTGTAAACCAGATTATTCTTTTTCCTTTTTTATAATCAATAATAAGCGAGGCTGTTGTGTCGGATTTAATTAACTTCCCAGAATGCATACAAATTGATTTCATCCCGTTTTTCTTCCTATTTTGTGGACTTATATGAGAACGAAGTATGGCTTTAATTTCTGCAAGATTAATTTCCTTTTCTTTTAGATGCGAAAAAGTATAGTTTCGTCTTAAGTTCCCTTGAGCAAAAAAGGTTATGATTTTATTTTCATATTCTTTTTTAAAATTCTTCCCTTTTGAGTTTTCATCACATTTGTCGTAATCTCCAGTAATTGAATAAGAATTTGAAATCGAATCGTATTTGCTAATTTTTTTATATGCCCAATGTTTTCCAGCAGTTTCTAATTTATAGGCATCAAAGTCATCTTTAATAAGAAATGAATTGCAATATTTTATACTTTTTCCTGCATAACTTGCATCTCCTCCCTGTTTATATGTTTCAATAATATGAATAATAAAATTTAAAGCCTCTTTTGCGGTTTTTGAATTATGAAGTGCTAATCTGAGTATGTCCATTCCAAGCAAGGCTTTTTCCTCAATTTTGATTTTTGGAAAAACTGCTTCATTTCCAATTGAAACACCAACCTCATTAATGCCCATTTCAGCTCCCCAAATCCAAGCAGGACGAGAAATAATTGCTGAATATTTGTTTTCAAATTTCGGAATTACCTCTTTTAATACGGCATATGGACCGTCTTCATATTTTTTTAACCTTACTTTGTAATTATTAGGGTTTAAATCTTTTTCTCTAAAGTCTGTGTATTGAATAAGTTGAAGCTCATTAGGATGTCTGTCGGAATTCTTAGCAAAGTAAGAACTTTTTATCTCGTCATGATATACAAGAGTATCGCACATAAAAAATCTCCTTAAAAAAGTGGGGAAAATTTAAGGAAGTAGATTTGGTCTTAAATTATTTGCATGTCATTGCAAATTACATCTACAATGGTTAATAACTCAACGCAGATTGTAGGGCAAGGCTTTAGCCTTGCGAAAAGCAAACCTAAATGTTTGCCCTACATTTTATGGGGTAAGTTTCTGACAAATTAGTGTCATACTCTGTTTTGTTATTGTGCTTTGTTCCATCAACCATAAACCAAAGACTATCAACCATACTAAAATCGGTACGGATTAGATCCTGACAATCAGCGTTAATCTGAGTCCTAAAGTTTTGTTTTAATTTTTGCACTTTGCCTTGTGCTCTTATAATCTTTTCCCTGCTGCCTCAAGATATATATCCAGCGAGCGGTTAGCTGAACTCGCAATAAATTCATCAAATAAATCCATATTACCATCATGAGTCTTTTCGAGGGCATTATAATATTCAATTCTATCCTGATTTTTTATTACTGCAGATGGGTAATCATATTTTAGCAAAATTAAGTTCATTAATAATCTCGCTGTTCTGCCATTTCCATCAACAAAGGGATGAATATGAACAAGCTTAAAATGTGCATAAGATGCAATTTTAACAGGATGGAATCTTTTCAATTCAATATTTTCGATTTCTCTCATCAATTTTTTCATCAAAGTAGGGACTTCATGTGCCTTAGGAGGCAAATAATTTGAGCCGCTTATTCGCACCTGAATTTTTCTATACCTGCCAGCACTTTCAGGAGCAATTTCCTTTAATACAATTTTATGAATGTTTAAAATATCTTTTTCAGAGCAAATTGTTTTTTTTGATGCTAAATTTTCAATAAAATCAATAGCTTCCTTATGGTTAGTTACTTCTAAATGTTCCCGCAAGGTTTTACCTCCAATTGTCAGCCCTGTTTCAAGAACAAATTTAGTTTCCTGCAAAGATAATGAGTTTCCTTCAATTGCATTGCTGTTATATGTCCATTCTACATCAAAGTATTCTTTTAATTTACTAATGGTTTCAGGTGATAATGGTCTTGCTTTATCTAATTCCTTTTTTTTATTGGTAATGTGACTTAATAAACTATCTAATTTCATAAATTTTATACCACTTTGGATATTCACATCTCATTGCGAACCCCGAATACATTTAATTGTTTCAACCGTTCAAAAAGTTCGAACGGTTCTAACGATTTAAATTATTTTAATGGGTGTAGATTCATCCTCTGGTGGACAATCCATCTTCTGTCATTCTGACCCTGAATTGTCACTCATATTTGCTACTGTTCAGGGGAAGAATCTCATGAGATTTGTGTGCAGACACAAATGAGATTGCCCTGCCTTCGCTAAAGCTTTGGTGGACAGGCACACCTTTGGCTCGCAATGACAATCGTGGGTGTATTTTCAGTTTTTAGTATGAATAAAATGGATATTATCCATTCCGGTTACTTCTATGAAACTCTTACGAGTTAAACCCGACGCTGAATCCGAGGTTAAACCCTCGCCTACATAACTTCCTCTTAGACTCTAACTATGAACCATCAACTATGAACAAATTCTATGAAATCCTTATGGATTATATCCTGAAAATCACTGTTAATCTGCGTCCTGAAATTTTATTCTTGATTTTTGCTTTGTGCCTTTGTGTGAGAAATAGAAAATTGAAAATGTTTTATCTCATTTTCCTTCCTTCAAAACTTTTTAACAGATAAAATTATTTCTCTGCTTACTTTTATAATCTCTTTTGTTATTTTTAGCGCCGTCTCTGCATTATCTTTAGTGTAGGCTTCTTTTGGTAAAATGTCAGGTAGCCCATTGGGATATCTTGTTGGAATATAATATTGGTCGAGAATAACAGCATCATTGTAAATACTTGCAAATTTGCTTTTAATACTTTCTTCTTCCCTTAATTCATCAATTAGCTTCTTTACCGAATGCCCCCACAATATTTTATTAAGGAAATAACCCACACCTTTTAAGGATTTTTCAGCAGACTGCTGTGCTAAAAAACAAGCTTGGGCATACTTTGAAATTGCTATCAAGCCTTCTACTGCTTCTAAATCGTCTTCTGCTTGCAATAACCATCTTTCTGCCTCTCTCTTAAAAGAATCAGTATTCATAGAGAATAGTTCCTCCCTCTTCTATTTCTTTAAAGAACGGTTTGTTCTTCATAATATTATTCCATTCATGTTCTGTGTAAACAAGCAAATCGATATCATACCCTGAAATCTTGTCGTATAATAAATTTAAGTATTTTGCCGACCTTTCTACAAAATTCTCATCTACAGTTTCAAATATAAAAATCAAATCAATATCACTATATTCCGTGTTATTTCCCTTTGATAGCGAACCAAAAAGAATTATCTTTTTAACTTTGCAACCTTTACCGATTTTGACTATATTTGAAAATATCTTGTTTTTTTCCATTTCATTCGTTTGCATATAAATTCTGGAATTTTGTCCATAACCATCTATAACAAGCTTGTTCGTCCACCCTGCCTGAACGGTCTGAAGACTGTTCACTACCATATTATAAAAACTGTAGGTCAAGGCTTTAGAGCCTGTTGCACAACTAATTAAAATTAAAGGAGAGAGAAAGACAACAACTTAAAGTTGAAAATTTTAGTAAAATAAAATTCATAAAAGTATCAAAAAATCTAAAAAGTTTAGAATTTAATGACAAATCAGTGTCAGACTCTGGTTTGTCAAAAACTCGGGTTGTTCCTGCCTGTGATTGCAAACAACACAAGCTTCGCTTTGGCGCCCAGTAGCAATTAGAGTTAATCCGTAATGTTTTATTAAAAGACTTATGAGAGCCGATTTCAGATTTTTACAGTCTTAGTCTTTTATCAAATGCAAGATTATACAAACACCAGCATTCTTTATTTACCTTACTATCCCTATTTTTCCTTTCTTAGTTACAACAGAGCGGTTTACAGTATCCCTTGCTGTGAGATAATAGAAATATATACCGCTTGCAACCTGTCGTCCAGCGCTATTTCTGCCGTTCCACCTTATTAAATCTATACAACTTGGAGCATTCGCACTGCAGACCACTCCTGGTTGCATTGGGTCAGCCAAACCATATAAACTTACTACCTCTTTTCCCCTCAAATCATATATCTTTACACTCACTTCAAATTGATTGTAACTTCCTGTGTATTTATCTGCATTAAAAACTATTTCTCCTGCACCAAGCCATGGGTTTGGGTATGTATGTATATTTGTAAGCTGAATTGGTGCAAATATATCAGGTGCATAGCCTAATCTCGCAAGAAATACATCGTATCGTGAGAAATGGTCAGACCATACTGTTATCGTGTTGTTCGCAGTATCTACTATTCCATCTATTGCAATCCACCGGTTGTTTTCGTCATCCCAATAATACACATGTAGTTGATTTTCTTCCTCTGTGCCATCTATGCCCCCAATTTGCTCAGATGTGTAGTGGAATATCAATCTTATTTGAGCATCAAATTGTGCTCCATCAGGATAAAATTCCCGTGCTATTCCCGTTGACACCAGTATCGCAAGTTCATCATCGTTTGCATCATTTGAAGGAACTCCAGGTGAAAATTCTGTGGGCACATCAACTGATATTACCATTTCCTTCTTTACTACATTTGCTGGAAATACCGCAGTAAGAACTCCATTGTAGAAAAGCAATCCTCCATTTTCACTTATCGTTGATTCATTGCTAAGTTGCAGGGTTTTTAATTCTCCATTATTAGTGAATGTCTTTTGGGCAATGTATGTCCAAGGTCTATTGGTTGTATCAGGACAAGAATCACCAAAGCATTGTTCCATACCAAACTCGTTATAATCTCCACCTGTAACAAGTTGTGGTGTTGGGGTAGCATAAGTTGCCTGGTCTCCAATGTATTCAAGGTAGGTATCAAAATTCACTCCGCTAAAGAATGTTCCGGTTATATCAGGATGAGATATAAGATTCCATAATTTCATTGTGTTTGATTTGTCAACAGAATAAGATACTAAAGTTGAATCTGCGCTCCATGCAGGGAAATATGCCGGGAAAGTGCCATCAGTCCCATACTTATATATCCTGTAAACTCCAGCATCGCTTAAACTGGTTATAGGGAAGCCTCCTACAGCTGTTAAATCTATGTAGTATATACTTGTCTTACTTACTGCCCCTAATTCACCTGGGTTTTCCCAAACCACAAATGCAATTTTCTTACAATCTGGCGACCATTTCGGTCTCATTACCCAATATCCGTCTGCACTTAAGTCTATTAATTCTGCCACTCCTGAATCTTGGTAGGTATATATATTTTGAGCATTTTTAGTTGGTCCAAATATTCCCAGTTTATAGAGATTCCAGCCATCATCTTCTGGTGTCATAGAAGCTATCAGTCTATCTGCACAGCTCATTGTGCCTCCTCCAGGGGCTGGACAAAGGTTATCCACTCCGCTGCAGGCACTATCTGACCAATCAGGGTCTCCAAATGCTAATAGTAGCCCGCTCTCATTATAACTTATTATGTGGCTTGAGTCGGAATCATAAGAACATGGATTATAAAGACTGTCACAACATCCACCACAATTATCCATGTCAAGATTGCAATCTGTTTCATCGAATAGCTCACAGTAAGTTTTATCTGCATCTTCGCCAAGTCCATTTGTTGTATTTGCAGAAACATAAGCAAGTTGCATTAACCCATTTTCATCCTGCACTGTAAACACAACTTTGCTATCGTCAGGGGTAAATGATGTGCTAAATCCCTGTCCTACAGGTTCTCCACATCCTCCGCAATATGCATTATCATTTGTTAGCCTTGCACAGCTCGTCCATAGCCCCCCTGAGTATTCAACTGTATATAAATTCCAACTGCTCATAGGTTGTGTTCCACTTGCTGCACCTGTTCCCAGTGTATCACCGCATGGATTTTCTTCTGATGCTGTCATAATTATTTTATTACCCTCAAATGACCAACTTGGGGTTATTACAGTTGATGAAGAAGTGCCTGCTTGTGGAATTGGCTCGTGCACAGGGATCCCACAGGCTTGGACAGTTGCTCCTGCTGGGTTATTTACAAGCCAAACTGTGCTCGTTGCCCACTTCCATTCCTGCGTTCCTGTTGCATTATCCGTATCTTCTGCATAAAAGACTCCATTTAAAAAGATTGCTGTCGGCTTTGCTGATAACGATGGGGCTGTCCACTGGTATCTCCAACTGCAAGTTGAACAATCATAAAATGACGACATTACTGTATCACAACTTAATCCACTCATTCCTATTTCCACCTTAGTTTTCCATCCAACTCCAATTTCCGTATATACATCTGAACCTATGCCTGACACTTTTACCGTGATGGTTGAGCCTTCAGGTGGTATTTGATAACCGTTATCGGGGTCTACAACAATTACATTTCTTCTTCCATCTTTTACTCCACCAGAAGCTACAGTTAGGGAAGAAGTTGCGAAACCTGACAATGTTCCTGCCACGATTTGTTTGTCTGTTGAGCCTCCGCTTGTTAATGTAACAGTAACAGGAGTTGTCCCTGGCTCATATTTACAAAAATTCCACCAGCTATCATAAGCAGAAATTGAAGCTATAGCAGCATCTACTGCTACGGTTGCACCAGTTGGATTATCTGCAATCATTATTCTGCTATTAGTAGAATCGTAAGACCATTGACCTACAGATGGAGCAGTATTGTTATCAATATTAACGAGGTAAGTTGCTGTGGAACCTAAAACATAAAGTACGGTAGCTGGCTTATCAGGTAAAGATGGTGAAGTTGAGCAATAGGAGCCTGTGCAAGGGGGAACACATCCTCCACCAGAGCACCAGCCAGTTATTTTCGCCCCTCCTCTTGTCATTTGCCCACCTGTAACCGTCAGCGAAGCCGTAGTCGCCGGCTTTATTTCAAAGGTCACATTTCCACTTATTCCATTATTATCTGTGAAAACAAGGGTGGTTGTTGCGGCACGGTATAATAATGGTCTTTCGCCTGTTGGCGCATTACCGACATTGAGAACAGCTTCATAAGGCCTATTGGGAACTTGCTCAAATGCAGAAATTACTACTGAATCATTAGGAAACAGTGGTGCAGTTCCTGCGGGTGCATTCCCCGCTCCGCTCCAGGTATAATCTCTTCCAGGTATATCTGCATTGTAGCAAGTTGCATTTGTGCCGTCTGCTCTCTTTGCTAAAATTGTCATTTCAATAGGACTTCCAGCTATTCTGCTATCTACAGGAGTGTCTATTGTTATACTATAATAAGCAGGCTCCTCAGCTCCATAAATGTAAGTAAATGCTGTTACTGGTGCACTTTTATTCCCAACATTATCGACAGTTTTTATTCTTAAATACCATGTTCCATCAGTTAAAGTTCCTGAAGCAACATCATAAGTTGTTGCTGTCTGAAAATTAGATGGGTCATCTGTTGCGTTCTGCGTGAATGATACATAATATCCTCGCAATCCTGCATTAATTGCAGGGTTATCCGTTACCGCACTCCAGGAGAAACAAGGAGAGGGATAAGTATAGCATTTACTATCATCTATTTTTTCAGAAGGAACCCCACAATTGTCTTCATATCCATCAACTGGCAAAGGAGATGGATTATTAGGAGCAATTGTATCGGAGGCATAAGTATAGGTATTAGTTGAATAATAGTTTGAAACATTATCATATATTGTTATGTTAGTTGGGGAAGAAGTATCAGAATCACCTGAATCGAATCCAAAATCGCCCGACCACGATGAGCCTGTAATTATGTAAGTCTGAGTCGTTACATTAATAGAAGGTTCTTCTGTAAATACAACTTTCCATAATCCACTGCCACTACCATCAGATGCTGTTCCGCTTAGGGTTCCAGTTGCAGTTGAAGGCATCTCATCAGAGAACCACATTTTATTTCCTGAGATATATAAATAATCGCTTGCAGGACTTTCTGACCAGCCTGTTGGAGTCATTGTTGGTGAAGTTACATCTCGCACTACTATAATTGTATTTGAACCAACATTTGCTACTCTATCATATATATACACAGCTAATGTTCCACTATCTGTCTCTGCCCCTCCTAAAGTATATGGTCCTATGTCATATTCAAAATCAGTATAATCATAGTCCGCGGGTGTATCTGAAAACATTGTTGAACCTGTAGCATTTCGAAGCCCTGCTCCGCTGTCAATAGCAGTTGCCTTGACGGTAAATTCTGATGCCCCCTGATTGCTGTAATATATGTGTGTTGTCCCAGACGCATATAAGTATTCCACACCATTGTCCTCATTTATAGAAGCTATCGCTATTGGTGTTGGCGCATTATTATCCTCTACAAAATTAATTGAAGTTGTTGCATAGTTACCTGCCCTATCATAAATTGTAAATATTACTCCGTTTTGGTCTCCTGCGAGTGCTTCAACGGTATATTGTATAGTTGATGTTGGAGTAGAATAAGTTGTTTGTAATGGCTCGCCGAATGCGGCTGAACCTGTCATCCTTTCCATACTTCCTTCCGCTGAAAGGTTATCATCCCAAGTAATACTTACTGTTATAGTTGAAGGGGCTCCTTGCTCTGAGATACTCTGGAAATATATTGTGCACGCAGGTGAAGAAGCGGGATTACAACTGACTCCATCTCCCGTTCCATAAAAATATGGCTCATTATCAGATGTTACTGAAATTGATGTGAATGTTGGGCCTGTATTATCTTTCCAGAATCTAAATCCAGAAGTCAATGCAATATAGGAATGGGATGCGGTATTTCCAGCAATATCAGCCACCTTTATGCTAATCTCATTTCCACCAAAGGATAGATTTGCCCAATTTACAGCCCAATTGTCAGTGTAATCTGTATTCCTATCGTCTGTAAATATATTTTCCCAATCTAAAGCATTAATCCGAAATTGAGCATAATCCAATGATGAACTGTCAGTTCCACATACTCCTGCTCCAGTGCAAATAAAATCTATGTCTATTATTGCTCCTGGGTCTGTATCATGCCAGGTGTCACTTCCCGCCGCTGGCGAATTATAGACTATTGTCGGCGCAGTCCAGTCTGTGTTGAAATGTCTGTCAATTTGTGCGGTATTTGATGCATAATCCCAGCTTTTTACTCTGATTGCACACTTATTGCTTCCTTCAACATCACACCATTGCCCCGAACCAACAGTTATATTCGCACTTTGATTTGAGCCACAAGAGACAGAACCTCTATCTGTCCAGCTACTTCCTTCATCTGTGCTCGTGTATAATTTGCAATCCAGTGTTCCAGAAAGAGCATCAGTTGCATCATATTGAATTGAGAAAGTAGCCGAAGCCCAGCTTCCTGATGCTGGCGTTGGCGGCTCATCATAAGCAACCGTTGGCGGAGTCCAGTCAATTTTATAATATATTGTTGTTGACGCTAAGTTTGTTGCATTATCAGTAGTTCTCAGCAATACCCTACATGCTCCGCTTCCTTCTCCACTTCCTTCATTCCTACAATCCTGCCCTATTCCTACAGTAATAGTTGCAGAAGTTGGTGAGTTGCAAGTTCTAAAAGTCCAGTCTTTCGTCAAATCCCAGCTTGCCCCATTATAACTTTCCACCCTATAACTGCAGGTGGCAACTCCTGATAGGCCGACCTGGTCACCATCAGAAATATCTATCGTAAAGGTTGCATTCTTCCATGTTCCAGAGGAAGGCGAATTAACTGTAACCGTCGGTGGGATAGTATCTTTCTTCACATGGAAAACATAGGTTGCAGTTGTGAAGAAATGAGCTAAATCCTCAACTCGAACTGATACATAATTTGTTCCTTCTATCATTGAATTAAAAGTTGAGCCAAGTAGAGACCAATTTGTATAAGGCGTGGGGATGGTTTCACCAACAAGCGTCCAATTTTCCACGCAGTCAGCCCCGGGGCAAGCACAATCCGCTGCCGTCTTACATACTTTAGTCCAGAACTTTATAACTTTTGAACCACAGCTATCATCAAGCACAACATCATAAATTCCAGTATTTGCATTTCGCCAGGTATCATCGCCAGATTGATTATCTGTTATTGAAGGAGCTCCATTATCATATCCATACACAAATCCTGTTATTGTTGAAGTGGCATTATCGACTCTATCTTCTGTATATAATCTCAGGGAATATGTTGCCCCGCAAACAAGTGACCCTGTTGAATAATAAGTAACATTAGTAGCATAATTTGGAATGAAAGCAGGGTCAGTTGAAAAAGCCATATAATACCAATCCACGCCAACTGCATCGCCAATCGGATTATCTACTCCTGAAGTCCACTCAAAATATGGATTTGGATAAAAATACCACTCGCCTGAAGTAAGTTCCTCATTCTTTCCAGAACTATCCCAGCCAGTAAATGTTGTTGGATTCGAAGGGTCTGCATTATCATATCTGAAATCAATCTTTACTGTATCATAATTACCAGCCTTATCAAAAACTTTAAATTCTTTTCCAAGTTCGTGGTCTTCCCCTGCATCAACAGTATATGAGACTTCCCAGGGGGGACCCTCATGGTCCACAGGTAATTCTCCACCAAAAGCAGAATATCCTTGTAATCTATCATATGCACCGGGGCATGCATCTGTCCATCCTATTCTTACATAAACAATTTGTCCTGCACCTTCACCCGCTAGGCTATTAAACCATGCTGTGCATGATGGAGATGGATATAATGAAGGATCGCAAGTTGTTGCTCCATAATCATTTGTTCCATAAAATCTACCTTCATTACTTGAGTAAACCTCAATTGTATTTATCTGAGGGGGTAGTGTATCTTTTCTGACAATAAATCCTGTGGAATCTTGAACAAAATTGTCTGTTCTTACATTACCACAAGCATCAGCAACTTTAATGGAAACATAATTATTGCATTGCCCTATATTATTCCAGTTTGCGTCTGTATCCCATCCCCAGTTTGCTGTATAATTTGAGCTTTGATTGGTGGTAAATATATCAATCCAGGCTGAGCCTGTGGAATACTGAGCATAATCAAGCGGACAGCGTGCTACCCATCCGAAATCTATATCTATTATATTTCCAGGCGGAGCTGTTCCAAACCATCCTATCGTCTTCCCTGCCCCAGGATAAGCATTATAAGTTATTGTAGGATCGGTATTATCCTGCAATAAGTTCAATGTAAATGTCTTTGTATTTCCAGCTCTATCATGAACTGTAAATAAAATATTAGTTTCATCCCCTTCACCTGCATCTATTTTATAATATTGGCTCCATCCATCTGCACCATTTATATCCGCTCCGGGTGTAGTTCCATCATAAGTTGGAGTTTCTGAAAACGCATAACTTCCTTCAAATTTATAAACTCCTGTAGAAACAGGTGCATCACTCCATACAACTTCAATCTGCATCTTCTGTCCTGCGCCTTCGCCTCCGAGATTGTTGAAATATGCTGTTCCTGTTATAGGAGTAGTTGTTGTTGAAATTGTCGGAATGCAACTATCGCTTGTTCCACATAAGTAAGTCTCTTTATCAGAAGTTATTCTTATCTCCAATATTGTTGGAGCAGTTATATCATAATAAGTGGAATCCTTATTGTGAGTAGTTTGGATATTCCCTTTTTCATCTTTAAATTCAATCCAGACTGTTTTAAGACCTTCGCCTGAAGTGCATCCCGCTCCAGTCAGTATATTGAATGTGCAAGAATATCCTGTTTCATTGCATTTTGTTTCATAAGGAATCCAGGATGCACCGGAAAGTGCACCTTCTGTGCAAGCAAGCCGCATCCAATCTGCATTATTGCAAGCAGTTCCTGCAGGGTCTTCACATGAAATTGCAATCGTAGGTGTTGCATACCTTGTGAACCCATCATTATCAGCGATTAATATTGTTCCCGAGGTAGGTGGAACACAATAAGGTGTAGAAGTAGCAATAACAAAATTACTTGCTAATTGCTCTTGATTTTCTGGAGAAACATCTGGATCTGCACCTGTATCTTTCTCATTTCCTTCATAGCCTTGGAGCATTCTATTTAAACTTTGCCCTTCTAAAGTTGTAGGGGCTGGAGTAAACGGTGTTGCAGTTGCTCCTTCAGGTAAATCGCTTGCCTGAAATACTCCCCACACTACTAAATCTATCGAAGATGTAGCACCAGCGGATTGCTTCAGGAAGATTTCGTCACCTGTATTATTTAAATTTATCGTTCCAGCTCCCCACTGATTTACCTTACTTGCTTCACAACCAAATCTACTTATGAATGCGGTCTGACTTGCTGTAAATATATAAAGTGATTGCGATGCTATCGAACCCGAAGTAATTGTAAAATCGCCTGCATCTATTGCTCCACCTCCATCATCTCCATCTCCCAGTACATGCCCTGCTAAGTTATAACTCGTCCTGAAGGGATTATATAATTCAACAAAATCATCTCCATCGCCTGCCTGTGTTCCATCATATTGCACCTGGTCTATCGTTACTTGAGAAACATTCACACTGACACCGTCTATTTCTACTGCCTGGCTTCCATCTGATACCAAGTATGCTCTGAAATAAAATGTTCCACCTCCTATATCCTCACTAAATTGCTGGACATTTTCATCAACTTCTTCAGCAGTATTTGATTGACTTACCCCAGAAGATAAAACCCAGTTTGTTCCATTCCAATAATACCAGTTGCTACCATTATGGCTTATTACATATTTTATACTACCTGCAGTCCTCGGTCCGCTAATTGAAGTAAAAGATATCAGTTCTTCAAAATCCCTACCTGTATTATTTCTTACCCAAGGTGAATCGGAGGGATAAGTTGGCGCCTGTTCAGAGGTATTTGGTGTAATTGTCAGATTCCCGTCTCCAGAAGTTTGCCTGCTATAATAGTTTAGCGTCCAGCTCTGCAACTGCGCAGTCCTCGTGGCTGTAGATACAATCTCTGCATATAACTTTATTGGATATGTCCCCGTTGCACACCCCACACCTTCAAGATTTACTCCTGCATTTGCATTTGGTGAAGTTATTGTGCATAATACTTGTTCTGTATCTGCATTTATAATTTTATAAGAAAGTGATGCTCCACTTTCCACCGTGTTTGGCGATTGAAATGATATTCCTCCTACCGCCCTCGGTCCCATATACCCAATTATCTCGTTTGAGGTTATATCACTTGGTGTTTTATAATATGAAAATATTGATACCTGATCATTATCACAATAACTGCTTGCACAAGAATATGGACAAGTAGGAGTATTCCATGTATTTGATACCCTTATCCAGTGAGTTCCCATTGTATTATTTAATGTGTAAGGACCGTATGTTCCTGTGTAACTTCCTGCTCCAGCGCAATTGAAGCAGTTCCAATTGGTCCATGCCCCAGCACCAGGTGCTAAATACCTGATTGATATTCTATTAGCAGCATCATAACAATGATAATTAACTGTTATTGTTATCTGTGAGCCTGGTGAAAGATAGGTCCCTTGATTTATTGTAATACCATCAATTCCTTCAGAACCATTGCAATCTGTGCCTGAACAATCGCTTGTTGGTGGGGTACCATTAACACAGGCCCTATCAGGTGTTGTTATATAATTTGTGCACCCACTACATGGATTTCCCCAGGTATCGTTACAAGTTCTTGCAGTGGTATTTATTATGTAAGATGAAAGTATATTTCCAGAAATTATCTGGACCGAATTTGAAGCAGAGATTAAGCTCCAATTATTAAAAGGGTCTGTAAATTGTGCTGAATCTAAGGTATTTCCTTTATTTGAAGCCGCACTTGCATTTGCGTTTCCATAATATATATAAATTGTTGAGTTGCCTGCAGGTATTGGGTCAGGCATTTTTACCCAAATTTTTGCAGTCTGTAAATTTGAATCATAATTTTCTATCCAGTAGTTTGCTATTTGGGTTACTCCGTCTGATTTAGTAAATCTTATATCATCTCCATCGTTCTGTGCATGAGAGAAATTAAAATTTGATTCGTTTAAATTTATTTGTATTTGATAACTTGCAGGCAAAGCAGCCCCTGAATTATTTATTGTTATTGCTCTTCTATATCCCCAAAGTGGGAAAACCGACACACCAAAAGTTGCCCAGGGCGGTGAGTTAGTTGTTTTTAAATAAGCATATCCATTTGAAATATTTACTTTTGCTGAATCAGATACTGTATAATCACCAGCGATTTCAAATGGCCATATCGATTGGTCGGTGCCTACCGTAAATGCCACTCCATTTGATTCTCCTCCCGAAGTAACGACTCTAACCAGCCCACTTTCTGCTCCTGATGGAACTGTGCAGGTGATGGATGTGTTCGTCCAGGAAGAGCAGGATGCTGTTTTGTTATTATAAAATTTTCCATAAGAACTTCCTTTAATATTGCCGAAATTATTTCCTGCAATAGTAACTACATCAGCCCAGTAACCTGATGATGGTGTAATTGAGGTTATAGTTGGTGTGAGAACTGAAAAATACGATGCAGGCACTTCATCTGACAAAACTCCGTTTACTTGCACTCTAATATAGCCCGATGCAACATCTGCAGGGGCATTTATTACTATTTGACTATTTGACCACGAATTCGCAGAACCAGCATCTATCCCTGCAAAATAGACCTTGGAACTTCCTTGTGCAATTCCAAAATTAGAGCCATTTATCGTTACTTCCGTTCCTGCAACACCTGAAGTAGGACTTATACTGGTAACTGATGGCGCAATTGGTAAGTTATATGTTATATCCACACTGTCAAGTTGAACTTTCTGGCTTCCATCTGAAACTAAATATGCCTTGAAATATAATGTTCCAGCACCTACATAATTATCAAAAGAAGTTGCATTTGCATTAATTTCTCCTGCTGTATTTGTTTGCGAAAATTCAGATGCACTTACCCACGCTGAACCATTGTGATAATACCAGTTTGTTCCATCATTTGAAATTTGATATCGCACAGAGCCTTCATTTCCTGCACCTAACGTCTCTTCAAATGTTAATAACTCTCCAAATACATATCCTCTTTCCAATATTGGCTGAATTGTTGGCTTATCAGTGTAATAAGAGAATACCTCTGCTTCTCCGACAGAAGTGTTAACGATAATAGAAGGCTGATTTCTTGTGTAATATTGATAAGTCCAGGAAGCAATTTCTGGTGAGCCTGGCGCATTTGTCATTGAAAGAGTTGCAGAAGCATAAACAGCAACATCAGTTTGAGTGCAGGTTGAAGTATCATATCCAGTATTTGCCTGAGCAGAAGTAATTGAGCACAGGACAGCATTTGTGGAAGCATTTCTTATAGTAAAGTTCAAGGAAGCCCCAGAGCCGCCTCCGGGAACAGTGTTTTGTGCCTTAAAAGTTTCGCCTATAAAAAATGGGGCAATTGCATTTGATCTAAAGCTACCTGCTCCAGCAAGAGTTGAAGTATAAGTATAAGTGAAACTGCCAGCAGGAGAAATATAATTTATGCCTGCACTTCCTGCTGCTGGGTCTGGTGCGTATGCTGTGCCTTGATTATATCCTGCACCTCCCCCATTTACAGTTCTACTGCCTACTACTTGTCCATTACAATTTGCAGAAGTTGATTCACAAAATATTTTTATTTTTCCCCCGCCACCGCCACCTCCAGGACCGGCGTTCAATGAATCACTTCCTCCTTTTCCTCCATTTGCTGATAGTGTTGCACCTGCTGTTACTGTTACACTTTTTCCCCTTATTATTATAGTTCCACCAGAGCCACCACCGCCACCACCACCACTACAATCATCATTATAGCAAAATCCAGCCGAGCCATTTTCTCCATTTGCTTCAACTCTTCCTTCTATTCTTATAACTTCAGCATCAAGCAGAATTGCCCCACCGCCGTTTCCACCTCTACCCCCATTTGCTCTTCCATTATTAGGGCAGCCAGCGCCACATGAGCTATCACCTGATTTTCCGCCTGCTCCACCGCCTGAACCAAAGTATAAATTGTTATCATCTGGTATTGTTCCGCCTCCAGTTCCTTGATTGCCTGCTCCAGAACCCCGCGCTCCGCCACCTTGCCCGCCGGCACCTCCATTTCCACCACCGCCTCCACCTGCTCCATCTAAATTCGCACCGCAGCCTGATGCCCTTCCCCCTTGCCCAGGCTGTGTCCCACTTCCGTTATTCCTAACATTGTAAACTCCATTTTCTGCCCCCCCTGACGCTCCCATCCCATTTGCATCTATGCTCGATAAACTATCTACATATATTGATTTTGCATACAGTCGCAATGCATTGTTTTGCGTTGTCTTTATCTTGCCACCATTCTTTACCATTATGTATGAATAATAACAACCAGTATTGCAATTTAATATCACTGTCTCCGAATCCACAACTAATGGGCTTAGCGGCGCTGTCACCATATCTATGACTATATCATTCCCAGTGGTGGCTGGAGAAGTCATATTGTATGTCTTTGTTATATTCGTCGATGAGTTAAGATTACCCCAACCAGTTACACCATCCGTAAATGTGTTTAAGGTCATTGTGTTTGATAAACTGCTAATATCAGTTGCAGATGGGTTATTGTAATACATGTATATTGTTGCTGAGTCTTGGATATAAGGCACTTTTACCCAGAAGGTTGCTGAAGAACCTGAAGCAAAATTCTGCGTCCAGTGATTAAGTAATGTTCCAGAAGAATCTGTAAATCTTATATCTTCTCCATTTGCCTTAGCATTAGCATAATCGAAAGTTGCATCAAGAGAGACTCTGACTTGATGGTTGGTGAGAGTATAACCAGTGGCAGTTATAGTTATAGCCCTTCTTCGCTTCCAGCTATCGTTACATTCTGCCACATTACACCATTCAGGGCTTACATTTGGGCGAAGTTGTGCCATATCTGATGAAACTGTTATTTTTGCTGAATCATAAATATAGTCGCTTGCAACTGTAAATGGCCAGGCTGAAGTATCGGGCGGAGCTTGTGTCGTAAATGTCCATGTGCTTGATGCATAATTCACATTCCCATACTGGTCTTTTGCAATAACTCGATAATCATAATTAGTTGAATATGATAATGTAGTTGGCACCGCCCAGGATGTGCCTGTCCAACTACTTTCTGCAAGAGACCAACTGCCTGTTGCATACTTTATTTGAAACTTATAATAAATTAAACTTATGTCTGTTCCTGCTTGTGCAACAAGCGTTGGATTTACAGTTACATCCGTTTCTCCTGAAGCAGGATATTGGTTTGCATATCCGCTTGGTGATTGATTATCTACTGTAAAATATCCAAAATAGCGTGTTTGTCCATCTTGACTGCCATCATTTGGAGTTATTCGGATATATACTGTGTTGCTTTCCCCTGAATATGCTCCTCCTCCATTGCCCGCGTTTCTTGTGTCCCATTCAAACCATTGATTTGATTGCGGAGTCGTTATGCCAGTTATATTCCCAGGATTTGATATCGTCCCAACTGATTTGTTTGATATGTATGCTAAATTCCATGGAGAAGCTCCTGTATAAGAATATTCTATCCTTATAGAGCAAGTATCATTTTGCGGGTCTTGTAAATCATATTGCACTCGGACTATTCCTGTTCCATCCACAGATATTTGAGATGCATTGTCTATATTAACATCAGGCTCATTTGTTCCAGTTGTAAAATCCCAAGTTGGAGATGAATATCCTCCATTATATGATTCTATATTTCCGTAATAATCTTTTGCTCGCACATGCCAGTAATATTTAGTTCCTTGATTTAAAGTAGTTGGAGGATTCCAGGTTAAAGAGTCTTGCCACCCGCTTTCTTGCAGGGCAGGCGGCGCAAACGAAGTGTCTTCATCAAGCTGAATAAAATATGAAATTGTTGAAATATCTGCCCCTGCTGAAATGAGTAAAGTTGGATTTACTGACACTCCGACTGCTCCATTTGGCGGCGATGAACACGCATAATTTGTTGGCGCCTTGTTGTCAAGTAAGAATGCTGAAGATTGCTTCTCCTCTCCCCATGTTGTATCATAAGTTTGCACCTTTATATAAACATCAGTGTCTTCATCTAAGAACGCTCCACCCTCATTCCCAGAATTCTTTGAATCCCATGTAAAGGTTGCATTTGCGACAGGTGTAGAAATGCCCGTTATTTGCCTTGCTCCAGAATTATTAACCGTTCCAACAGAGGTGCTCCCTATCCACGCTTTATACCATGTTGAACCATCAAACGAATATTTAATCAGTAATTCTGCTACGCTATTTTGTGGGTCAACTAAATCATAATTCACCGTCACCATTCCTGTGCCGTCTGTAGATGTCTGCTGCGCTGAATTTATCGTTATACATGGTGCATTTGCATAAGATGTTGTAAATTCCCATGCTGAAGAATAAGAGGTTTCGTTTCCAACCGAATCTTTCCCTTTAACACGCCAGTAATGTTTGGTGCCTGAGGCAAGCTCCGCTGGTGGAACCCAGGATGTGCTCGCTTGCCAGCCTGATGATTGTAAATTACCAGAACTAAATGTAGAGATAGTATCTACCTGAAAATAATAAGAAATAGGTGGAGTTTCAGCTTCAGAGCCTGCAGTGGATGTTAGAGTTGGTGGTGTTAAAAGACAAACTGAGCCAGAAGCAGGTGATGAGTTCGCTATGCCGTCAGGCGCCTTTCTGTCCTGACGCACCCGCTCCGATTTCACCGCCTCTGTATTATTCACATTGTCCCTGCTGGCATAGCGCACATATTGTGTGCAAGTCGCTCCAGAAGGACACGATACAGATACTGATGTGCCTGTGATTCCTGCAGTTACCGGGTCACATAAGTTTACTGTATCTGTGCAATATTTCGTCCATTGCACCCCAGAACCATCTGCATCGCTCGGCGTTAATGTAACTGTTAAAGGCGATGTGCCAGTCCAGTTATCGGTCCAGTCATCTGTGGTTACAGGTGCCTGTAAATCTTGCCTCACTCGCTCCGATTTCACACTCTCTGTATTGTTTACATTATCGCGGCTTGCATAGCGAATATATGTCGTGCAGGTCGCCCCTGTAGCACACGATACAGATACCGATGTGCCCGTGATTCCTGCAGTTACCGGGTCGCATAAGTTTACCGTATCTGTGCAGTATCTCGTCCACTGCACGCCAGAACCAGTGCCATCTGTTGGAGATAAATTAACTGTCACAGGCGAAGTCCCCGTCCAGTTGTCAGTCCAGTCATCTGTCGTCGTCGGCGCATTATTATCAATCATAAATGATGAACTCGTTGCATAGTTTCCATAATTCATATTGTCGTTTGGTCTTATCCTGAGCCATACTGTTGTATCATCTGGTAAAGCCCCTCCTTGATTATTTGCATTTAAAGTTTCCCACGAAAATGTCGCATTATTGGCAGGCGTTGGAACAAGCCTTATCTGCCCGGTCGACGTTCCAGCCGGAACCCCCGTGTTATCTACACTACCTGCCGATGTCGTTCCAATGTATGCTTGATTCCAGTTCGTGCTGTCAGTCGAATATTCTACTAATAAATTCACCTGGTCTAAATCTCCATCACTTGCATCATATTGCACTTCTACCTTGCCACTATAATCATAAATTGGTGTTACACTATCAAAACTTACTGATGGGAAATAATTTGTTGTAAAACTAAAATTGCTTGAATAACTTGCAGTGTTTCCATAAGAGTCTCTTCCTCTCACATGCCAGTAATAGACTGTGCCTGAAGCAAGAGTCGTAGGCGGCACCCACGAAGTCCCTGCCTGCCAACCGCTTTCTTGCAAATCAGGTGGGGCATATCCCGTGTCTTTATCTATTTGAAAATAATAATTTATTGTGCTTAAGTCTGAACCTGCATTCGCAACTAATGTCGGATTCACTGAAACTCTCGTCGCTCCGTTTGAAGGTGTATTGCATGTTACTCCCGTCGGCGCGAGGTTATCTACCGTAAATCCTGCAGATGTCGATGCTGAGCCCCATTCGTAACTGTCATTAGCAGTAACCCTTAAATATACACTGCTATCTTCTATAAACAATGCCCCAAGTTGATTGTTCACACTTTGTGTATCCCAAGTAAATGTAGCATTTGAGACAGGCACTGATATTAATCGTATCTGCCCTGTTGATGTCCCCGCAGGCACTCCTGTATTATCAACACTGCCCACTGAAGAAGCACTAATATATGTTTGATAAAAATTTACCGCATTTGTTGAATATTCAACCAGAAGCCTGCTTGTGTGTAAATCTGCATCAGATAAATCAAATTGCAAAACTACCTTCCCAGTTCCATCTGTTGAAACTTGCGAAACGGTATCTATGTTCACAACAGGCAGGCGGTTTATAGTCGTTGTCCCAGGAAGCGGCACCGTCGCTGTCGCTACATATCCAATAGGACATGTTCCATCAAGGTCAGCTGTGGTAATTTCAAGGTCAATCGTATCTCCACGAGTCGCTCCAGCAGCAACATCTGCAACTACATAAAAATATATCGTAGTCGCTCCTATTAATAAATTCTGATTAAAAATTGCATACCCATTAACACCGCTAAATGCAGTTGACGTTCCATATTGGGTTTCCGCTCCCGTTCCCTCCCAGATTCCATTTGTATCATAATAAACCCTTATATTTGAAAGCTCTGTGTTCGCATCAATTGTCCCTGATTCAGAAATCCTAATTCTTTTAAGTAAAAGACTCCCTGATGGCGTCGACATCCTGAATGCACCAATTACATTATTTGTGCTCCCAGGGATTACTGTTAGTGTTTGGGTGCCTGATGCATTTATATTTATTGTAGGCCATTCCCCATCAAATGCAAAGCCAAAAGGTTTATATGTGATTGTGGAAAGCGTGCCCTCCGTTAAATCTACTCCACCCGATGATACACCCCACCCACCAGTTGTATATATCCTCCCAAATAAATCTGAATTATTGTTCCCAATTAAAGCAAGCACCCTATTTTCTGAAGGGTATCTCTTCATAAGAACTTGTGCTTCATTAGCAGTATCTGGGGTGTCATTATAATCCAAGGCGGTCCATGCATTTGGTTCCCACCAATATGAATCTAAATCAGCATCAACATTGTCGGCATATACAACTATTGCTCTCCCTGACGTTCCTACCCATTCTCCTCCAATTGGCTGCTGTGGAGCCGCAAAAGCATTGCAAGTGGCATCACTCACCCTTGCATTAAATCCACCCCCATTCCAGATTACCATCTCACAATCATTACCGGCATCATCAAATAAAGTTACTACTATTTGGTCTGTGCCAGGCTGGGAAGCTGCTTCTACAAAATCAGGAACCTCATTCGTTGTTGCATATTCAACACGCGTCCATGAACATGAACCTGCAGTTTTTGTTGCATACCATAAATCAGCGTCAGCTGCTACCCCATAAAATACTAATAATTCACCTGAATTTTCATATTCTAAATCAAATTGCCTGAAGCCCAGTTGAGATGTATTATCATCAATACATGCTCCACCACATTCGCCTGCTATCCCTGCATCGCATGACCAATTGTTCCCATCCCATACTAAAGCATCTAAATCAAAATTTGAATCTGAAACCGCAAGTGCAATTTCATCTGAATTGGGAAGTGATGTAAGCTCAACCCAACGATTTGTTCCTGCTAAATCTTCACCTATAAGAGTTCCAGCGACACTCCAATCAGGATTCCAGCTTGTCCCGTTCCACACTCTGTATCTTAAATTTGCACCATCAACATAAACTAATATTGCATCACCTGAATTCTGTTCATAAGCAATATCAAATCCTCTATATGCTGATAAGCCTAATCCTACTGTTCCCGATGATACCCAAGAACAACAATCATATATTTGTATATAAAGGTTATCATTATCATTTAAAATTCCGACGATGGTTTCTGTTCTTGTTGAAGTTGTAGGAGCAGTTTCAGTTACTATCCATCTTATATTTCCAGCCGTTGTTATTGTTCCTACTGATGCATCCCATCTATCTGCCGACACATTATATCTTTTATATTGAGGAGTTGCTCCACCTGCGGTTGTGCCCATTATCAACTTCCCATACTTCGCCGCCCCTTCTGCTACAATAGGGAGTAAGCAGTAAGCAGTAAACAAAAGGCAGATGCTTACAAATCGGAAAGTAGTGCGAGGCTTTAGCCTTGCTTTAATATAGGAGTAAGCAAGCCATTGCTTGCATGCAGTAGTGGTAAGCAAGCCCGGAGTAAGCAAGCCTTTGCTTGCGTGCAGTAGTGATAAGAGCGAGGAAGTGGGACGTTGAGAAGTCTTGAAATTAAAAAGTTGATAAATTTTTCCAATGATGAACGACAGATAACAATTGCAGATTTTAGATTGCAGATTGTAGATTGTAGACTTAAATCTCAACCCTAACCTTAGTCTTAACATTGTTAGTTGAAATCGGTAATCGGTAGTCGGTAATCGGAATTTAGGCTTTAGCCTTTTAATCAAGGCATAAAAGCCTAAAGGCATAACTCCTAAGATTTGTGTGATTTGTGTAATCAGTGATCCTATATTTATATTTTTCATTTTCTATCCCTTCCCCAAAAAAGGTTTATATTTTTGACAAATCAGTGTCTGACTCTGTTTTGTCAAAAACTCCCTTTAATTTTCTTTTACACCTTCCACTATCTATCAATTTCCATGCCAATTTACTTGAAAACCCCAAACTTTACCTCGAACGCTTTATTTATCAATCACTTAGCCTGCAAGTCAGCGCTGATATAAAATCAGCAATTACGAATAAGACTGCAATTTTTTGCACTCTCACTCAAAAACACTGCAAATTTCTGCACCGACTTTTTGACAAACCAGTGTCTGACTCTGTTTTGTCAAAAACTTTTTTTACACCTTACAGTTAAATTCTATTCTCCTTCTTATCTTTTCTACTTCTTCAACAAGTATTTTACTTTTTTCCATTTCTCTTTTTACCTTCTTTATTGAATAATCGACATTTTGTCTGGGTATTCCAAAAAACTCTCCAATTTCGTTAAGTTTTAATTTGTATATTTCCCTTGCTAAAAGCATAATTATTTGCCTTGCTTGAGTGCAATTTAAATTTCTTGCTGTCATTACTTCCATTAAATCCAAGTTGTATATCTTTACTACTTTATCAATTATTGTTTTTATTTTCTCCTCCACATTGCTTAAGCCTACCTCATCTCTTTTTTTTGAAATTTTCGATATTTTATACCATTCTTCTTTCATCTTAAATTCCTCGTTTATCTTTTCTAATCCATCATTTACAAATTTCTTATACAATTCTCTTGCCTGTTGAAGATTATCCCCAAATAAGCTTAAAATTCTATCTGTTGAAACAAACGAGAATTCACCACCCTCACCAGTATATGCTTTATAACTGCTCCAAGGATATTCAGCAGGGTCAGAGACTAACCCTGCCGCAAAAGCATTCAAATGAATATACCGACTTACTTCCAATAAATATGTGTCAGTTTCAACAATAGGGCTTTTAAATTTCCCTTCAAAAACATGACCACTTCTTCCCCATTTTTTGTTATACCAGTTTACATATGCAGTGTTAAAACTGTGCATGAATTTTGATAAATTATAATTCCCAACTTCAATTAATAAATGAACATGATTTTCCATTAAGCTAAAAGCTAAAATTCTTATTTCAGATTTCTGAGAGTGTGTTTTAAGCAAGCTTAAATAATGGTGCCTATCACCATCTTCATGAAACATAGGGTGTTTATCATTTCCCCTACAAATAATATGGTGAATAGCACCTGGATAAGTTGGTCTTTTTCCTTTTTCCATTTCCATAATTTTTATATCAAAACAAACATTATTTTAGCAACTTATTTTTCTATTTTATTTTTGATGAAATCATTGAAATTTTCAGGATTTGAAAGTTCTGTGGTTTATCCTTTGGTCAATGTAGGCATTGT
>FWPV01004974.1_pt1 | contig 27205 bp, 24 predicted proteins | sample 2228371 | NCBI WGS metagenome assembly FWPV01 (sample SAMEA103939776, study PRJEB20133) | metagenome
AAGAGGCTATCGCGCGTACAAGTCGATGATTCTGATCAGGGCGCGGCGGCAGACGGCGCAAAAGCCGGCCATGTTGCGGGTGAACATGATGCAATCGGCTTGCGAGCGGTAGTAGCCGCGGGATTCGTACATCGCTCCTTCGAAGGCGCCCACCACCCCGCCGTGGGGCGGGCGGGAGAGCAGTTCGGTGGTTCGCTTAAGCTCTTCGCGGAAGAGCTTTTCGATTTCCTCCTCCGGACGCTTTTCGGCGCGGAGCTTCCGCCGCTGTTCAAGGACGGTCTTTTGTCCGGCTTCGAATTCCTCTTTGGGCCACGGCGTGGGCAGGGGAACCCCCGGGGTGAGCAGGTCCTTCCATCGGGCGGCTTTGGGGTCCGCCGTGACGTTTGGCTCCCATGGTTCGGGGCGTTCGGGGCTGCTCAGATAGGCGACGTCGGAGGTGTAATATTCGTCCGCCAAACCGCCGAAGTGATGCCCGAACTCGTGGACGAACACGTAGGGTGTCGATTCCGAGTCTGAGACCACGGTGGCGAAGAGATTGTGAATGCCTCCGCCGCCATACTTGCGCCCGTTCACGACGATCTCGATGAACTCGTACGGCGCAAGGGCGGCGACTTCGCGGAGCGTCTTATTGGCGTAGGTCAGGATATATCGCTCCGAGCCGAACGCGTCGTAGCTGCACCCGAGCGGGCTGCGCCGCCACACCCCGTCCGAGGGCCGCGAAACTCCGCTCTCATCCGCCGGGATGTCGATGGCCCATACGTTGAAGCGGCTGCGGTTTTCGCGGAAGGGGGAAACAGAGAATAAAGTCTCTGTGAGGCGTTTGGCGTCGGCGCGCCATTTCGCCATTTCGGCTTGGGTGTATCCGTCGCCCATTAGAAGGACGTCCACTTTGTCGCGCGGTTCGCCATTCTTCATGACCGGCCAGAGCTTGGCTGCGGCGGGGGGGCGGCTGTTGTTGATCCACGGGCTCGCCGGGTCCACGGTCAAGGTCCATACTTCGCGGAACGCGTTCTCGCGGTCGCGCTTCTTGAGATTGATCTGCACGGGACCGGGAGGTTCGGGGAACCGCAATGACTCGTGGAATGTCCGCCGCATCTGCTTGGCTTCGGCGGTGGTTTCCCACTCGCCGTAAATGCTGGCGAAGCCTCGCGAGTAAAGCACCCGGTTGGTCTTGCGGTCGACCACTTCAAAGTAGTACTTGCCCAAATTCGTGTCGTCCAAAGAGCGGTCTATGCGCCCCGGCCAAGGACCCTCGCGGACCACCTCGTCCAGCGAAAACACCTCCTCTGTGGCGTTCCCGGTGTGGAAGTAATCCACCCGCAGGGTGCGCGGCGGCTCGGCCGCCACAGCGAGGAGCACGATGGCAAACAGGGGGAGTCTTTTCATGACGGCCTCCATGAAAGCGAAAAGCCCAGCCGGAGGGCCGGGCGTTTGGGATTCGTGGCAGAATCTCCCATCTGGAAAGTTACTTCTTGGCGGCCTTCTTGGCCGGGGCCTTCTTCGGCTTTGCAGCCTTGGTGGCCTTGGTCTTGCATGCCATAGTCAGATGCTCCTGAGCGCATGATGACTCATAAAACATCTTGACGTCAAGTTGTTTTCTCCAGGGCGCGGCCCTGCCGGGCGCCGGCCGGCGGCCGCTTCGCTGGCTGTCCAATAGGTTGGAAGGAAAGCTGCCCGGGGACTTGACGCTAGTCCTGGGCTGCCGTATGCTATTTCCGCGTGGGGATCGAAAAGTCCCTGGTGGGAACAATAGGGGTCGCAAGGCTCTGCCAAAATCAAAAGTGGGATGGAGGCGCTGAGATGATCGTAAGAGGGAGCTTGAAATTGCGGGTTTTGCAGTCCATGTTTCTGCTGACCACCGCGGCTTGGGGTCAGGTAGACAGAGCCACGCTGGGAGGAACCGTCAGCGACAGTAGCGGGGCGGTGATACCTGGGGCAAAAATTGAGCTGGTTTCCGAGGAAACGGGGCTGAAGCGTGAAGCGACGGCTGGGGCCAACGGCCAATATAGTTTTTCGCTGTTGCCCATCGGCAGCTAGAATTTGCGCGTCAGTCAGGCAGGTTTTCGTACGGTTGTATTTAGGGACATTCGGCTAGGCGTGGGCGACAACCGGGTGCTCGACGTTCAAATGGAAGTGAGCTCGATCGAGACGCAGGTGACCGTGGAGAGCGTTCTTGCGCCGCTCGAGAGCAGTTCCGCCGTGGTCGGCACAGTCATCGGCTCGAACCACATGCGCGAAATCCCATTGAATGGCCGGCATTGGGCAAGCCTCATGGCTCTGGCGCCGGGCGCCATCAATACAGGCGACGGCAGCCAGCAGACCATCCGCTTTGTGGGGCGGGCGCGGGACGACAACAACTGGACCTTCGATGGGCTGGACGCCACTGGCGTAAAGGATCCACGTCAGGAAGCGGCGCTCCGGTTGGTGATTAGCACGGACACGATCGCCGAATTCCGGGTCAATTCCACGCTGTATTCAGCCGAATCGGGCAACGGAGCGGGCGGCCAAGTAAATCTGGTGTCGCGCGCCGGCACCAATCAATTTCACGGAAGCCTGTTCGAGTTCTTCCGTAATGACCACATGGATTCACGCAACCCGTTCGATACGGTGAAGCAGCCTTTCCGGTTGAACCAGTTCGGGGGGAACGCCGGAGGTCCGATCTTGAGGAACCGGACCTTTTTCTTCGGCAATTACGAGGGCTTGCGACAGAGGGTGGCGCAGACTTTCAGAAACGACGTCCCGAGCGCAGCCTTTCGCGCCCGCGCTACTTTGCCGGCGGTTCGGGAACTCCTGGCTCTGTATCCGGCAGGCTCGGTGAGCACTTCGAGCGCGGACATAGACCGGGTGGAAAAGACCCGCAGCCAGGCGTGGACGGAGAATGCGGCGTCGCTGCGCATCGACCACCGCTTCAACGACCGGAATACGCTCTTTGGACGCTACAACGTGGACGACGGGCTCATTGTAGCGCCGCGCACGGTCATCGATGTAGACCGCCAAGAGAGCTTCTTCCGTCCTTCCAACTTCGTGTTGCAGTTCCAGCGTGTATTCACTCCAACGGTGGTAAACGAGTGGAAGGCGGGATTCAACCGTTCTTCCTTGAAGCGGTTCAGTTACGGTCCGATGCCCGCGACGATCAACGTCTCGGGTTTCATGGCGTTGAACCAGTCCAATTTGCTGATTGAGAACGGGACCTCGTATTCGGTGATGGATAATTTGGTCATCAACCGGGGGCGGCACACGCTGAAGTTCGGCGTCGAGATCCGCCGGGCTCACGTGAATGTGGCCGATCCGGCGCAAGACTCCATGTCAATCAGTTACCCCAACCGGCAGGCTTTTTTGGACAACAGAGTGGATTCCCTGTCTATCACCGCCGGCGCCCCGGTTCTGGGGACCCGCAAGACGTATTACTACGGTTACGTGCAGGACGACTTTAAGCTCCGTCCGAACATTACGCTCAATCTGGGACTGCGGTACGAGTATTACGGAGTCAACCGGGAAGTGAACGACCGGTACCGCGTCTTTGACATGTGGGCATGCCGCGGATTCTGCCCGCACGGCACGCCTTGGTATTATCCTGACCGCAACAATTTCGATCCGCGGGTGGGTTTAGCCTGGGCGGTTGGAAAGACCGTGATTCGAACGGGCGCGGGCATTTACCACGGTCCAGGGCAGATCGACGATGTGAACACCGCCCTGGACAACATGACAGAGCGCTATTCGCTGACCGCGCGCGAGGCTCCTGCGCTTTCTTATCCGGTGACGCCGTTCCTTTCGCAGGCGCGGTCTGAGGGGGTGACGCCGCGATCCTTGCAACGTGACCGCCGGGATCTTTATAGCGCCCAGTGGAGCTTGTCAATCCAGAGACAATTGCCGGCGCAGTTCCTCATGCAAATCGGCTATGTCGGCAACTCGGGTGTGAAGCTTTTTGCGAGGCAGTACATCAACAATATTGATCCCGTGACCAGGGTGCGTCCGCTTCCCAATTTCGGCAGGATGGATGAGAAGCGGCAAGACGGCAAGAGTAACTTCAACGCATTGCAGGTTTCGCTCCATCGCCGGACCGCGCGGGGACTGAACTGGGGCACCGAATACATGTGGTCGCATTCCATCAACGACGGCAATTTGGGCGGAGGCGAGGGGAGCCAGCCGCAGATCGCCACCTGCCGCGCTTGCGACCGGGGCAACAGCTCCCAGGACATCCGCCATACGATCACGAGCAACTGGATGTACGAGCTGCCGATGGGCAAGGGGCAGCGCTTCTTCAATTCCGGCCCCGCTTCCAAGGTGCTGGGCGGCTGGGAGTTGAGCGGCATTTGGACAGCGCGCACCGGACGCATGCTCACGGTCGGGATTTCCCGGAGTTCGGCTGATGTTCCCGACGGGAACACTTCAAATCAGCGGCCGAACATCGTTCCCGGCGTTTCCATCTATCCCGCCGGCGGACCGACTTTCGCTCAGTGGTTCAATCCTGCGGCTTTTGCCATTCCGGCTCGCGGCACGTGGGGCAACGCCGGTCGAGCCATCGCCACCGGGCCCGGTCTTGTTCAAGTGGACGTGGCGTTGAAGAAGAATTTCCGGCTTGCGGAGAAGAAGACCCTGGTGCTGCGCGTGGAGTCTTTCAACTTATTTAACCGGACTCAAGCGGGCAATCCGGGCACCACCTTCACCTCGCCGGCGAGTTTCGGCCTGGTGACGAGCGGGTTGAACCGGACCATCGGGACGGGCACCTCCCGCCAGCTACAGCTCGCGCTGCGCCTGAACTTCTAACCCCGGCCGCGCCCCGCGAAGGACGGCCTTTCACAGCGAAAGCGGCCAGCCCCGGCCCACCGGGCGGCCGGGGCGCACGATGGCGGGCGGGCGTGAACCGCCAGATTAGAAATGTGGGTGTTTGTGCTATTCTCGTGACTTCGCGCATATCTGCCTCCAGACCCTGAGCCGGCTCAGAGGTCAGCGAGATGCGGAAAGAGCACATCGTTTCAGGATGAATCCCACTATGCTAAACACGGACGCACACCCATTCCCGCTGCGGACGCGGCGAGAGCTCGTACAACTCGGCGCCACTGTTTTTTCGGCAGGTGGAGTCCCGGGTTTAACTATCAGCCCGGACAGGATTGGCGACGGCAGGCCGGTGTCTGCCGGATCGGGTGGAAATCCTGCGGTTTATACGCAGTTTGTCACTGTGATTTATCGTGATCTCCTCCGTCGCGACGTCGACCCGGTGGGTCTGACGCACTGGTCACGTGAAATGGAGGATGGTCTTTCCCCCGCTGCCGTTGTCAGTAAAATCCAGGCGTCGGTCGAATATCGCACACTGCTGATCGACGATCTTTACCAGACTTTTTTAGGCCGGACCGTAGATGCAGATGGTTTAAGAGCGCACTTGGCCTCGTTCGATCCGAAACGCTCCTCACTTCACGTCCTGGAGGTGATCCTCGCTTCGCCGGAGTACTACTACAACCGGTCTGGCGGCAACGATCGCATGTTCCTGACGGCTCTGCACTTCGACCTGCTCGGCAGGAATACCGATGAATCCCTGATTGCTTTGGAGCAGGCAATGGAAAAGGGGACATCACGTCTTGAAATGGCCCGCCGAATCATGTTGAGCGAAGAGGCGACTGAGCACACAACGATCCGCCTGTTTCAACGCTACTTGCTTCGCAAGCCCAGCATCGCCGAATTGAGGCGGTACGCAGCGCGGTTACGGCAAGGCACAGCTCCGGAGTTGCTATTGCCCGAGTTGTTGGGATCTCGGGAGTACGTCGTGCGCTCTTTTGCAGGACTTCCTTGTCTGGAGGAACGCGCTGTGCAGATAGTGTCGGGCTTAGTGAATGACCTGTATTCCCGGACTGCAGGAGCGCGAGATTTTGCAATCTGGCTGCCGCGGTTCAAAGATGCGCTATTGGGCCGTCGCTCGTTGACCCATCTCGTGTTTGACATGCTTCTCTACCCGGAGGCTGCCAAAGGGAACTTGGCTTGCTGGCGGCTCCGGGATGCCGACGGCATGGCGGGCGCTGGGAAAGGGAAAGTTCGATCGAGCCGCGAAATTGCCAGGGGGTGGTTGCGGATTGCGGCTCGACGGGGAGGGCCGCCCGACCCTGCCGCAGAGAAGTATTGGGCGGAACGGCTTGAGAAGGCGAACCATTACCTTAGTGTCCTGGCGGAATTCCTGTCAAGCGAAGACTACCTAGGCTTTCCTCCCGATCTCTACGCCAATCCTATGCGCTGCTGGAATCCTCCGCCCGGCACATTCACCCTACACGTTCTTAAACACCAGGGCGCTCACACACAGTCCTTCCGCCGCGGACAGCCGGTTCTGGCGGCCAGCTACTTCTACTGGTACGACTCGATTCACGGAATGGATTACTTGATCAGTCCGGATCCGGAAAAGCATACCGACGGAAAGCTTGCTCTGACCGTTCATCCTCCGACATTGGAAGGTTTTAGCTATCGTCTGGTGGACTGGCATGAGCGCCAGCTCAGAGACATGCGTGAGGCTGGAATTGACGTTGTCCTGCCGGTGTTTTTCGGCACGCCATTTACGGAACCGCGCCGTGATCCGGGCGAGCGCGAGAGGAGTTGGAATCGCCGTTCAGAGTTCAGTGAGCCAGGGTTGCGAAACATCGTTAGAGCGTGCGACCGTCTTTCGCGCTCCGGGATTGTACCTCCCCGGATTGCGATGTTCTATGACACTTCCACGCTTTACAGGGACAACGCCAAGCACTGGCATGTGACCTTGAATAGCATAGCCGGCAAACGCTGGTTCTATGAAACCATCCGGAACTTTTTCTCACTGGTGCCCGCGCGGCTTTGGGCGACAATTGACGGCCGTCCCATGGTTTGGGTCTACCACCCTAGTTTCGGGCAGCATGTCGAGGAGGATCTCTATCCCAGGGTTCGAGAGTGGTTTGAGTCCGACTTCGGAGTCAACCCGTTTATCGTGACGGCGGCTGAGGAAGAAGCGCCACGCGTGGTGGATCCAGCCTCCCTCAAACCGTGGGTGTCGAAGCTTGGCGCGGGCCAGTCATACTTTGACGTCTTGGCGGAGCTTCTTGGGGAAGCGGAGTTCTATAACCGGGCAGGAGCCACGCCTGAGGGCTTCCTGACCCGGCTGTACCGCAAATTTCTGGACCGTGATCCAGATATCCAGGAGTGGCGCCGGGATTTGGATGCTCTGAAGAGCGTTTCGCGGATTGATTTCGCACGCGACTTTCTCAAGAGAGGCGATGTGCTCACGCACATTGTTAGAGGATGGATACAGCGTTATCTCCGACTCGAATCTGTCTCGGAACCCCGGCAAATGGATGCCTTTTCACGTTCCTTGGTGGAACGGCTTGTTAGGGGACACGACTACTTCGACGTGTTAGCCGCGTTGCTCTCTACTCCTGAGTTCTATTACGCGAGTGGCGGAACCGACGAATATCTGATTGACAACTTGTACCAGCAAGTGGTGTGGAAATGTCCGAACCCGGTGTGTCCAAGTTGCTCCACAACCTCAACCAGCGATCTGGGCAAGCGGGAGTTTCTTAAGAATCTCCGGACTACGTCGCGCTCTTTAGCCATCCGGGAGTTCCTGCGGCGGGAGGAAGTGTTTGAAGCGGTCGTCTCCGGATGGTTCTTTGAATATCTCGGCCGCTTCAATCCAGGGCCCGCTGATACATCATTCTATTGGAGCGCCGCTATTTGCCCGACGATCCGCGGGGTCGCATCGATCGGACCCGGTTACGATCAATCAGGCCTGCGCGGCCGGCAGAAGTTGATCGTTCCGCGAAGGAATGGCGACCAGTACAGGGAGGTTTGGACCAAGGTTCTGGCGATGTCGCCGCGCCCGTGGCTAGTCCATATCGAATCCTGGAACGAAATGTTCGAAGGCACCGCCATTTGCGAGACAAGGGAATTCGGGCGACGGTACATTGAGTTGACCCGTGAGTACTCAGCGCTTTTCCATAAAAGCGCTTGATCCTGCCGGTCCGGCTGCGCCGCGTTTCACAGCGAAAGCGGCCAGCCCCGGCCCACCGGGCGGCCGGGGCGCACCATGGCGGGCGGGAGGTAGTCTCGGGTTTCGTGCATCCAATCGCTCAAGAGCGTCACGTGCTCTTGGAGAACGGAAGCGTGCTTCGGGTCGCTCGCGAGATTGCGGAATTCGTTGGGGTCCTCTTGCAAGTCGTATAACTCGAGCATGGGGCGGGACGGGTCGAGCAGGCGCTGATGAGCCGGGCTCAGCTTGCCCCGCTGCCCGAGGTCCCGGTAGGCGGCCCAAGTCGGGGACCGCTCCAAGTCCTGGGTGGGGCGGTAGGGCAATTGGGGCAGGGCGTTGAAGATCAGCTTGTAGCGGGCGGTGCGGACGCTGCGAATGGCGTCGAAGTTATCATGCCAGTTGCGTTCCGAGAAGACCGCCTTGCGCGGCTGATAGGGCTTGCCGAGCAGCAAGTTGAGGAAGCTGCGTCCCTGCATCTGTTTGGGGGCTGCCGCTCCCGCCGCTTCCAACCACGTAGCGGGCAGGTCGACGTGAGAGATCAACTCTTCTCTGACTGCGCCCGCCGCCACCCGCCCGGGCCACCACGCTAACAAGGGGACACGGATGCCCGGGTCGTAACAGGTTCCCTTGGCGCGGGGGAAGGGCATCCCATTGTCGCCGGTGAAGATGACCAGCGTGTTTTCCTCCAGCTTTCTCTTCCGGAGCTGCTCGAAAAGCTCGCCGCACTGCGCGTCCATCCGGGCGATGTAATCGTAATAGTGGGCAATATCCTGCCGGACTTCTTTCGCGTCCGGCAGGAAGCCGGGCACGCGGACTTTGGCGGGGTCGTGCGGGGGCGAGAAAGCGCCGGATTCATACGGGCGGTGGGGGTCGGTGAAGCCGACGTGCAAGAAGAAGGGCTTGCCGGCGGGCGCTTGCTCGAAGAAACGCTCGAAACGGATCTCCATGCCGCCGTACCAGTTCCAGCGCTTGTCAAACTCGGCGCCTTGGTGCACCTTGCGGAAGGCGCCCACGAAATAGCCGCGCTCCTTCAGACCTTCGATAAACGTTCGCTCCCATTCCGGGAAGGGGGTGTGCAGGCGCGACGTAGCGGTAGTGTGCGGCGAACAGCCGGTGAAGATGGCGGACCGGTTGGGGCTGCACTGTGGAGAAGCGACGAAGGCGTTCTGAAACCGCATGCCTTCGCGCGCCATCCGGTCGAGGTGAGGCGTGCGAATGGCCGTGTTTCCATAACAGCCGAGATCGGGGAAGCTATGGTCGTCGGAAATGAGGAAGACAATGTTGGGTGTCGAAAGGCTTTGGGACGCGATGGCGGGCGCGGCGGCGGCCGAACGGAACACGTCCCGCCGGGTCATGGAACCAGCAGGCATAACGCTATAAAAGGTATCACACGCGCGTCAGCGCTTCTTGCGGGCGGCTTTCTGCTGCCGGGCGCGCCGCCTGTCAGGACGCCCCCACCGCGGCGCCACGTTGCGGCTGTTCCAAGCGTCGTATGCTGCTTGCAGCTCTTTGAATTTCGCCGGATTTTCGGCAGCGGCGTTCTTGCTTTCGCCGATGTCGGCGGCCAAGTTGTACAACTCCGGCTGCCCTCCGGCTAAGGCCAGCAGTTTCCAATCGCCCTTGCGGATGGCCCACTGTTCGCCGAAGCGCCAGTACAACGCCTCATGCGGCGCTCCCGGTTTCTTGCCCGTGACAAAGGGCGTTAAGTCGACTCCGTCCCAAGCGGCGTCCGGGGCGCCTCCCGCAGCGGCGACCGCCGTCGGCAGGATGTCGAGCGCGATGACGGGGTGGTGATACACCTGTCCGGGTTTCACCCGGGACTTCCACTGCATGAAGAAAGGCACCCGGATGCCGCCTTCGAGCACTTGGCCTTTATAGCCGCGCAGCGGGCCATTTTGGGAACTCGTGTTTAACGTCGGGCCGCCGTTATCGCTGAGGTAGAAGATGAGCGTATCTTCCTCCAGGCGCGCATCGCGCAGCGTCTTCAGCACCTGCCCTACCGCATCGTCCATGGCGGCGGTCATGGCGGCGAACGTCTTGCGCCGCTGGTCCGTGATGTTCGGGAAACGCGCCAAGTACTTTTCGATGGCTTGGAGCGGCGCGTGCACGGCGTTGAACGAGAGGTAAAGGAAGAACGGCTTAGACTTGTGCCGGTCAATGAAAGCCACCGCCTCCCGGGCGAACGCGTCGGTCAAGTATTCCTTTTCGTTCACCCGTTCGACGCCCCTCAGGATCGGGTTCGCCGGGTCTTGCAAAGCGTCGACATAGGAATGGGCGCCGCCGAGGAAGCCGAAAAACTCGTCGAAGCCGCGCTTGTTGGGGTGAAATTCGGGCTTGTAGCCGAGGTGCCACTTGCCTACCATACCGGTCGTGTAGCCGAGGGACTTGAGGCGCGCCGGCATGGGGGTCTCGCTCAGGGGCAGGCCGAACTCCTCGACGGCGGCGGTCGCCGGTCCAGGGTTGAATTCGTGCCCGAAGCGCTGCTGGTACCGCCCGGTCATCAAACCGGCGCGGGTCGGGCTGCACACCGGGCAGGAGACGTACCCGCTCGTGAAACGGACCCCGTTGCGCGCAATGGCGTCAATGTTCGGGGTGGGGATGTCCTTACAACCTTGGGCGCTCGTTTCGCCATAGCCCTGGTCGTCAGCTATGATCACGATAATGTTCGGCTTACGGGGCGCCGCGCCGTACAGCGGGCGCAACCCGGATGCCGCAACCAGACTCAAGAACTCTCTTCGCCGCATGGGATTCCTTTCCAAAGGGGCCCGGCCTGAATGTGGCCACGCGCGCCGGGCCCGAAAGCTGATGTCGCCTTCGGACATACAAACCCGGAGTCCGGCCGAAGGTAGCGCTGATTTTGGGCGGTTCCCGGGTGGATTTCCGCGCCTTCAGAAGGCTCAGAACGGCGCCCCGTCCGCAGGCGCCACGCTGAGGCGCCGGGCGTAATAATAGCCGTCATGGCGTTCGATTTCTACCTCCCCGCCAAACAAGGCGGAAAGCCGCTCAGCGGTCAGGATGACCCCTTTCGGACCGTCGGCGAAAACCCGGCCGCGGCGGAGAAGGATCACCCTGTCGATTTCGGGGATGATGTCGGGCAGGTGGTGGGTGACGAGGATGACGCCGGTGCCCGTCCGGGCGAGGCGGCGCATCGAGTCGCGCAGTTCTCCGGCTGCGGTTAGGTCCAGGCTTGTCGAAGGCTCGTCCAATAGGATGGCCTTGGGATGGTGTACGAGCGCCCTCCCGATGACGCAGCGCCGGGCTTCGCCGCTCGACATTTCATGAATGCTCCGGGCGGCCAGATGGGAGATGCCGAGACGCTCCATGATGGCTGCGGCGGCTTCCTCCATGGCGGGGGTCAAGTGGTGGTGGGGCCATACGCCGACGCTCGAGAAGAACCCGGACAGGATCAGTTCCCGCCCGGTGATGTCCCAGTGGCAGCGGTTTAGAAAGTCGTGGGAGACGACGCCCAACAGCGGCAGCAGGTCGAAGATGTTCCAGTTTTCTTGGCCCAGGATCTTCACCGGCGGGGAACCTTCGCGGTAGCGCGGGTACATCTCGCGCGTGATGGTCTTGATCAGAGTGGACTTGCCGGAGCCGTTCGGTCCCAGTATCGCCACATGTTCGCCTACCCCGATGGAAAGTGTGATGCCGTCGAGAGCGATACGGTCGCCGTGGGTGACCGTCGCCCGGTCGAACTCAATCAGCGGAACGCTCATTTGCCAAGCTTCTTTTTCCGGTACTCTTCGTACTCCTTTTTCAGTTCGGGATCTCTGGGCGAGCCATAGATGTCGCTGGACTTATACTTGCCTTCGTCGAATTTCTTCCTGGTCCATTCATCGTGGACGCGGGTGACCTCAGCCCGTTCGAGCACCTCTTTCAGCAGATGCGGGGGGATGAAGTAGACGCCCTCGCGGTCGCCGAGCACGAGATCCCCCGGCATGACCGTGGCGCCTCCGATGCGCACTGGAATGTTAAAGCCTGCGAGCATCAGATTGCTGATGGCGGAGGGGTGCGCGCCACGGAAGTAGATTTGAAGATCGAGGTCCGCGATGCCTTCCAAATCGCGGATCCCCCCATCGATGACCAACCCCGTCCCGGTCTTTTTCATGATGTAGTAGGCGAGGTTATCGCCGATGAACGTTCCCCCGTCCACCTTCCCGAACATGTCGACCACCAGAACGTCGCCCGGCTGAAGCTGATCGATCACCCACTGGTTTTGCCCGCCTTGGAAGCCCTTGGCTTTGCCGTCCGCGGCGATCACCTGATTGACGTCCGGGCGCATGGGGATGAACTGCGCCGTCACCGCCCGTCCGGCCAGTTTTTTGCCGGGGTGGAGGATTCGAAAGCCGTCGGCGTACTGGCAGGGATAACCTGCTCGCGGCAAGACGGACCAAACTTCTTCCATGGAAAGCGCCTTCAGTTTGGCGATGAGATCGTCCGGCGCCTTGGGGCGACCGTCCGGGAAGCGGTCGAACGGGTTCTGGGAGGTGTAGCGGATCATCTGCTCTCTGGTGAAGGTGAGCACTTGCGCCGGCAGCGACAAGGCGAAACTGACAAGCAAAGCGGGGAGTCTCATCGAGAGCACTCTACCATAGGCGCTCCCGGCTGCGGCAATACGGCGTGGCGTAAGATGGGAATTCCTATGCCGAGGGCACGATTCTTGATCGCCGGGGTGGTAGGGATGAGCGCAGCACTTGCACAGCCGAGCGCCGATTTGGTGCTGGTCAACGGACGGGTCTGGACCGGGAACCCGAAGCAGCCGGAGGTGGAGGCGGTGGCCTGTAATGGCTCCCGCATCGCCGCGGTTGGCAAGTCGGACGAGATCCGCCGCTGGGCGGGCGCCCGGACGCAGGTGATTGATCTGAAGGGCAGACGCGTCACGCCCGGCTTCAACGACGCGCACGTCCATTTTTACACCGGCGGTTCGCAGCTCGCCGGGGTGCAGTTGCGGGATGCGCGAAGCGAAAAGGAATTCGCGGACCGCATCGCGCGCTTTGCCGCTAAAACGCCCAAGGGACGGTGGATTACGGGAGGCAACTGGGACCATGAGAATTGGATCCCCTCGCGCTTGCCCACCCGGCAGTTGATCGACGCCGTGACGCCGGACCATCCGGTTTTCGTCAACCGTCTTGACGGGCACATGGCGCTCGCCAATAGCCTGGCTCTGAAGATGGCGGGCATCACGCGCGAAACGAAGGATCCGCCGGGCGGTGAGATCGTCCGGGACGAACAGGGCGAGCCGACGGGCATCCTCAAGGACGCCGCCATGGGCGCCGTGCGGCGGATCATACCCGCGCCTTCGGCGGCGGAAGTCGAAGAGGCGTTAAAGGCGGCGATGCGCTATGCGGCGCAGAACGGCGTGACGAGCGTGCATGACATGTCCGCTAGTCCTGAGATTTTGGCGGCTTACCAGCGATTGCTGCGGAAGGGCGAGATGACGGTGCGCGTGTACGCCCATCAGCCTTTGCCTTCATGGGAGCGGCTGGCGCGGGTTGGGGTGCAGGCGGCGTTCGGAGACGAGAAACTGAAAATCGGCGGGCTGAAGGGCTTCGCTGACGGTTCGCTGGGTTCGACTACCGCGCTGTTCTTCGCGCCATACCGGGACAACCCCAAGACCGCGGGATTGCCCGCCGATGAGATGATCCCCGAAAGCAAGATGCGCGCGAACATCGCGGGAGCGGACCGGGCGGGTTTGCAGGTCGCTGTGCACGCCATCGGGGATAAAGCGAACTACATGATCCTGGAGATGTTCGAAGCGGCGGCGAAGAAGAACGGCGTGCGGGACCGGCGTTTCCGAATCGAGCATGCGCAGCACCTTAGAATGGAGGATGTCCCCAAGTTCGCGGCGTTGGGGGTGATCGCCTCAATGCAGCCCTACCACGCGATCGACGACGGGAGGTGGGCATGGAAGCGGGTCGGACCCGAAGTGCTGCGGGGCACTTACGCCTTCCGTTCACTGCTTGATGCGGGCGCCACGCTGGCGTTTGGCTCCGATTGGTATGTCGCGCCGATGGAGCCGCTGATGGGGATTTACGCGGCAGTCACCCGCCGGACGCTCGATGGAAAGAACCCCGGCGGATGGATTCCGGAGCAAAAGATTACCGTCGCCGAAGCCTTGCGTGCATTCACGTGGGGTTCGGCTTACGCCAGTTTCGAAGAGCGCATCAAAGGGACCATCGAGCCCGGCAAGCTCGCCGACTTCGCGGTGCTCAGCGAAGATATTTTCGCGATTCCGCCCGAGCGCATCGAAAAAGTATCGGTGGTTATGACCGTCTTCGACGGCAGGGTGGTGTTCCGCAGGGACTAGCGTCGGCGTGCGCCCCGCACGGCAGCGCTCACCAATTGCAGCGGTTGGGGCACCTCCAATATCCGGGCGGCAGCATCCCGTCGGGCTTGAGAGTGGGAGACCATATGGTCCCGCACTGCATGCATTGGAGCAGGGCGTTGAACCGGTTCAGGCGGGACACGCCGAGCTGCGCCAACTGAGCGGCGGACAGTTGCCGGGGATCCTCTTGCACTTCCAGTTCAGGCCATAAAACGCGCTTCATGAGTCTCGCTCCTGGGTTCTTGGTTGACGTGGTGAATCATGCAGCGAGGCGAAGTCTTCCTCCTGCTCTTCGCCCGCTCTTCTCCGGATGCCATGTTTCTCCATCCGGTAAATCAGCGCCTTGCGGCTTATATCGAGATACTTGGCGGCATGGGTTTGATTGCCGTGGAACTTCTCGAGCGCTTTGATGATCAGCTCCTTTTCAATCGATTCCAGGCTGATGCCTTTAGGGGGCAGCTCGAGTTGAATCATGTCGGTAGCCGGGCGGTCGCGGCGTAAAAATTCCGGCAGGTCGGCTAGGGTGATCTCATCGCCGCGCGCCAGAACCACGATCCGCTCGATGACGTTTTCCAGCTCGCGGATGTTGCCCGGCCAGCGGTAATTTTGAAAGAGCGGCAGCAACGCCGGGGGCAGCACGAGATTCGGGCGCCCTTGCCTCTCCCGCATTTTCAGGAAGAAATGCTGAACCAGGTCGGGAATGTCCTCCGCGCGGTCCCGCAATGGAGGCAGTTCGAGCGGGATCACCGCCAGGCGGTAATAAAGGTCTTCGCGGAAAGTTCCGTCCTCGATCATCGCCTGCAAGTTGCGGTGCGTCGCCGCGATGAAGCGCACGTCCACCCTGACCGGCGCCGAAGCGCCCACCTTTTCGAGTTCGCCCTGCTGGAGGAGGCGTAAGAGCTTGACCTGCAGCTCGCCTGGCATCTCGCCGATCTCATCCAGGAACAGGGTTCCGCCGTCGGCCAGTTCGACTTTGCCGGTCTTGTGCGCTACGGCGCCAGTGAAGGAGCCCTTCACATGACCGAAGAGCTCTGATTCCAGCAGCTCGCGGGGAATGGCGCCGCAGTTGATGGTGACGAAAGGCTTGTCCCGGCGGCGGCTGTTGAAGTGGATGGCGCGGGCTAACAGTTCCTTCCCGGCGCCGGTCTCGGCGTGGATCAGGATGGTCGAGTCGCTTTGCGCCGCGCGGGCTGCGGTGTCCAGCACTGTGAGCAGCGCTTCCGAATGTCCGATGATGTTTTCGAAGCCATACTTGCGGTCGAGGCTCGAACGCAAGCTGCGCACTTCCGCCAGCAGCTTAAAGTGTTCCAGGACGCGATTGACGACCAAGCCCAGTTCGTCGTAATCGATCGGCTTGGTGAGGTAGTCGTAAGCCCCCGCCCGCATCGCCTCCACGGCGCTTTGTATCGTGCCGAAAGCGGTGATGATCACCACCGGCAGCTCGGGATATGCCGCGCGGATCCGCTCCAGCAGTTCCATGCCGGAAAGACCGGGCATTTTCCAATCTGTCAGGACGAGCGAAGGCGGGTCCCGCTCGATGGCTTCCCAGGCTTTCAGTCCGTCAGCTGCGGTGGAGACCTTATAGCCCAATTCCTCGAGCTGGGTTTGCAAAACCCAACGCAGGTTCTCGTCGTCGTCCACCACCAGGATGCGCGCGGTGCTCATGCTTCTGATTGCTTCGCTGCCAGGATAACGGAAAATGTCATCCCCGCGCCTGTGTTCCTTTGCGCCAGAATCGATCCACCCATTTGCCGCATAATCTGATGGGCCACGGGCAGACCGAGCCCGGTGCCATGCTCTTTGGTCGTGAAGAACGGATCGAACAGCCTGTCAATATCGGCGGGGGCGACGCCGTGCCCCTCGTCAATGACCCGCAGCGCGATCCGGCGGTCTTCGAGGGCTGCCGCCAGGATCACCTTGCCGCCGTCGGGGCTGGCTTCGACCGCATTAATAGCGAGGTTCAGCAATACCTGTTCCAACTGTTCCGGATCGCATTCCACCCGGGGCAAGCCGGAGGCCACTTGCTTCTCGAAACGCACCGCCTTTCCTTGCACGCCATGCCCGGCTAGCAGGAGGACGCGGTCGAGCAGCGCTTCGATGTCCACCATCTGATACCGCGGAGCGCGCGGGCGGGCGAAGTTCAGAAAGTTGGTCAACAATCCATTCAGTCTCTGGCATTCATGCGCGATAATCTCGACGCACTTGGACTGCTTGGCGTCAAGATCGGGGTTGCGTTGGAGGATCGAAGCGGCGCCGGAGATGCTGGCCAAGGGGTTTCTGATCTCGTGGGCCAAGCCGGCCGAAAGTTGCCCAAGCGCCGACAATCGCTCCGCTCTCTTCATGGCCTCAAAATTTTCCTGAACTTTCTTGTACAACTCGCTGAGCTGCGTAGCGACCTTTTGGTAGTGACGTTTCTGCCGGCGGTCCCTTTCGCCCACGAGTCCCGCGGCGATGCCGAGTACGACGAGCGACAAGGCTTCCGCAGCGATACGCGTGCGAGACAACTCCGGCGTGACCCACACCAATAGCGCGGATGAAGCGAGCGCAGTGGCCAGGCCGCCAATCCAGCCGTGACGGAAGGCGGCGAGCGCCACCGGAAGGCTGTAAAAAGGCGCCATCGCCCCGTCGCTGATGCGGTCCGCCGCAGCTACGGCCACGAGGGCGGCAAGGCTGATTACGCGGCCGCGCCACGGCTCCGGCGGCGCCGGAATCACGAACGAGCTTTCCTGTGCCGTGCTCAGCTCCGCTTTCCTGTCTTCCACTGCCTATCACTATACGCTGGCCACCGGGCAGCTGGACTCAAGCCAGCCGTACGCTTGTGTGCCGGCCGCAGCTTGCACGGCGCGGATATCCTCATTGGCCAGCTTTTTCATCCACAGCCTCCACGCCCCTTCACAGGGATTCTTGGGGCGGATTCCAGGGTCCGGCTGGAGTGAATCACCAGGAGCGACGCGCGGAATTGCCGCGCCAGGTCCGCTGCCCAGCGCAGCACTGCGGCAGCCCGCGGCCCCCTCGAAAGGCCGTAGAACACGGTCCGGACCGGCCGCTGGGTCAGCGGCGGAAAGCCGTCGACTCCGGCCCATACGGGACAGCGGGCTGCGCCTAATGAACGCGGCGAGAGATCGACAGGAACAAGGATCTTCTTCAAGTGAACCATTCCAGTCACTCCGCCAGTGCAATGACGAGGTAGAGCAGGCCAAACACCAGGGAGCCGAACAGGATGCCGCCGCCGTAAAGGTACAAGTGGCTCCTGAACCCGGACTTGGTTCCGTGGCGCACGCTCATCTCGTCGATGGTTTGAAATAGGGGCGCCTCATAACGCTCGACCACTGGAGCAGGGGGCGGCGTGACGAAGGTTGCCCGGGTGTCGATGCGATCCGTCGACTTCTCGAGCAGATTGGTCATGCTGTTCTCCTTTCTTGGGATGAAGTTTCGGTTGGGTCAGCGAGCCGGCGTAAGGTGCGCGCCTTCCCGTTCGGCGATCGTTTCCATCGCGGAGACGATCTTGAGATAAAGACTCAGCAGCGGATCCCGTGCGCTTGCAGGTAAGCTGCTCTCCAGGCTCCCGCCGGGACGCCGCACGACGATTTCGGTCTGGCTGCCGCATCCGGAGACCACTACCGGTTGGGGCATCAGCAACGCCGCGCCGCGGTGGAACACCACTGCTTCGAGCAGCAGCGCCGGGTCGTCCACATACAACACTACGCAGGGAACCAAGCCCGCGCCCATCTCCCGCCGGATTCGCGCTGTGATGTCGAGCTCCGTCGGGATCTGCAATCCATTTCGCAGCAGCGCTTTTCGCACTTGGCGAAGAGCAACCGGATGCGGTTCGGCCAGAGTAAATGTCACCAGCGTGTTGTGATCCCTCATCCTGGTTGCTCCTCGCCTAGAGGTGTGCAACTGATACGCCAAACTCGAAAGCACGTTGGAGTGGCATTTACGCGCGCTTTGCGTGCTTACTGGGGCGTGTGGTTGGCCCTTAGCGGGCACTGCTGTGCCTTTTCGGACAGCGGCAGAGGATGCCGGTTGCAAAAAGCGCCTGTTTTCCGCCGCCGGAATTGGCGAGCCAATTGCACTCTCGATTACTTCCAAGGACGGACTCGCGCAGTCACGACCGGGAGGCTTAAGATGAAAGACCGCATTCTTATTACACGGACCGATTATGAGCGGCTACAGGCGCTGATCGACGAGTGGCGTCTCGGTTCGACCCGCGACAGCGAGTATCTCGATGCGCTCGAACAAGAACTGGAGCGCGCCGAAATCATCGAGCCGGACAAGACGCCGCCCAAGCTGGTGACGATGAATTCCGAGGTGCGCCTCAAAGACCTCGATTCAGGCGACGTCCGCGTCTACAGGCTCATTTTCCCTACGCAAGCCCGAACGGAAAACAGTGTTTCGGTGCTTGCGCCCATTGGCACCGCGGTGCTTGGCTATCAGGCAGGCGACGTCATCGAGTGGCGGGTGCCAAGAGGCGTCCGGAGGCTGAAAGTGTTGGATGTGCGGGGGCGCCGCGAGGCGGCGTGAACTCACGCCGCGCTTAGCGCTTCTCAGCGAACAGCAGAAGAGACTGGCCCAAGGGGAAGTTGATGCCGGCGCTCAAAATTCGCGCTTCGAAAGAGAGCGGGGCGCCGAGCAAGCTATCGAGCCACGCCGGCAGCGGGGTCAAACCGCTCGCGGGCGGTTGCCCCGTCAACGGCTCCCAAAGGCGAAACTTGAGGAGCGCCACGGGAAGGAGAAAGCTATTCGCATAAGTGATCCGCAAGATGCGAAAACCGTGGCGCTCCGCCAGCGATTTCAGCCGCCCTCGCGTGAAGCGCTGGCGCTCCATGACGAAATCGGAGTGGCGGCTCCGCAGGATATCGAGCGCGGAAGTTCGAATCACCAATAAGCCGCCCGGACGCAGCACACGTGCGAATTCCGTCATGGCAAGGCTCTCCTGTCCCCGGGGGAAATGCACGATGACGTCGAGCGAAACCAGAGCGTCAAACGCCGATTCAGAAAACGGCAGACGCGACACATCTCCTTGAACCAAACGCCGCGCGCCATGTTCCTTGGCATATTGCAAGCCAATCCAACCCAGATCAAGCGGCGTCATGGACCAACCATAGCGCTCGCCCAGCAGTTTGGACATGTACCCGGTGCCGCACCCGGCTTCCAGCACTTCCCGTATCGGGCGGCTGGACGCAACCGGATCCAGAAGAGCGAACAGGATCCGGCGCATGCCGCGGTGCCACCAAAACGTCCCCTCGGCGCGCGCGATGTTGTGAAATTCTTCCGGGTTCATCCCCGGAGCATCAAACGTATCCATAAACGGAATAACTGAACGAAGGTAGTCGCCAAAGAGCGCATACGGAAGAACTGCGACCTTCCGTAGGTCCGCGGATAATGATGGACGCCGACCTCCTCTACACGGCACCCGGTCAGCTCGATCTTGCGGACGAGTTCCACGCAGATCGTGCCGCTGGTGGACGTGAGATGAATCTTTTCTAACAACGAACGGCGAATCAGACGAAAGTCGCAGTCGATGTCCCGGATCCGCACGCGGAATACGAACCGCGCGAAAGCATTATAAACCTTGCCGATCCAAACACGGTGCCAGGGGTCGTGGCGCTCGAGTTTGTAGCCGTTGACCAAGCCTACGTCCGGTTCCATCTTCGCCAGGAGCTTGGGCAGCTCGCGGACATCGTACTGCCCGTCGCCGTCGGTGTAGAAGACCAGCTCCTTCGTTGCGGCGGCGAAGCCGCTGCGCAGCGCGCCTCCATAGCCGCGATTCTCCGGATGGGTGATGACTCGCAAACGCGGATTGTACTTGTGGCGAAGTTGTTCGAGAACCTGCGCCGTGTTGTCCCGGCTGCCGTCGTTGACGACGATCACTTCGTAGTCGCCGCCGTACTGATCCAAGACCTGAAACGTGCGCTCCAGTAATCCGGGAAGAGACGGCGCATCGTTGTACGCAGGGAAGAAGACGCTGATGCTGTCCTTCGCGGCGGGCTGCGGCATCTATCGTTTTTGGCCGGCTTCCGCCTGCCGCTTGGCTTCCCTGGCTTCCTTCATGATGGGTCCGTAGACCTCCTTGTCGAAGGGCGGGCAGCCGGTGGGAAACTGCCCCAACGGATGGTTTTTCTGGCGCATGAGGAACGTGCAGTAGGTCAGCGTCTTGCAGACCCGCCGCTCGTCCAGCTCGCCCTTCTCTAGCGCATCGCGTGCGAAATCGGGGTAGGCGAGAGCGCCGCGCCCAATGCCCATGAGGCGAATGTTGCCCTCCTCAATGTTCTTGGCGCCCGCGTTGATGGCGTATTTCTGGAGCCAGCTATAGCCGGTGCCGACCATGGGCAAATCAGGAAAAGTTCGCTGAAGCTCGCCGGCAATGCGAAAATGGCGGTCCACGCCCAGCAGCGGATGCTCAGGCTGCTCATAATTGCCTTCGTCCGGCTTCTCAAACGGGCGCCCGACGTGGGGATTGAAGTAAGGCGATCCCATCGAAACGTTCAACAGCTCGATGCCCCAGTCGCGAAACCAGCCGACGGCTTGCTTGACTTCAGACAGGTCCTCGCGCAGCGGGTCTTGCGGATCCACGCCGAAGCCCCAGCGGTAGGGTATGGGATAAGGCAGAGGGACGCCCTTGCCCGTCTTTTCATCGCGCACGTATGGCACGCCCTCATAACAGCCAAGGCGCATGCACAGCAGCAGGCGGTTGCCGTACGCCGCGCGGATTTTGCCGGTGACGTTCTTTATGAAACGGGTGCGGTTTTCGAGCGAGCCCCCGTACCGCCCCTCGCGCGTCTTGGCGCCGATGAGTTCGCTCAGCAGATAGCCGTGCGTAACTTTGATGTCGATGGCGGTGAAGCCGGCGTCCAGAGCCAAACCCGCGGCTTCGACGTAAACGTCTTCCAGGCGTTCCAGTTCGTCGTCTGAGATCAAGGGGTAATCCGGCGGAACGCCCGTCTTAAGGTCCACCACCGGATTGTGGTCGGCGATGATCCGCCGCGGGTGGCTGTAGCGCCCGGAGTGCGTTAACTGCAAGGGAATGAGCAGGTCGTCGTCCCGTCCCCAAGCCTCGCGGTGGACGCGGCGCATTTCATCGAGAAGGCGGGCGAAAGCATCGCGTGTCTCCCTCACCAGCATGACCTGCCGCGTATTCGCGCGCCCTTCCGGGCAGACCGCCGTGGCTTCGAACCAGATCAGCTTGGCGCCGCCTGCGGCAAAACGGTGGTAACGGCGCCAGGTCAATTCCCCCGGGCGCCCATCCAAGTCACCGTCGCAGCCCTCCATAGGATGGATGGCGATGGAATTGCCGATAGTGAAACTTCCTGCGCGCACCGGACGCGCCAAAATCTCCTTTACGCGTTCCGGATCGAACTCGAAGCGGACATGCGCCGCTCCACGCGCCTCAGCGTCTCGTTGAAGCTCCGCCAGATTGTTGTAATTGAACAGCCGCATCCACCTTGCCTCTCCGGGGCAATAACGCAATGGCCACCGCGCCTAACATTGCAGCAGTGAAAACTGCGCCGCCCAACGGCATGTTGTAGTCGGTCGACATTTCCCTCAGCTTGGAAACAAAATAAGGAAACCAGGTCTGGCAGATCGTATCTGAAGGAAGGATGATCGCCATGGCGCGGGCCAGCGAATTGACGCCGAACTGTTCGGCAGCCATCAACGGAATCATCATGTAATCCGCGCCCATGCCGAAGCCGAACATGATGGCGAAGATGTAAAGGAAAATCTCGCTGCCCGGATGCACCATGAGCAGCAGGGGGATGGTGGCGGCCACGACAAAGTACGTCACGAACATCACCCATTTCTTGGGGAAGACATCCGCCAGATAGCCCACCACCAGGCGGCCGGCGATGCTAGACCAGAGTATCAGGATCGAGGCTGTCCGCCACGCGCCGTCCACCATCGGACCTTTTTCGAAACCGTGGTCAAGCAGGACGAATTTCATGTGAAAGTTCACGGCGCCTATCGATCCTATGGAGCACGCGCTTCCCACCAGCAACAGCCAGAAGGGATAGCTCGTGAGAAGCTCTTTGAACGAGACCGACTGAACTGAGATTTCGGCCGGAGGCGTTGGGTCGCCGTCCGGATTCTGTCCGATTTGAGCAGGCTTATCTTTCAGTACGAAGATGACGATCGGCCAGGCGAGAAAGAGCATCAGGCCAAGAATCATCAGCGCCGTCTTGTAACCGAACCACTCCGTAAGCGGTTTGGCCAGGAATGAACCGATCGAGCCCAGCAGTCCGACGCCCACGTAAACTACGCCCATAGCTTTGCCGCGATTGCGCCGGAACCACTGCGAGACGATGATCTGATGGGGCGGCGGACCGGACAGGAAGTAGCCTGACGTGTAGATGACCCAAATGCCGTAATACACAAACAGCATTCCGGGCATCATCGAGAAGAGAACCAGCGCCGTACAGGTGAACCCGGTGCCGATGAGGATCAGCTTGCGCGGGCTGATGCGGTGGATGAGCAGCGGGCCCACCCAAATGGTCAGCACTACAGCAAGCGGGAACCCCAACGTGATATCCGCCCGGCTCCAGTTGAACTCGCGGGCGAAGTAATCATAGAAGAACGAGATGTTGTAGTAGGGGACGCCCACCGAAAGGCCGAAGGTGACGAACGCTCCGGCTACAATCCACCATCCGTAAAATTTCTTGGCCATGGGATATGACTCCTGCGCGAACGACGGGTGAACCTTTCCTTATATCACACCGCGCGCCTTATAGGCTGCGCAGATGGAACCCACCGTCGACATTCAAGACCTGTCCGGTCGAGTAGTCCAATAAGCCGTCGGCGATCGCCCGGACGGCTAGCGCGACATCGCGCGCCTCGCCCATGCGGCGTTGAGGCAAAAGGCCATTAGCGATTCTTTCTTCGTACAGCTTTTCCACTGCTGCGATCATGTCGGTACGTATGATGCCAGGGCGTATTTCAAAAACCTTGACTCCGGCTGACGCCAGCCGCTGAGCCCACAAAGCCACCGCCATGCTGAGCCCGGCTTTCGAAATGCAGTACTCGCCCCGGTTCACCGAGGCGGTATACGCCGAAATCGACGTCACGAAAACGATGCGCCCGTCGCCCGCCTCCGCCATCCACCGCGCCGCTTGCCGGGTGAGAAAATACGGACCTTTGAGGTTGGTGTTCAGCACCTCGTCGAAGATTTCCTCGGAGGCTTCCAAAATGTCCCGGCGTTCTCGCGGGGCGATGCCGGCGTTGTTCACCAGCAAGTCCAGGCGGTCAAACTTGGAGCGGGCGAACTCGATGAGTTTGGCTCTATCTTCCGCGGAAGCGATATCGCATTGGAAAATCTCCACCCCCGTCTTTTCGCGCAGCGATTCGGCGGCATCGCGCCGTCCGCGGTACGTTGCAATGACCTGATGGGTCTTCGCCAGTTCTTCGGCGATGCCGCGTCCGATGCCGCGGCTTGCTCCGGTGACGATTGCGGTTGGCATGCGAACTTCCATTCTACGCAATCGCCGCCGGACTCCACGCCGCGAGCTATAACTTAATCGCTTGCTCCAAGGTGAAGCTCAGGCGGGACTCGGTCGGGATCTTGACTTTTGGACCCTTTGTGAGCACCTGCACCGCCGTCCCGGCGCCTGCGCCCGACACAGCGCCAATCGCCGCGCCGCGTCCCCCGCCCGCAATCGCCCCAATCACCGCGCCTAGCGCCGCGGTTCCGCCGACCACGGCGGCGGTGGACTTGGTCCGCGAGGCGCTGGCTTGGGTCACATCGCTGGTCAGTACGTCGATTTGCCGTCCCTGCACGGTGACTGAGACCAGATCCAAGCGGATTTCGGTCTTGCCTGTGAGTTTGCCGCCGCGCTGGTCGTCGATCAACTTCACCACCGCGTCGGCGCCTTTGGGGATCAGCTCCTGGCCGTCCACCACCACCGGTTCGTCAACCGACGCGCGGTACGTCTGGCCGAGCTTGTCCGTTTCGGAATCCACGGCATCGATCATGCGGACGACAATCTGCGCGCCAGCCGGGATCTCGCGCTTCGCTTCCGCAGCCGGGGCTGGCGGTTGAGCCGCCGCGGCGGCAGGGGTTTCGGCGGGTTTCGCGGGCGGCTGCGCCGGTGGCGGCGGCTCGCTTCCAAACTGAAGGCTCACGGCTTGCGTCAGATCGAACGTCTGAATCTGATCGCCCACAGCCATGCGGATCTGCCGGGCGTCTCCTCCGAGGTAGGTTCCCTCCACTTTGCGGCCATCCTTCAAGGTCAGGACATCCGCCTGCAACCAGAAGGCGCTCGCCAGTGAAGCGGTGATCAGACGAATTCTCATTTCCCTCCTCGCTCCTTTCCTCCATTATCGCCCGGAGAAGGAGGTCGTCACCAATCGACGACGCTGCCATCGTCGGCGTCGTACAGTTCGCGGTTGCGCCAGTCGTGTCCGATCTTGTCCGCCATGGCGTTTTCGTCCAACTCGATGCCGAGACCCGGACCGGTAGGCAGGTCGAGGTAGCCATCGCGGACCGTAAACGGCTTCTTCAAGTAGCCCTCCCCCAAACTGACCTGCTCCTGGCACAAGAAGTTCGGGATGGACGCCGCCAACTGCACGCCCGCGGCGAGCGAAATCGGGCCTAGCGGGTTATGGGGAGCGATGGCGGCATAGTAAGCTTCCGCCATGCCGGCAATCAGGCGGCATTCGGTGATGCCTCCGGCGTGGCACAAGTCAGGCTGAAGGATGGAAGCTGCGTGCTTTTCGAGCACCTCGCGGAAACCCCACTTGGTGAACACGCGCTCGCCCGTGGCGATGGGCAGATGCGTGCTGCGGGCGATTTCCGCCATCACGTCGTGGTTCTGAGCCTGGCAGGGCTCTTCGATGAACATAGGGTGATATGGCTCGAGGGCTTTGATGAGCACTTTAGCCAGCGCCGGACTAATGGCGCCATGGAAGTCTATGGCGATATCCACGTCATCGCCCATGGCTTTGCGCAGCTCGGCGAAGCGCTCGGCGGCGTACTGTACGGCGGCGGGAGTTTCAATGAAACGCGAAGGACGCTTCTTGGCTGGTCCCGTTTTGAAAGCCGTAAACCCCTGCGCCCTTCTCTGTTTCATCGCCTCCACCGTGCTCGCGTGGGCGTAAACGCGGACCCGTGAGCGCGTCGGACCTCCGAGCAGTTCGTACACCGGGACTCCGAGGGCCTTGCCTTTGATGTCCCAAAGCGCCTGATCGATGCCGCTGAGCGCGCTGGTGAGAATCGGTCCGCCGCGGTAAAAGGCATGGCGGTAGATAGCCTGCCAGTGGTGGACCACCTGACGGGGGTCTTTGCCGATCAGATAGGGTTCGATTTCCTTCACCGCTTGGGCGCAAGTGAGTGCGCGCCCTTCGAGGATGGGTTCCCCGAGTCCCACGATTCCCGCGTCGGTGTGGACCTTGAGAAACAGCCATCGAGGCTTCACCAGAAATGTTTCCAGACGGGTGATTTTGATCTTGTCTTTCGGAGAGACGGGCGCATTCGCCGCCCCTCGGGCGTGATCGAGCGCGAGCAAACTGCCGATTCCGGCAACTGCCCGGGAGAGAGATCTTCGGGTGATGGTTGTCGTGTTCATCGGATTGTGCGCCAGTATATCGCTTTCGGTTCATGGCGCGGCCCGCGGCGCAGCACATAAACTGGATGAATGGCGCGGGCTGTGATCCTTAAGACTGGCGCGCCGGCTGGACCGGGCGCAATGATCGCCGCGGTGGTTGTAGCGGTGGGGCTTTCGGTGGCCGGCATCGCCTTCTACTCCCACCGCGCGCAGTCGGACGCGATGCGGGTAGAGGTGCGGGACCGGCTGGAAGCCATAGCGGACCTGAAGATCCAGCGGATCTCGCGTTGGGTCGGAGAGCACCTCCGTTTAGGGCGGGCGCTGCAAAACAGCCGCCTGGCGCTTCCCGGAGTGGAGAGGGTTGTGCGCGGTGCGGCGGGCGGCGAAGAGCGGCGCCTGGCGCACGAGTGGATCGATATGGTGCGCCGGAACTGGAATTTTTCGGCAGCCGTCCTGTACAGCCCCTCCGGCGCGGCAGTGGTAGAGATCGGGACGCCGCCTTGGAGCGCAGAGCACTTTCGTGATCGTGTCGCGGAAGCCAGTCGTAGCGGCGAAATCCGGCTCCACGACATCTATCGTGAGTCCCCGGATCTCCCGGTCCACATGGCTCTCAGCGTTCCTTTGAAGCTTCGAGACGACCGGGATGTGTTTGCCGTACTGGCGTTCGCCATCGACCCTTATGACTTCCTCTTCCCGTTGATTCAAAGCTGGCCCGTTCCCAGCCGGTCGGCTGAAACCTTGCTGGTCCGTAAGGAGAACGAAGAGGTTGTCTATTTGAATGAGCTGCGGCACAGGAAGGACGCCGCCCTCAAGTTGAGGCTTCCGCTGACGCAGACTCAAGTGCCGGCGGTGCGGGCGGCGTTGGGGGAAAGCGGGCATATTGAGGGACCGGACTACCGCGGAGTCCCGGTGCTGGCGGCTGTCCGGCGGGTTCCGGACACCAACTGGTTCATGGTGGCCAAGGTGGATCAGGAGGAGATGTACGCTCCGATCCGCAGGCAGGCATGGTTCCTGGCGGCGCTGGTGAGCGCCGTCCTGCTGGCTCTGGCGGCGGGTTTCTTGTTTCTCCGGAGGAGACAGCAGCTCCGGCACCTCGCCGAGCTCTATCAGGTGGAGGTGCGACACCGGGCTTTGCAGGAGCGCTTCGACCTCCTGCGCCGGGCCGCTAATGACATCATCCTGCTCGTAGACGACCAAGGGCGGATCGTGGAAGCGAACGATCGCGCCATTGAGACGTACGGCTACACGCGGGAAGAATTGACGGCGATGACCATTCGCGAACTCCGGCACGAGGACGACTTGGCGAATTTCCCCGCGCAGTGGGCCGAATCGGGCAAAAGCGGCGCCTTGCTTTTCGAGACGGTGCACAAG
>FWPV01004977.1_pt1 | contig 27183 bp, 14 predicted proteins | sample 2228371 | NCBI WGS metagenome assembly FWPV01 (sample SAMEA103939776, study PRJEB20133) | metagenome
GTTTAGCTCTTACAATTCGACGGATACCCGAAGGTGTTTCATACGTCCGACTTTATGCATACGATCGGAACGGATTACGGGGAATTGAAACGTTGCCGATAACTCTTGTTCGTACAATTGATGAACAGCCACCTGCGCTTAATATTGAAGGTTGGGAAAACAATTTACGGTATACAATACAGGACAGTGTTGAACTTAAAGGATCTACAGAAAGTCAGGCACTGCTAGTTGTGAATGGTAATACCGTGCCTGTTAATGCAGACGGCACATTCCGTACCTCTGTGGTTGTAAGAAAACCAGAAACCCGAATTTCACTTGTTGCTACAGATGTGGCCGGAAACTCAACGTATCGTACTTTAACGGCTGTATCTGTTGATGTATCAAAACTGCTTCAGCTACGGTGGAATTGTAAGGTTCAGGGCGACACAATTTTTGTGAAAAATAATAGTTGCACCGTTCAGGGTGTTGCATATCCAGGAATGCGTGTTATTGCCAGAAGCGGTAATGTCAGATGGGCCGTTATTACAGATGCACGTGGTGAGTGGGCTCTTTCTCTACTTTTATCTCAGAACGAAACAGTAACACTTACCTTTGAATCGATAGAAGAAAAAAGCATAGTTGTTTCAAGAACATGGAAGGTTGTGCCATGGAATGGAAAAGAGTAATATTCATCTTTGTTCTGATTGAATTCATATTTCTCGTGCATCCCGCCGGGGCACAGGATATTTACCTCTTTGTTGCAGGCAAAAAAGCAGTTCGGGAACAAACCGGTGATGAACTTCACTTGTATGAAATGAAGATCAAGGCCCCATCAGCAAGAGCTGTCGGGGTTTTTGAAATATTTGATGCGGCAATCGGAAGCAACGCCGATGTCATTGGGTTTACTAAAACAAGTACTACTTTTCAATTGTATAAAGGTACTCAGACTGTACCGGCTACATTATTACAAACTTTAACAGTATCGTCGGAACAACGATACCTCAATCGCTGGATATCTTTTGATACTCTCTCTTCTTCGTCAGAAACAGACGAATGGATATTTCAATGGACTGGAGGAGCAGGTGATGGAGTTAATGCCTTCAAAATCCGCATTGTTCCATTGGATGATTCAAATGCCGATGAATGGATTTTCACTTTAAAACACTTACCTCTATGTTTGGTCGGACTGGTACCAGAGGAAGAAGTACAATTTCGAACAATCGGATCGAAACCTGAGCATAGTAAAGAATTAGTTGTAAAAGGTGCCGAAGGGGCAACTGTTGTTGTCAGAGATAAATACGGAAAGAGTTCTGGATTGCCGTTACGAAAAGATTTTTTAGATGATTTTTTTCCAGACAATGAATGGGGTATATGTATTTCCGGATCACAAATGAGAGTTAACAACCTTGTTGTAACAACGAAAACTGAATTACCCTTTATCTGGCAATGGAATCCTATTATTATAAAAAAACCAACACCTCCACGTGTAACTGTTATTCAACAGGAAGAATCTGATTGTCTGCAAAAGAAACTATGGGTAGAAGGTGGAAAACTTCGTTCTTCTTTAGCACCACAATGGTTTATCGATAATCATTGGTATGAAAGTGATACAATTACAGTATCGTTCAATGATTATGGTACATACAGTGGAAAAGTCTTGTTACCAACACAGGGAATATATTTCCCGCGGTTCTGGCTTCACTCGTTTGTAATTCAGGTGCAAGAACCGCCGGTTGTAAAAATTTCTGTTCCCAAAGAAATAATATCACCAGGCGAGGCAATTATTATATCGGCAAGTCAACCACCTTTGTCAGAAAAAAAGTTATATAAGTATCAATGGTATGTTAACGGAGAGTATCGGGGAAATCAAAGATCATTACGTTTTTTTAGTTCGATACCTGGCATCTATAATATACAGCTTATAGTCAGCGACGAAGCACAACGAACGCCCTGTAATCAGGGAAGTGCTACGGCAACAATACGTGTCAATTCTCAACCGTATGCAGAAATAGTCGGACCAAAAGTCATAGCACGTTCGGTTATAACAACGTTTAGACTTATTACTATCACTGATCCTGACGATGATGAGCTTTCGATAATATGGGAAGGTGCGGGAATTATTGGCAGTAATAAAGATAAAGAAGTACGTGTAAAACAAGATCGTCCGGGTCTATATAGTTTGAAGGTAACAGTATCGGACGGTACCCGAACAAATAATGCTTCTTATAGCGTTGTAACACAATACCGTGTCAATGCTGAACCAACAGCGGTATTTTCGTTGCCCCAAAAAGTTGCTCCTGGTGATGAAATATTACTCGATGCAAAAAATTCAATTGATCCTGATAATCAACATTTAAAATATCATTGGTCTGTAAGCGATGGTTCGGAATTATCTAGTTCAAAAGCACTGCTCTCTTTTGATGAACCAGGTACCTATTCTGTAGCATTGACGGTGGATGACGGAGAAGGGGTTGAAAACTCTATAAATTCGGTAACTCATTCTATTCATATTAATGCGCCACCTGTACCGTGTATTTCTGCTCCATCCCATACCAATAGTTCACTTGTATTTTTTTCAGCAGAGGATTCATATGATAGTAATGACGATACATTGTCATTTACGTGGGATTTTGGTGATGGTACAAGAGCTACGAGTGAACGAGTACAGCATCTTTACCAGCAAAGCGGTACGTATACTATTACATTGACGGTCAACGATGGCCAGAAACTATCAAATAGTATTCAGCAAAAGCAACACATACTGAGAATAAATAAAAATCCAATCGCTGCTTTTTCTATTCCAAAGCAATGGGAGCCGGATTTACCTCTCGAACTTGATGCAACCGGTAGTATTGATCCTGATGGAGAGATTGTGGAATACAAATGGTTTGTAAATGGAAATGTGATTTCAAATGAAAGAAAAACTACATTTCTGTTTTCTTCTCCGGGAGATTATGCAATAGCATTACAGGTAAAAGATAATTCAGGCTTTGATGATGCAACAGGTATTCAGTCAACTCTCATCCATGTTAATTATCCACCGATTGTAAAATGGAAATACGCGCCGGTTGTCGCAGAACCAGGTGAAACTGTAGTGTTTGATGCTTCAGAGAGTATCGATCAGGATGGTACAATTGCAAAAGCAGAATGGGAATTCTCCGACGGGATTATACTGAAAGGATTACAAGCGAAAAGAATTTTTAAAGTGCCTGGCAAATATACTGTACGTGTAACAGTTGATGATGGCAGTGGTTTCAGAAATGCACAGCAATCAGAAAACTTTACGATTCTTGTTAATAATCCACCACTTATTATTACACAAAAGAATATCCGGAGTAACGAACTTCGTATTCATCTTGATGCAAGTCAGAGTTATGATATTGACGGGCATCCGTTATCATTTGAATGGATGTTACCGGATAATACTAAACGTACAGAAGCATCCTTTTGGTGGCAAGCTGCGTCCGGAGGCACACATATTATTACACTTACTGTCAATGATGGTCAGGGTAAGAAGAATTCCATTGTAAGAGAAGTTGTTCGGGTACAGATAAATCGTCCGCCGGTCGCTGTAGTTGATTCTGTTATCTTTACGTGTGTCGGCCAGGTTGTACTCTTTAACAGTACACGATGTTATGATCCGGATTTCGATATTCTTACCACACAATGGGATTTTGGAGATGGGGCAACTTCCGATGAAACGAATCCAACCCATACATACTATAAAGAAGGATTCTATACAGTACGGCTGGCATTAAGTGATGGCTTTGTCGAACAACCGACGATTGCAACTATTCCGGTTTTTGTGGAAGCATCGCCACGCGCTATTATGACATTTCGTGATACAATTATCTGTACAAATGTTCCATTGGAATTTGACGGTAGTTTGAGTACCGATCCGGGAGGCGGAATTAGTTCGTATAGCTGGGATTTTGGTGATGGCACAAGTGCTTTTGGACCCAAAGTATCACATTCATATACCTTGCCTGGAACATACAAAGCCATTCTTACTGTTGTTGGAAGTGGCAGTGGGCGTTGCAGCCGAATTAGTCAGGTAGCAGCAACAATCAATGTCGTGGAAGGACCAAAACCTGTTATTTCTGTTCCGAACTATATAAGTGTTGGCGAAACACTGAACCTTGATGCAACTTTACTTGTCAAAGAACAAAGAGTTCACACATCTTTATGGAAAGTTGAATCAAACGATACAACTGTTTATAGTCAAAATTCAGTATTTAGTTTTATTCCTCAACAACCAGGAATTTACCACATAGAACTAACAGTTTATGCTGAGACACAATCGACGTGTACATCTGCAACGGCTCGCAGGGAAGTGCATGTCAATGCACCACCGGTAATTCAGGTGAATGTACCATCTGCAGTTGCTCTGGGCGATGTTGTTGTGCTCGATGCATCGGGTTGTTACGATCCCGATGGAATTATCACAAAGTATGAATGGTACATCGATGGAGTATTCTATTCTTTTTCAGAGGTTGTACCAGTGCAGTTTACTTCAACTAAATTTCATACAGTGCAGTTGAGGATAACTGATCATTCGGGCACATCTACCCGAACGGTTGAAGAAACAGCTACTATCTTTGTAAACAGTAAACCACTTGCTCGTATCATGGTACCCGAAAATCTCTATGAAGGAGAAGAAACGGTGTTGAAAGCATCGTCGATAGTAGATGATGATGGAGATTCGCTGGAATTCAAATGGAAAGTAAACGGAAAAGAAATCGAACAACCAAAAGTATTATGGGAAAAACCAGGTACTTATATACTAACATTGATTGCAAATGATCAGCGTGGATTATCAAACTCCATCGATTCAGTTGTACAGATTGTTTCTGTACAGTCTGCTCCGGTTGTTGAGAGTAGCAGATTTCCAAAATATTGGATAAAAGGCAGTACCATTCAAATGCAACAATTGACTCAGCACCCTCATAGTGGTTTTGTTAACAACAAATCACTTCAATCTTCAATACAGTTGGTTTCAACGGGAGAGCAAAACATAACACTCGGATGGGCTCCGAAAGGAACTGTGTTGAGAACATGGAATTATCCTGTCTACGTATTGGAACCTTTGCAATTTACTGAGCAACCACAACAAATCGACACTCAGTGGAATCCATCGAATCCGGAAATAACACTTGTATCGCCAAAAGTAAATCGTCCGGAACATCATCAGCTGCAATGGGAATGGTTTAAAGGGGAAAAGGTTATTGCACATGGTGCGATTGTCAAAATGCTGTTGACGAAAGGTGTAAATACCTTTCGTGTAAAGGTAAGTGAACGCAATGTAATGAATTCAAAACCAGTTGAAATAGAAATTAAAATTTTATGTAACTAACTACCATGAATAAAAAGAAACAAACGCTGACACAACGTGAAATAGAGCTCATTACAAAAGCCAAAGATGGCGACGAGAGAGCTTTTACGAAATTAGTAAAGGAATACGAAAATCTTGTTTTCAGCTTCGCTTTCAAAGTATGTCGCGATAAAGAAAAAGCAGAAGAAACACTTCAGGATACTTTTATCAATGTTTATCGGAAAATCGACCAGTTTAATGGAAAGTCAAAATTTTCGACATGGCTCTACTCGATTGTTGTGAATAATTGTAAAATGAAACACCGGAAGACAAAGTTGGCTCAATCAACACAATCAATAGATGCAGAACGTGAAGGAGATAGATCGGTTGATGAAGAATATCAAACGTTAGAACTACGATCGACACGAGAAACGCCACTCGAAAGTGTGATGAAAAAAGAGCTTCAACAGCGACTTGATGAAGCAATTAAACAGCTACCGATGGATTACAGAATTGTTTTTGTACTTCGGGATCTTGAAGGTCAATCAATTGAAGAGACAGCAAAAATATTAAAACTCTCTATACCAGCAGTTAAGTCGCGCTTGCGGAGGGCACGCCTTTTTTTAAGAGAACATTTACTGGAGTTTATAGAAGGATGAGGAAAAAGGATAAAATATGTAACAAAATTACAGCTTATATTTGTGAAGCGCTCGACGAAAAACCTGGCTCACCACGATGTAAACAAATTCAGCAACATATAAAACAATGTGAATCCTGTAAAAAAATAATTCAAAGCATTCAGCAATTAATAACACTATACCAATCATATCCCATACCACATATAAAACGATCAAGATCAATACAACATTTACAAAAAGAAAAAAATCGATAAAGGGATAGTTTGCGTCTTGTCGCATTATTTTTGCAGCTTGAACGATATAAATGCATTTTAACGAAACGAGATATAGAGTTTGTGAAGTTTTTATATTTCTGTGCTTGACAAAACAAAAAAGAGGTAATATATTGAGCACAGTTTGCGCGTGATGTAAAAGTAAGTCTGTGGGAAATACAAGCGCGGTATTTTCGGCAGAATAATCAATACTAATGTGTGAGGTAATATGATACAAACACTTCTACGTTTTTTCGTGGTAGGCATTTTTATATCACAATCATTACCTTCTCTTCAATCCCAGGATGTTAGCTGGCAAACACGTGATGAAATACTGAAAAGAATAGTCCCTCCCACGTTTCCTCAAAGAGATTTTGATGTAACAAAATTTGGAGCCGTTGGCGATGGAAAGAAAGATTGTTCGAAGGCTTTTGCTAAAGCAATAGATGCTTGCTCCAAAGCAGGTGGAGGAAGAGTTGTTGTGCCAGCAGGAAAATATATTGTTGGTCCCATAATTCTTAAAAGCAATGTTAATCTTCATATAACAAAAGATGCAGAATTGTTATTTCATACCGATCCCGATAAGTATCTTCCTGTCGTTTTCAGTCGCTGGGAAGGTGTGGAGTGTATGAACTATGCACCGTTAATTTATGCGATAGAACAGGAAAATATAGCTATTACTGGTGAAGGTATTCTTAACGGACAGGGTTCGGAGAAGAACTGGTGGACGTGGAAGGGTCCATGGAAAGGACGCAAATGGGAAGGCCCAAATCAAAGGGAAGCACGTAAAAAGCTTTTCCAAATGGCAGAAGAAGGTGTGCCGGTTGAAAAAAGAATTTTTGGAAAAGGTTCTTATCTCAGGCCAAACTTCTTTCAACCGTATCAATGTAAGAATGTGTTAGTCGAAGGTGTAACGTTCAAAGATTCTCCAATGTGGTTTCTGAATCCAATTCTTTGTACGAATGTTTCGTTTATCAACGTTAAGACAATTGGTTTAGGACCGAACAATGATGGAATTGATCCCGAATCTTGTAAAGATGTACTTATTAAAGGTTGTTACTTTGATAATGGTGATGATTGTATTGCTATTAAGTCGGGACGGAATGCAGATGGAAGGCGAATCAATGTACCCTGCGAGAACATCATCATTGAGGATTGTAAAATGAAAAACGGTCATGGTGGTGTTTCCATCGGAAGCGAAATATCAGGTGGAGTTCGAAATGTTTTTATTCAAAACAATGTTATGGATAGTCCAAATCTTGATCGTGCACTTCGTATAAAAACCAATGCAATGCGCGGCGGAGTGGTGGAAAATATTTTTATGCGGAATGTTAAAGTCGGAGAAGTAGCAGAAGCGGCAATCAAGATCGATTTTTACTACGAGGAAGCCGATCAGGGAAATTATCCGCCTGTCGTGCGTAATGTGGATATTCGTGATATTGAATGTCAGAAAAGCCAGTTTGCTGTTTGGATCCGAGCATTTCCGTATTCTCCTGCAACGAATGTGAAGATAGAGAACTGCACATTCAAAAATGTTGAAAAGCCGAACGTGATTGAGAATGTTAAAAATTTTGATTTAATCAATGTAACTGTTGAACAATGATAACTTTCAATTTGTCATTTAGAAACGAAGGAGTAGCAATGGCAAGACAAATAAATATACGATTGATTGCAGTAACAATGATGATTGTTTGTGCTCTGACAGTTGTTCTTGCACAAACAGGTGGTAAGATTTCCGGTGTTGTTACAGATGCACAAACCGGAGAAGCATTAATCGGTGCGAATGTAGTTGTACGTGGAACAAGTCTTGGTGCGTCAACAGACCTCGATGGAAACTACTTTATCTTAAATATTCCAGCTGGTAAATATGACATTCAGGCATCGATGGTAGGATATGAACGTGTTATTGTTCATGATGTTATAGTAAACTCTGGCCGTACTACAACGCTAAACATCAAATTAAAACCCACAACTATAGAACAGGAAGCTGTAGTAGTGGAAGCAGTTCGACCGGATGTTGAACCGGAAAAAACGTCAACAAGTGCAATTGTACGCCTCGAAGATGTACAATCTCTGGCAGGAGTACGAGATGTAAGTGATGTTATTGCGCTTACAGCCGACGTTACAGATGGTCACTTCCGTGGCGGTCGTACTAATGAAGAACTTTACACCTTGCAAGGTATGGGGATTATGAATCCTCTTGATAATTCAAGTGCATTTCTACCCATTATGAGTGCTGTTGAAGAAGTGGAGGTTATTACCAGTGGTTTTGATGCTCAGTATGGTAATGCACAGTCTGGCGTTGTCAATATAACAATGAAAGAAGGAAAATCGGATAAATGGCGTTCGCGGTTCGAAACAAGAATTAAAATGCCGACAAAAAAACACTGGGGAGCAAGTCTTTTTGATGTAAACGCTCAACCATACCTTCTGAAGTTATCAAACGATAATTACTGGCGTTATGGTGACTACGAAAACGGAAATCAGCCGTTAATGAACTGGATGACAATGATTTTTGCAGGTGACACAGGGATGATTGTTGCCGCAACTAAAGCCGTTTGGAACAGAATCTCTTCGCGTGATCTTAATTCGAATTATCACAATCGTTATGATTATGCTTTTGAAGGAGCAACCGGTGGACCGGTAGATAATGGTGTAACGATGTTTGTAGCGTTCAGGTCTAATATTGAAAATCCACTGCTACCAACAGAACAACCCGATCATATGAAACAGGTGATGGGAAATGTTGCTTTTGATTTAGGGAGTGGTGCAGCATTAAAAATCAGTGGCGGATATCAGGATAACTTTGAAAATTATTTCAGCAGTGGCACAGGTTTCTACTATTGGGTGTGGGACAGAATTCTTGGTGTTCAGTACAGAAAACAAACAAACCACCAGCTCGGTATCCGCTATACAAAGGCATTGTCTGCAAAAACATTTTATGATATAAAACTCAATAGCTTGCGTACAAATAACAGGCTTGGTACTTCTCCCTGGTATGATGTCATTACTCCTGAAGTTCGAAATATGGAAACTGGTACAAGTATTATAACTCGTACAGGAAATCTTTTATTCTATCAAAATATGCAGGGAAGAGTATTTGCTTATCTTGGAAATCAATATGGAAACTTTACAAATGAGCAAACAACTACAATTTCTCTCGATGCATCGTTTACAAGCCAAGTTACAAATTCCCATCTTCTTAATGGGGGAATACAGGCAAATTATTATTTTCTAAACGTCGATAACATTACTAATATCAATTCTAAAGGAAGCATCACTCAGACAAAATATAATGGCGAACCATGGGATCTTGGTGTGTATATTCAGGATAAAATGGAATTCGAAGGTATGATTGCAAAAGTTGGTTTGCGATGGGATGTCTGGAATTCAAATAATATGTATTTCGAAGATCTGTTTAATCCTTTCGCAGTACGTGATGACCAGGGGAATGTAACATCTGTGCAGGATCCGGATCGTGCACCAAAGCTGAAAGCGAAACCAATCGGGAGATTACAGCCAAGAGTTGGTATATCATTTCCTGTCTCTGTTAATACTGTTTTTCACTTAAACTATGGGTTGTTCCTCCAACGTCCATCTTTTCAGTATATGATCGGTTCTCGTATGAATATGGGAACAACGTATATTACACCAAACACAATTGGGAATCCTCGATTGAAACCACAGTCTACAAACAGTTATGATGTTGGTCTTTTGCAAGGATTGGGTGAAGGGTTTACGCTTGATATCAGTGGTTGGTATAAAGATGTAAAAAATCTTGTAGAGCAGGTAACGTTTACTGATGAAAAAATAGGCATGTCCTATAATTCATACTACAACCGTGACTATGCCGATATACGTGGTTTTCGTTTAGTATTATCAAAAAAACGTGGAGTATTAACAGGTTCTCTCAATTACCAGTATAGTGTGGCAACTGGTAAAAGTTCATCTCCGACAAACGCACCGTGGGCTATTATCAGGGATAATGAAGGAAAAATTTCTGAAGATAATAAGCGTGTCCCTGTACGCGATGTATTGCTGAATTTTGATCGTACTCATAATCTTATTTTAACGATGTCATATGCAACTTCAAGTAAGTTCGGACCAAAAATATTTGGAGAATATCCGTTTGCATCTACAGTTATTTCAGTTCGTAGCTTTGCACGGAGTGGAAGACCATACACACCATCACAACAAGCAACTCAGATCAATACAAAACGTACACCAAATGAATATAACACTGACATCCGTGTTTCAAAAACAATAAAAAATCTTTTTGGAATGCAGGCTACGGTGTATGCTGAGGTCTTTAATATGTTTAATAATAAAATTTATAACTATTCATATCTCTTCAATACAGCTAATAGAATTGATGGAAACCCAAATCTGACAAGGTATGAACAATATGCATTTCATGATATGGACAACGGAGTGCTGTATTGGGATGATTATTCATATGGTAGTGCATATGCAGTCGATCATTCATTTGTTTTGTATAGTAACGCACCTCGTTCGTACACGATTGGTGTAGTGATTGAATTTTAGCATGTTCAAAAACTAATAGAGTGGGAATAGATCTATGAAAAAAGGTATTTTTGCAATTCTTTTAGTAACCGTATGTGTTGTAAATGTATTCGCTCAGCGTGATTATATGAATCATACCCGAAGTATGCTTCGGCAGACGATCTATAATACAGGCGAGCTTGGGCGTGCCCTTGAAGCAAGCAGATCAACTCAGGTTGGTCTTCCAAAAGGAACATATTCAATGGAATGGCCTCCCTATTCTTACCAGATACTTGATGGTGTAGTTTACTGGGGTCATCAGAATTCCTTTGGCGGAGGTTTGTTATTAAGTGCTGATGTCAGAGGTGAAAATGTTCGACGTGCCTGTGGTGCAGTAACCGATGGAAGTGGTAATAGCACGCAGGTTACTGGTGTGTATGTATGGCCGGTGTCGATCAGAAAAATCGAAAATTATCCGATACTGCCTGATGGATCACTAAATCCGAATTTTAATCCTAATGAAGCAGAAGAAATAATTATTACAACATACCGCACAACAGATCCGATGAAAATTCAAATTACGCAAACAAGTCGGGCATGGAGTTATCCTGGATACGATGCGTTTATAATTTATGAATATGAAATTGTGAATATGGATGATGTCGATTATACAAACGGCTTTGTTGTTTTTGGAAATGCAATGGCACCATCTGCATTTGGTCTTCAAAGAAAATATGGGGAGTGGTCTGAGTCGTCTGTTACAACAAGAAGCAAGGAAATTTATGCACGCTATAATTTTACACGTTTCTTATCATATGTGCATAGTAGAAATGGTTTTCCAGAGTACTCGTACTTTAATATGTGGTCAACCGATGGTAACCGTGGCGGTCTTAATTCACCACAGGCTGTGGGATATATGATACTCCATTACGATACTTCAAGTCTCCAGCCAAAAGAGATGACTGCTTATAGCGGTTCAGATACTAATGTTGTATGGGATGATATGGGGCGTTTTCGTCAGCCTTGGATTTCGCAACAGGTTCCAAACCGGAATCAGGATTTAAGCGATACACGACTCGGTGCTCTTATGTCAGTTACCAGAGGACGGCCATATTCTTCATTTAACTTTAAAAACAATACTCAGGATTCGATTAACTGGTCAACATTTTATTATCCCTACGCAGCTGTTGATCCTGCAAAGAATTATGAGTTAATGAAATACTGGCATGGTCGTGCAAAACCACGTGCACTTTCGTCTGGTAATTATTCGCAAACGACATTGCACTATACATCTTTTGGTCCGTACATATTTAAGCCAAATGTTCCCTTGCGTTTTTCCATTGCTCACGTTGTCGGCTATGGACCCGGAGTAGCAGGTGATACAGTATTACGAGACGCGGGTGGAGCTGCTTCGGAACCAACAGGTACTTCCACAGCATGGTTTAAACCGGTTATCAGTTGGTACGATTCAATAACATATCCCGGTATCCATAGTAATTATAATTATATGGGAAGCGCATACTTAAAAAATAATCCGCTTCCATGGTATGTGACCGGTAAAATTTCGGATGTTGATCCTGAACCGGTGATCTCTTTGCGACAGGTTGCAGATCGGGCTATTCAGATGTATACTGGTGAACAATACAAAAAATACGATACCGTACAACTCAAGCCAGAATATACACCTCGAACAGGTATTTACAAAGCACCATATATTCCAATTCCATCTCCAGTTATTAATGTATATAATTCCCAAGCAGATAGCCGTAACAAAATTGTCTGGTCGCCGGCTGTCGAGAGTTTCACTAATCTACCCGCTGTTCAAAGTGCAAAAGCAGAAGGTAGAGTTCGTTCAGGTCTCAGCCATTACCTTGTTATGAAAAGCGATCAGGCGTTAGGTCCATGGCAAATAATCCAACGTGTTGATATACGTGATCCACGCTTCTACAATGTCGACCCGGAATATCCTGGTATGTATATCGTACGCGATTCAACGAGTCGTATTAACGAAAATTACTACTATGCGGTTATATCGGTAGATTCAACCGGTGGTCGTAGTAGTATTGCTACAAATATGACATACCATGAAACTCAGAAAGGAGCAGTTAATAAATTACAAAAGGTATATGTAGCTCCTAATCCGCTCATTATCACTGCAAATTTTGGCGGTTCGACTACACAAGGTGATATTTATGATAAAATTGGATTTTTTGGCTTAACGAAAAATTGTGATATTCGGATATTTTCCTATAGTGGACAGTTAATTGCCACTATCGAACACAGATCAGCAACATATTCACACGAGTGGTTCCAGATTTCAAGAAATAACCAGCGAATTGCGTCAGGGGTTTATTTCTACGTTGTCGAAGATCTGGATACCGGTGATCGTGTGCATGGTAAGTTTGTAATTATTCATTGATAGAAGGATGGGAAAGCGATGAAGAAGATAATACTTATTTCTGTTTTAATGTTTGCTCTTCTCCTTTACGGAGGAAGTGTAAGTATGGCTCAAAAAGTTGGTAGTACTTCCATGCAATTCTTGAAAGTAATGCCAACTGCGCGTGCTACTGCAATGGGTGATGCGTATGTTGTAAATGCAAAAGGTGCCGATGCAGTTTTCTGGAATCCAGCAGGGTTGGCATATACAAATAATAATGAAGTTACTCTTACATATCTCCAATGGATTTTTGATACACAGCAGGGTGCCTTTGCCTTTGCAAAATCATTCGGTTCATATGGATCGTTAGGTATTCAGTTGCAGTATGTGGATTATGGAAGTATTGAGGAAGCTATATGGGCACCTCCATATAATGCGAACTTCGATTTTCCCGGTCTTACAGGACGGACCTTTAAACCTTATAGTTATGTCGTTGGTATTACCTACGCTACATGGTTTACTGATAAGTTTTCAACCGGTATTACAGCGAAATATGCTTATGAATCTCTCTACAATGGAAAAGAAGTAACTGTGACAAAGTATGTGCCGGATACAACAACTGTAAAAGTGAAAACGTGGGGAAGTGTAGTACTCTTCGATTATGGAATTCATTATAACACAGGTTTCCGTACAATTGAAATTGCAGCATCTGTTCAGAATTTTGGTCCGCACATTAAATATGCAGATGAAGATCATGTTGCTCCAATGTCTTTTCGGATAGGAATTGCTGCAGATATACTTGGTACTAATGCACTCCTTTTCGAAAGCGATCAAAACCGTTTGGGAATCGCATTTGATCTGTTCCATCCTAATGACTATGACCTTCAGTTTCATCTTGGAGCTGAGTACGAATTTGCCGGAATTATAGCATTGCGTACCGGCTATAAATTCAATTACGATGCGGATGGTTTTACAGCAGGTGTAGGTATACGGCAAACAATTGCAGCAACACGATTTCAGTTTGATTACAGCTTTGGTGCTCTCCGGTATCATCTTGGAAATGTACATCGAATTAGTTTAGGAGTGGGATTCTAATGAAAACAACAAAATATCTTATCGCAATTATTTCTTTGGGTATTGCTATTACAACCTATGGTTCAGCTCAGGAAGGAACTGAACTTCGGATGCAGGGCATTGATTATATAACACATCATTCTGTTGCTTCACGTGCTTCTGGTGCTACTATCTTTAGTAGCAACGGTAGTTCTCTGATGTTTCATAATCCTGCCGCTTTGACACAATTAACGTCTCTGCAGGTTAGTACAGCAGCCTCGTTTGTCTCCTTCAGACAAAAGCAGATGCAGGATTTCGGCACGTTGCAAACCCATGCTAATGCTGTTTTTCTTTTACAAGGAATTACTGATCAGATTCCGGATCCTGACTACAGTACTATTCGAAGACGGGTAACACAGGAAGATTCAGTTCAACGACCTTTTGACAATCTGAAACCATATTGGGATTACACGAAAGAAACAAATTTGCCACTGCAATTATTTGTGGCATCTCCACTGAAAATTGGTTCTGTCGATATGGCAATCGGAGTAGGTGCAGTTGAATATGCAAACCTGAATTGGTTTTATCAGAACAACAATACATTATCTCCAAATATACTCGATGTTACAAAGGGAACTATTAGAATACAAAACCTTCCGCGTACAGATACTATTGCTACAACAACACAGCCAATGCCGGTATACTGGTCTCAATATCGACAATATCGCGATGGTTCTATTTACGGATACGGCGGAGCTATTGCAGTAAAAATTTCTCAACAATTATCACTTGGTATAGCCGGTATGATATTGGATGGCTCAACAACTGACGAAGAAGTTCAGGTTGGTCGCGGCCGGATGCTGTTTTTCTCACACTCGATACGTCTCGATAAATATGGTATGACTACCTGGATAAAAAAAGGAAAATCGACTTACAGTGGATATGAACTACTTTTAAGTGGTACGTACGAAACACGATATGTTACTTTTGGTTTTTCTTTACGACTACCAACGACAATAACACGTCGTTTTAGTTATTCTTACTCACGGGATTCAGTTACGGCAACTGCATATAACAATGCAAAAATTGATTCCGTACATGATATTTCAAACTCAACGATCAGCGGAGAAGATAAAATTGAATTACCTCTCAGAGGTGTAGTTGGTATACGATTAAATATTACTGAGAGTATTAAATTAGGGGTTGAGTACGAAATACAACCATATGCAACTGCATCTTACGTAATTAATGGTGTAAAATCACATCCATGGCTTTCCTATTCTGCGCTCCATGTTGGCGGGGAATATTTTGCTACAAAGTGGCTGGTATTCCGGGCTGGCGTAAGGGAAGCATGTGAAGAATTTCAACCGGCTACTTCTGCATTGCGTGGTGAAAATGTACGATATCCTGTTTATTCAATTGGCACAGGAGTATCGTTGTTTGGCGCAACTTTGAATGTAGCATATGAATATTCCGATCGTCGTTATACCGATGTTTGGTCAAATTCTGCAAGCAAAAACAGAAAATTCACACATGCTGTGTATGGCGAATTAACGTATCAATTGCCTTTTATGTCAAGATAGTGAAATAGAGCAGCGGATCAGGAATTTAACTAATAAGGAAGTGAAACTATGAGAAAGATAATTTTAACTGTCGTAATAGTATTAACGGCGACAATTACCAGCTTTTCACAATCGCTTAACGATATATCAATTATTATAGGCGGAGGTCTTTCAGTACCGGTAAGCGAAAATAATATGTCGAAATATTTTATAACAAGTGTTAACTATAAATTCGCAAGTTGCTGGAACACAGGTTTTAATTTAACAGGCGGTTTCGCATACAACATAAATACAAGCCTGTCTGCTCATTTTATTGTTGATTACAGTTCCTTTCCGATAAACAAAAGTATGGTACTTAAACAACTACGACTTCCAGCAGGTACATACGTTCAGGATGCTGAATTAACAACAGTTGCTGGTAAAGTAGGTGTGCGTTATAAATTCCCTTATCAACTGATGAAGTCCGTTGTTCCTTACGTAACTGCAAATGCCGGTATTATGAACATAGCAAGCGATGAAATATATGTGTTAATCGATGCATATTCGAATTACTATGCCAGATTTAAAAATACAAATGTTCTAACAGGATCAACAGCTGTTGGAGTTGATATTCTCGGTGGAGATAATTCAGCAATGTTTGTTCAACTTGGTGTAGAAGTTGCAAATACGAAAGGTGGATTTTTCTATTACCTTCCTTTAATGGTTGGTTTCAGAGGTGGCTTATAAAAAAATCATAGTACCCTTTCAACCATCTCGGACCGAACGCACCACTTGTTGGTGCGTTTTTCTTATAAAGAGGAGAAAAAATGTATGATCAATAAGATTCGCTTAAATATAATTGTTCTGTGTAATCTCTTCTTGTTATCATGTACAACAGTAGTAAATGTTACCGAAACGACACAAAAATCGAGAATATTCTTGATTGGTGATTCGACAATGGCAGATAAACCATTAGTCGATAATCCTGAGCGCGGTTGGGGACAAATGTTACCAATGTTTTTTCAACACGATGTTGAAATTTGCAATCATGCTAAAAACGGCAGAAGTACGAAAAGTTTTATTGCAGAAAAACGATGGGACTCTGTATATAATCAGTTGCAAAAAGGCGATTACGTTTTTATTCAGTTCGGACATAACGATGCAAAGAAAGAAGATACAAGCCGATATGCACCACCTAAGCCTGATTATAAAAACAATCTTTTAAAATTTGTACGCGAAATAAAAGAGAAAGGTGCAATACCTGTACTTCTCACTCCTGTAACACGAAGAGATTTTGATTCGAATGGTCGTTTAAAAGCAACTCATTATGAATATCCAGATGTCGTAAAAGAAGTCGCAAAAGAAGAAAAAGTTGTATTAATCGATTTGTTTGAGAAATCAAAAGCGCTGGTAAGTTCTGCAGGTGATGAAGAATCGAAAAAATATTATTTAGCAGGAGTAAAGGATAATCAATACCGATTATGGAATAAGAAAAAAGATAATACTCATTTCACACGTCTTGGTGCTTACGAAATAGCAAATTGTGTTGTTGAAGGTATCAAAGAAGCAAAGCTTCCTTTAACGAAAAAATTGCGTCAGAGGGAAAAAGATCCATTTTTTGGTAAGGGGAAAGTTGTTTGCCTCGATTACTACTACAACAATGAATGGAGAAAGCAGAAAGGTAAAGAACTACCCGAACGCTTCCATTACATGTGGGAGGATACCACAAACAGCGGATTTTCTCAATTAGGTCAAATACTAGATTGGCTTGGCGCAGATCTCGATACGCTTCAATCTCCACCAACATCGGATGTCTTGAATCGGTGCAGTATCTACATCATTGTTGATCCAGATACACCGAAGGAGTCGAAAGAACCTCAGTATATCATGCCAGATGAAATTGCTATACTTAAACAATGGGTCGAAGATGGTGGAGTACTTATACTGATGGCAAATGATAAAGGCAATTGTGAGTTCGAACACTTCAATCGTTTGGCTGAACAGTTTGGTATTCAGTTTTCAGAAGATAATCATCTGATGGTTAAAGATAATAAGTACGACATGGGAAGGATAACTGTATTTCCAACCCATCCTGCATTCGATGGTGTAAAATCAATTTTTATGAAAGAAGTAACATCAATTCAGACAACTTCTCCTGCTTCTCCGTTATTAGAGGTAAACGGAATCACTGTTATTGCAACATCCCGTTTTGGGAAAGGGCTTGTAGTTGCTGTCGGAGATCCATGGTTGTACAACGAGTACTTCGATAATCGGAGGTTGCCGAAAGGATATGAAAACAGAGATGCTGGTGTCGCTTTCTTCAAATGGCTTCTCAGTGAAGCGAAAGTTGTGTATTAATATGAATAGCGTGGTGAAGGCATTAAATCTTTATTTAAAGGATACTATTGTGAAAAAAGTAATAGTTTTGCTCTTTACTGTTTTGACTGGTGTTTCATCTCAACAGTTTTTGAATTATGAATCTGTACCCGTACGATATTATAAAGCAGCGCATTTTACAATGCCTGCGGTTCAATTGCCATCTATTCCGGATAGGGTAGTATACATTACAGATTATGGTGCAATAGCTGATGGTTCGACGCTCAACACTGCAGCAATTAATACAGCAATACAGGAATGCGCACAGAAAGGTGGTGGAAAAGTTGTTATACCGCCAGGTGTTTGGTTAACGGCTTCCATCATTTTGAAAAGTAACATCAACTTACATCTCGAACAAGGTGCACTTGTTATTTTTAGTTCTAACATTGACGATTATCCGCTAATAAGACGACCGAAAAGTACGAACTACAGCCGAATGCCGTTGATATATGGGAATCAACTAAAAAATGTAGCAATTACTGGTAAAGGAATATTTAATGGGAATGGTCAATATTGGAGGCCTGTAAAGAGAGAAAAGTTAACTGCTTCTCAGTGGAAACAGTTCATCTCCTCTGGTGGTGCTGTATCGGCAGATGGAAAAATATGGTATCCGTCACAAGAGGCACTCAATGCACCGTTCTATCTGAAAGAGATGAGATCAAAAAAGAAGAAACTCGATTCTTTGGATTTTGCCGGCGCTCGAGAATTTCTCCGACCAGACTTATTGGTGTTAACAGATAGTTACAATATACTCATCGATGGGCCTTCGTTTGTAAATTCACCCAAATTTACCATCCATCCTATTCAATGTGCAGATATTGTAATACGAAATACAATAGTCTACAATGAATGGTGGTCGCAGAATGCCGATGCAATTGATTTGTCGTCCTGTCGGAATGTTGTTGTTTATAACAATATTATCAATGCAGGCGACGACGGAATATGCGTAAAACCAGGTGTACCAAATCCGAAAACAAAAGACTTACCAGCATGCGAAAACTATATTATTGCAGATTGTATTGTATACCATGCACATGGTGGCTTTGTTGTCGGTAGCGAATCATACGGAGGAGCAAGAAATATTTATGTACATAATCTGACATGTATCTGGACTGATGTCGGATTGCGGTTCAAATCGGCAAGAGGTCGTGGCGGGCTAGTTGAAAATATTGTTATTGATGGAGTGCAGATGAAGGATATAGAAAGGGAAGCAATTCTCTTTGATATGAACTACAGCGGCGATACAACAGTTGATGTAAGTGATAAATCAAGAGTACCACATTTCAGCTCCATTACAATGAGTCGTGTAGTATGTGATGGTGCAGCACAAGCTGTTCGTATCGAAGGGCTTGAAGATTCACCTGTGCTTTCTGTAAAAATTGAACAATCACATTTTATAACAGAAAAGGGATTGTCATTTGAAAATGCACAAAATATTTCACTCATAAATTGTACAGTTGAAGCAAAGAAAGATCCGTTGATAACAATAAAGAATGTACAAGAACTAAATGCAGAAACTCTTGTTGCTGTAAAACCCAATAAACATTTTCTGAAAATTATTGGTGACCGGGTAACAGGAATTGTTGTATCTCAGAAAGAGGTTGAGAAGTTTGTTTTTGGTATACATGCAGAATCGGAAAATATAAAGAAGCAAGTAATTTTGAAATAAAAATACAGATCTGTTGTGAACAGAAAGGATATATCAGAATATGAGAATGTTCATTGTTTCATTACTACTCATAGTATTGTTGCCAGTTTCTCTTTTTTCTTTTGAACAGTCACACATTATTGTTGCAAAGGATGGAAGCGGAGATTTCAGTACAATACAGGATGCATTAAACTCTGTTCCGCAAAACAATCAGGAACTTGTTATTATTCTGATTAAAAAAGGAACGTATAACGAAAAACTCTTTATTACGAAAAGTAATATAGCGTTAGTTGGTGAGGATCGGGACAGTACGCGGATCGTCTTTCCGCAATTGAGAAGTCTGTGGAAAGAAATGAATGGTGGAAGTGACTGGGGTTCGGCTGTAGTCAACATTGACTCGGCAGTGGAAAATATTACTCTCGCGAACATAACCATTTACAACAACTATGGAGCTCTGTACGGTAATCACGATCATCAGTTTGCTATATATGGTAATGGCACACGAATTATTCTTTTAAACTGTAATGTTATTGCCGATGGTGGTGATACTGTAAGTTTGTGGAATCGAACTACAGGGATGTATTACCATGCAAACTGCTACTTCGAGGGTTGGGTCGATTTTGTTTGTCCTAGAGGTTGGTGCTACATTACAGATTCAAAATTTTACAGCCACAGTTCTACCGCTGCCATTTGGCATGATGGGAGCAATAATAAAAAACAAAAGTTTGTTATTCGTTATTCCTATTTCGATGGTATATCGGGCTTTCCGCTCGGACGTAATCATCGGGATGGACAAATCTATCTTCTGGATTGCATTTTTTCCCGTAATATGGCAGATATTCCAATTTATTACCCTCCGACTACAACAAGCGGACCATGGAAGTGGGGTGCAAGACATTATTACTACAATTGTCAGAGAGAAGGCGGAGATTATGATTGGTTTAATGATAATCTTCATACCGCAGAGGGTTCACCTTTACCTGATAGTGTAACACCATCTTGGGTGTTTGAATATCAGTGGGATCCCGAATCAGCTATACCAGCTGTTCTCTCTTTTGTTTCAATGCCACACCCAAGAAACGGAGCATATCTGAATTTTAAAAGGAGCGTAGAACTTCGTTGGCTGCCATCGAGAAATGCCAGTTCTTTTATCATTAATATGGCAAAAGTACCGGCTTATTCTTTTGTGCGGGAAGTTAGTTTTACAGAACAAATAGCATCAATTAAACCAAAAATAACAGTGCCAACACCAGATCCGCAGACAACATATTACTGGCGTGTTGATGAAATATGTGGTAAAGATACAGTTTACGGTCCTGTGTGGCATTTTTCACTTCGACAGAAGTAATGTGTTATATTATTAATAGCGTGTATAAGGATAAATCGTATGAACTATCAATTGTTTCTTTTCCTTTTTCTTGCGTCAACAGTTTTTTCGCAACAATTGTCCTTCCCGACAGCAGAAGGAAGTGGCCGATTTTCCACCGGTGGTAGAGGTGGGGAAGTATATATTGTAACAAATCTCAATAATAGCGGACCCGGTTCTATTGTCGATGCTGTAAGTAAGGGCAATAGAGTTATCATCTTCCGTGTTTCAGGTACAATTGATTTAGGTGGAGTGATACTTAGTCCAAAGTCCAATACAACTATTGCAGGCCAAACTGCACCCGGCGAAGGAATTTGTATCAAAGGGCGTATTTATATAAATGCTTCTAATGTTATTATACGTTATCTTCGTGTACGTGTTGATGCCGGCGCTGCAAATTCATCGGGTGATGCAATCGATATCGCCGGAGGTTCAAATATTATTATAGATCATGTTAGTGCTTCATACGCGCGTGATGAAGGTATTTCATGCCAGGAAACATCCGATAAAGTGACCGTTCAATGGTGTATTATCAGTGAAGCACTGACATTCGAAAACCATAGCTATGGTTCATTAATAAGAGGGGATCGCGGTGATACAAAATCATACCATCATAATTTATATGTTCACAATAATAATCGTTTACCACGACCTGGAAATTATACCAATTACCCCACAGACACTCTTGGTTTATTTTTTGATTTTAGAAATAATGTGGTGTACAACTGGAAAGGTACTACACCAGGTTACAATGCAGATACTGGCTCGGTGAGCCGATATAATTTTATTGGTAATGTTTATATTCCTGGACCGGAATCTAACATTTCAGGAAAAATATTTAAGGAAGATGCATATCGTGCATATGGTTACTTTGAAAATAATATGTATAACGGTCAAATCCTTTCTGATCAGTGGAGCCTTATTTCCTGGGGCAGTAAATTTACTACCATACGTATTAGTGAGTATAAATCTCGCTCGTACATCATTCCAATGGAACCTGTAACAACAACACCCCCAGAACAAGCTTATAACGACGTGCTTGCTCATGCAGGTTGCAGTTTTCCGGTACGGGATACGATAGACAGACGATTGGTACTTGATGTTATCAATAAAACCGGTCGTTCGATTAGTACTGTTAATGAACAACCAGAGGGAGGATGGCCTCCGTTAAATAGCTCTACACCTCCACAGGATAGTGATTCGGATGGTATGCCGGACGATTGGGAGTTGGCTCATAATTTAAATCCTAACGATCCCAGTGATAGAAATATGTATTCATCTGCAGGGTATACCATGATAGAAGAGTATATTAACGGATTGGTCGGAGAAAGCACTCTTACATCAGTACAATCTTTGACAACACTTCAACCAACGGAAGTTTTGCTGTATCAAAACTTTCCGAATCCATTTAATCCCGAAACAATAATTGAATTTCAATTAAAAAAAGCCGAAACGGTTACGTTAACAGTGTATAATGTTTTTGGTCAGCAGGTGCAAATACTTGCGAAAGGATTATTTTCTGCCGGTAAGCACCGCTTTGTATTCAATGGAGATAGATTTGCATCAGGAATGTATTTCTACCGGCTCAATACACCGTCGCAGGTTATAACGCGTAAAATGGTGCTCACGAAATAACAAAAGGTGTTATTATGAAAAGTATTTTCAGATATTGTTGTGTTTCTTTCTTTTTAATAAATCAATTACTCAATGCTCAGAGTACAACGGTTGTCTGGCTGTTGACGTCGGATGATAATCCACAAGTAAGCGGATATGCGCAGGCAGCACCGGTTATTAGAAGTAATATGGTGGTACGAAGTTATAGCACATCAACTACAGACGGTACATATCAGAAGAATGGACCAGATAGCGGAGGGAATTGGATTGCGGAGAGTTCTGAAAATCCAAACAGATACATGGCATACGCTTTTTCAGCACAGGAAGGTTATACTTTTGTTGTTTCAACTGTATCACTGCGTATTGGTTATTCCGGTAGTTCGTCATTAATCAAAGCAAATATTTACTATTCAACGGATTCAACAAATAACTTTGCATCTCGTACACTGCTTGAATCGGGGATCACAGTACAAAATTCTGCTTTTTCAGATAAAGTTTATCCAGTGCAAGTTACCATTAGCGGGAATCAACAATTTTACTTACTTATTTTTCCGTGGGCTACATCGGCAACTTCTTCAAAATCGGTGAGTCTTCAAAATGTAACAATTTCCGGCTCTGCATCTGTACTAGGTAGTGGTATAATTACTGTTTCTCCGACAAATCTTTCGTACGGTACTATTAATGTTAATGCTTTTAAAATTAAAGATTTTGTATTGAATGCATGGAATCTTCAGCCAGCAGAAGGAAACCTTGTACTATCTGCACCGCAGGGCTTTGCACTTTCGGAATCAAGAACAGGTATGTTTGTTAGAGAATTGTTACTACCATATCAATCGGGTGTAGTTGAGAATACCCGCATTTATGTACGGTTCGAGCCAACAACAACAAGCGCGTTTAGCAGTTCACTATCAATTTCAGGAGGCGGTGCAGCTCAGGTTGAACTGCATCTGAATGGTACAGCTGTTCCTGTCGATAGTATTCTAGGAATATTTGTTGCTCTCAATGGTAACGATTCAAATATCGGCTCATTTAATGCTCCGTTTGCAACCATTGCGAAAGCAGTATCGGTTGCTCAACCCGGAGATACAATTTTTCTCAGAGGTGGTGTCTATAATTTGACATCAACTGTTACATTATCCAAGAATGGCTCTGATGAACTTCGCTATTACTTAAAAGGATATCCGAATGATTCACAGAGACCTTTGCTGAATTTTTCGTCAATGCAATCAGGAGATGGAATTAATCTGACAGGTTCATACTGGTTCATTAAAGGAATTGACGTCTGTAGAGCTCCAGGTAATGGTATGAGGATAAGCGGAAGTTATAATATCGTTGAGTACTGTTCTTTTTTTGAAAACAAAGAAACTGGTTTACAAATCAGCAATGGTGGTTCTTATAACAGAATAATTAACAGTGATTCTTACTTTAACTATGATCCACCATTAGGGGGAAATGCGGATGGATTTGCCCCAAAATTAAGTGTAGGTACTGGTAACTATTTTTACGGTTGCCGAGCTTGGCAAAATTCAGATGATGGTTGGGACGGATACCTCCGTGATAATGATAATGTTATAACAATACTTGAATACTGTTGGTCTTTTATGAATGGCTATTTAATGAATGGAAATCCGATAACGACAGGAAATGGTAATGGTTTTAAGATGGGGGGGGGTGATAACAGTAATGCCGATAGTTTACGTCACCATATGACGTTGAAGAATTGTCTTGCCTTCGATAACAGAGTCAAAGGCTTTGATCAGAACAATAATCGTGGTTCAATGATAATCTATAATGGAACTGCTTATAGAAATTACACAAATTACGGAATGGGTTCACGTGTCAAATCGGGCGAAACTATGACACTTGTTAATTGTGTAGCACTTGGCAGTACAGGTTCGGTATGGAGTGGAGCAATACAAAAAACAAATAGCTGGATGAGTCCTTTTACACCAATAACAGCTGCAGAATTTGTCAGCACCGACACCACTGGTATCAGAGGTCCTCGTAAGCCGGACGGTAGTTTGCCCGATGTACCTTTTATGCGTCTTTTAGAGAACAGCAAGCTTATCGATGTTGGAACATTTGTCGGAACTCCATATAACGGCAACGCAGCAGATCTGGGATGCTTTGAATATGGTACCGTTCTATCAGTAGATAAAAAACAAACAATGATTCCGGGAAAGATTGCACCTGAGCAAAATTATCCGAATCCTTTTAATCCTGTGACAGTAATACCCTTCAGGTTATCAACAACGTCGCATGTTATTCTCTCGGTTTACGATATACTAGGAAGAGAAGTAGCTTGTTTATTGAATAAGGAAATGGTTGTAGGGAATTATGAAGTACCCTTTGAAGCAACACAGTTGCCAAGTGGTGTTTGCATTGTAATACTTAAGACCGGAAATAAACAGTTGAATAAAAAGATGTTGTTATTGAAGTAATGAAAATCAAAAAGGGTTGGAATTATTTCCAACACTTATTTTATTATAAAGGCATTTCAGTGAATTATATTGTTTATCCCCACCGTATTAATCCATCATGGAATGGATTAGATAACTTCGGATGATAAGGGAGTATTCGTACTGTATAGCCTACTCGTCCACTTTGTTCGAGTTTAAGTTTACCGCTAAATTCATACGTATGTGAGTCGAGCTTGCGTGCTGTCGAGATTTGCACTGTGTGAGGCGAAGCAATATTTCCGTTAGCATCCATTGTTCCATAGTATATCTGTACTTGTACATCTTCAGGCTTTAAATCACCGAGCTTAATGATAGCCTTTACCGGGCACATATCGCCAACTTTAAAATTCGAAGCACTGTCAAGTATAAGTTTTTCAAGTCGCACATTACTCCATTGTGACCGTACATGTTTTTTCCATTCAGCAAACAAACGTGTTTGCTCAAAATTATTTTTGGCAAGTTCAATGCCACGTTGAGCAGATGGTAAGTACATTTTTTCTGTGTATTCACGTACCATTCGGTTTGTGTTAAAGAACGGTCCTATTGCTTTCATCGACGATTTCATCTTTGCAATCCATTGACGGGGCAGATCGTCATTCGAACGGTTGTAGAAAAGAGGAACCACTTCCTTTTCGAGCAAATCATAGAGTGCATTTGATTCTACTTCGTTTTGATACTCAACATCGTGGTATTCCTCTCCGCGACCTATTGCCCAACCGGTGTCCGGTGTATACGCTTCGTCCCACCATCCGTCGAGAATACTTATGTTTAATGCACCATTTAGTGCTGCTTTCATACCACTGGTACCGCTCGCTTCCAAAGGTCTTCTTGGTGTATTCAACCATACGTCGACACCTTGTACAATGTAACGTGCAACGATAATATCGTAATCTTCTATAAATACCATGCGTAAACGTGCTTCCGGTCGCCGTTCGAAATGTATAATCTGACGTATCAGTTCTTTACCGGGGTTATCCATTGGGTGTGCTTTGCCTGCAAAAATAATCTGCACCGGATGCTCTTTATTTGCAAGTATTTTCAATAAACGTTCAGGATTTCGTAAAAGAAGTGTAGCACGTTTGTAAGTTGCAAACCGGCGCGCAAAGCCGATTGTCAGCGCTTCGGGATTCAATATTTCAGATGCTTGTGCTATTTCGGAAGCTGTTGCACCACGGGCAGCAAGTTGTTGACGGAGTCGCTGTCGTGCAAATGCGACAAGACGTTCGCGTCGACGTTCATGTGTTCGCCAGAGTTCTTCATCTGGTATTTGTGAAATTCTGTTCCAGATGTTTTCTTGCTCTTCACTCTCCCGCCAGCCTGTGCCAAGGTATCGGTCAAGTAAGCCTCCCATTTCGCGGCTGACCCACGTCGGTGCATGCACACCGTTCGTAATGGAGCTAATCGGAATTTCATTCTCCGGTACGTCGGGCCACACATTTTTCCACATCCTTCGTGAAACAACTCCATGAAGTTTACTGACTCCATTCGAACGCCCAGACATGCGAAGTGCCAGTATCGTCATACAAAAACTTTCATTGTCATTTCCAGGATTTTCACGACCAAGGCCCAAGAAGTCCCTCATTGATATTCCAAGATGCTGTACATAATTAGAAAAATATTTTTCAATGAGATATGGTTCGAAGTAATCATTTCCTGCCGGTACAGGTGTGTGTGTTGTAAATACTGTACTTGCAATAGTCATTTCCTTGGCTTCTTCGAAACTAACTTTTTGCTCTTCCATTAAAGCACGGCAATGCTCAACGGTCAGAAAAGCTGAATGACCTTCATTGATATGATAAACATGAGGTTTAATACCAATAGCCTGAAGAGCCCGAAAACCGCCGATGCCGAGGAGAATTTCCTGTTGTATTCGCATCTCGCGGTCGCCACCATAAAGCTGATCTGTAATATTTTGATCTTGTGGAAAATTTTCAGGTATATTTGTATCGAGAAGGATAAGTGGAACACGACCAACCAGTACTCTCCAGATTTTTGCTGTTACTACACGTCCCGGAAAATCGATGGTTATATACACAGGCTTCCCAGTAGCATCTGTTTCCGGTTTAA
>FWPV01004980.1_pt1 | contig 27169 bp, 24 predicted proteins | sample 2228371 | NCBI WGS metagenome assembly FWPV01 (sample SAMEA103939776, study PRJEB20133) | metagenome
TACACTCTTTTCCATCCGTTTCATCCGTTGAATCCGTGGACAGTTTCGGAATAGATTAAGGACTCCCCTGAAAAAAGGTCTACCAACTACTTTTTGAAGGCTCAAAGAATGATCTGTGTGAATCTGCGAAAATCTGCGTCCTGATTCCGGTTGACCCATGTGGAGGGACAACGTTCATTTTCAGCTTAGGTGGAGAGCGTAGTTCATGGGTGTTCTCAGCGGTAAAATTCAGGGGACTTGCGTAAGTCCTGTATTTTTTAGGTGTCTTTTATCGTGTAGCCGACACCACGCACCGTGGTGATGATTTCTGTATCTCCGGTGGCCTCCTTTATTTTTTGACGGATGCGATAAACATGGTAACGCACAATATCGCGGGCTTCCCATGCTTCGGCGGTATATCCTTGCGCTTCGCGCAGGAGTTCGGGCGGGGGGACAATGCGCGGGGCCTCGCTGATCAGGTAAGCCAATACGGCGAATTCGGTAGGACTTAACTCTAACAATTTTCCATCAATGGTGATAACATGACGGGTCATATCGGCGATCAGGCGGCCCCTTTTTATAAAGCGGCGTTGTTCGACGCTCGTTGGATCGAGGGGGGAAGCTACGGCGCCGCTCGTCATGGCCGATGTAGAAGGAACAGTCGCTGCCTCGGCTTTGTTCTCCCCAATGGTCGCGCGTACATCGGCGAGAGTATTGCTCAGGTGACGTTCTAATTCCTGGAACAACATACGCTGCCGCTTTTTTTGCAGGCGATTGAGCAACCCAACTCGGATGCTTTCGCGCAATTCGATGGTTCTGCACGGTTTGAAAAGGTAATCATGGGCCCCATAGCGGAGTGCTTCGATGGCGGATTCCAAAGAGCCATGGCCGGTGAGCACGATCACCACCGTATCGGGCGATTTCGCCCGCAATGCCTTTAAGGTCTGCGTTCCGCTTATTCCCCCCATTTTCAAGTCGAGCAGCACCAGGTCAAATTCTTCATAGTCGGCATACTTGAGGGCCATTTCTCCGCTATCGGCGGTGGTGACCTGATAACCGTCGTGTTCCAGCATCTCTTTCAAGAAAAAGCGGATATTCGCTTCATCGTCCACAACTAAGATTTTGGCAGGTGTCCCCATAAATCAATCCTCTATTCCGAAAATACAGGACTTACCCCATACTGCTAGTAGGGTGGGCAGATTCACGCGGATTTTTTGCAGATAAGTGAGGAGAATTTAAGACTATCATGAAAAAGGGGCAAGTTATTGAATCCATGTTCTTTAGCGTATTCACTGTCAAGGAAATGGGGTTGGAGTTATGGATGCCCTAAGATCTCTGCCGGCAGTGAGATGGTGACCGTTGTCCCTTTACCCAAGTCGCTGGTTACCGAAATATTCCCTTGATATGCTTTAATTATACTATAGCTGATGGAGAGACCCAAACCCGCTCCGTGGGGTTTGGTGGTAAAGAACGGCTCAAACAGGCGTTTCTGGGTCTCCGGTGCCATGCCAATACCGGTATCACTGAATTCAATATTGACCAGTGCTGGCGTTGAGCTTGTGCGGATTGTGAGAGTTCCCCCGTTGGGCATAGCATCAATAGCATTGAGGATTACATTGAGAAAAACTTGTTTGAGATGGGTGGGATCCGCCATCACAGAGGGTAAATTGGTTGCCCAGATGCGTTCAGTACTGACGTCACTGTGTTGTAATTGTTTCCCGGCCAATGCCAGCACATTATCAAGTATCTGATGAAGATCAACGAGTACTTTTTGTTGCCCGGAGGGATAATAAAAGTCCCGCACGCGGCGCACAATATTAGCAATGCGCTCGACTTCATCCTCGGCAACCTCCAGATAACGCTTCATCTTTGCCGCGCGCATGTCACCTTCCAACTCCTCTTTGGTCAAAGTGAGGCATCCCGCGATGGATTGCAACGGATTGTTGATTTCATGGGAAATCGAGGCGATCAGCCGTCCCAATGCGGCCATTTTTTCACTGTGGATCAATTGGCTCTGTGTCTCGCGCAACATGTGCAGCTGATCAACAAGCTCATGATATAAATGCGCGTTGTCGATGGCAATGGCCGCCGCGCTGGCCAATCCTTTGAGAAGTTCAAGATCATGGTCGTCGAACGCACCGTTCACCTTGTTGATGGCTTCAATCACCCCGATCGTGCGATCCTTGCTCATCAAAGGCACGGCCAGCAACGAGTGGATTGGAATAGCGGGCGCCGTATCGTCGGCGACGGAGAAACGGGGGTCTTCGTGGGCATGGTCGAGCAATAGCGGCTGTTTGTTCTGTACCACCCACCCGGCGACACTGTTATCGAGAGGGATATGTTTGCTAAAGAGGAGCTTAAAGGCCGCATCCGATGCCAACGCGGCAAAGACAAGATCGTGGTTCTCTGCATCGAGCAACAAAACGGCCGCATCCTCGGCTTCAAGAAGCGTGTTAATGGAAATCATGGTCTGGCGCAACACGACATTCAGATCGAGGTTTGAAGCCAGTGCATGGGTGGCCTCGTTCAACAAAGCCAGCTCGTGCGCATGGCGCTGTACCTGAGCGTACAATCGGGCGTTCTCCAATACCACCGCCGTTTGATTGGCCAACATTTGGAGCAGTTGCCGGTCGGCAACGGTGAAATGATAGGGTTGGGTACTTTCTACATTCAAAACCCCGCTGACCCGCTTTCCAATTTTCATCGGGACGCACAATTCAGAGCGAAAGGGGCCGAGTGTTTCATCGTAGCATATATAGCGCGGGTCTAGCGTGACATCGGCGATGCTGAGGCCTTGTCCACTGCGGGCAACGGCCACGGCGATGCCGTGTGGACTGTCCAGTGGCAAGCGATAGTCCGCTGTCTTGAGGCGTCCATTGTACAGGAAGTAGCGTAGCACGAGTTCATTCGTGGCCTGGTCTACCAGACCGAACCCGCCGAATTCGAAATCAATGACTTGAGCAGCCGCTTCCAAGGCCCGTTGGATAATCGTCGGCTCGTCGTGCAGCAAAGTCTGCTGCCAGCCTAATTCATAGATGACCCTGAGGTGATTTTCTAACCGCTCATGTTCCTGACTTTCTATGGCCTTTTGTCCGGCCTCGCGCAGAGCGTGTTTTCGGGCCAGCCGTTCTGTGGCATGTCGGAGTACGACCTCCAGGTCCGCCGGGTCTGGCGGCTTGGGAATAACATCGGTGGCCCCGGCACGCAAGGCCTCGATCACCATCGCCATATCACCGGGGGCGGTAAGCGGAATGATCTCGGCATCCGGGTCGTGGGCGCGAATCGCTTTCAGCACGGTCAATCCCTCTTCAGGAAGTTGGGATATATCCAGCAAAACGATGGCGGAATTTTGTGGAGGATAGGTCTGTAACACATTGGCCGGTTCGGTGATCAGGATGGGGTAGTCCGGCGTCGTCAGCACGCCGGAGAGGACTTGCCATAACTGTTCATCAGACCCGACGCAAATCACCTGGGTTAGGTTGGGCATAATATTTCCTCACAAAAATAGACAGAATATACAGCGCATGACCCCCGAATTCGATGGGGCTATATCAGGATTTTACCACAATCATTGCTTTTGCGCTCGAAAAAGACGGCCGAGGTCGTCTTACGCCTTCTTCGGTTAGAGAGGGGATAGGTTCGGCCTATGGCCGGCCCACTTTGACTTTTCAGCGATCTTAGTTATAATGCCCTTACCTATGTCACGACTGTAAATCGGCATGAAAAGCGCTGAGACAGAAAAAGACTCAGTCGCTTACTTTTTGTTGTCTAAAATTGGGTGCGGGAGTATGGTTATGAATCGTGACGAACGAGTAACAGAAGCACGTACTTTTAAGGTTCTACGCATTAGCCTGGCTTCACCGGAAGACATTCTCTCCTGGTCTTACGGCGAAGTCACCAAGCCGGAAACCATCAATTACCGTCGGCTACGTCCGGAGAAAGATGGGCTTTTCTGTGAAGCCATCTTTGGCCCCACACGTGATTATCAATGCTACTGCGGGAAATACAAGGGGATTCGTTATCGCAGCATTATTTGTGACAAGTGCGGCGTTGAAGTAACGCGGAACTCCGTTCGGCGTGAACGGCTAGGGCATATCACCCTGGCGGCGCCGGTGGCCCATATTTGGTACACTCGTCGTATTCCTAGCCACTTGGGTATCCTGCTGGATATCAGCAAGCGTAACCTTGACCGGGTCCTCTATTTTGCGCAATATGTCGTCATTTCGGTAGATGAGGAAGCCCGTCAGCGGGCCTTGAAACGCATTGACGAGGAAGAGCGCATGCGCATGGCCACCATGGACGATGCCGCCTCAACGCGCATCGGGGAATTGGAAGGCCGCATGGCGCAAGAACGCAAGCAAATGGCTGCCACTGAGGAAAGTATCAAGGCGAAATTCGAGGAAGAATTGAATATTCGCACGGAGAGAATCCTCGGCGAAGCCAAGCGGTTGCGCGACCGACTGGACGGTTTGATGGGACGGCCGGCAACCGAGTCCATTATCTTCACAGAGACCGATACCCTCATTGTGGAGGCCGATGAAATTGTCAGCCGGGAGCACTACGCAATGCTCAATGCGGTAGCGCAAGATGCGCTGGATACTTTGGAGCTGGAAATCCATCAACGAGAAACCGAAGCTTTGAAACCCCTACGGGCCGGTGCCACCGCAAAAGGGCCTGATATTCAGAGCGACATCCAGCATGTGCGCGAAGAGCTTCAGGAAAAAACCAGCATTATCCGCAGCCACTATGACGATCTCCGGGAGGAATTGCTCAGTCTGTCGGAACGGCAGTTCTTCAATGAGCAGCGTTACCGCGAGTTGCGGCAACGTTGGGGACAGGTCTTCCGGGCCGGCATGGGCGCCGAAGCCATCTATGAATTGCTCGCCAATCTGGACCTGGATGCTATGGCCGAAGAGCTATGGCACGAAGTGCGCTTTGGGCGTTCCGCCCAGCGCCGCAAAAAGGCTACCCGCCAATTGCGCGTTGTCGAAGCCTTGCGCAAGAGCCATAACAAGCCGGAATGGATGATCCTGACCGTGTTGCCGGTACTTCCGCCGGAATTGCGCCCGATGGTGCAATTGGACGGCGGACGCTTTGCGACTTCCGATCTCAACGATCTCTACCGGCGCGTCATCAACCGCAACAACCGCCTGAAGCGTCTTCTCGAACTGGGCGCGCCTGAAGTGATCATCAACAACGAAAAGCGCATGTTGCAGGAAGCTGTTGATAGCCTCATTGACAACAGTCAGCGCGGTAAGGCCATGAGTCGGCGTGGACGGCGCCAGCTCAAGTCACTGAGCGATATGCTCAAAGGGAAGAAGGGCCGCTTCCGCCGCAACTTGCTCGGCAAGCGGGTGGACTACTCCGGCCGTTCGGTGATCGTTGTCGGCCCCGACCTGCAGATTCACCAGTGTGGTCTGCCCAAGACGATGGCTCTGGAACTCTATCGCCCCTTTATTATCCAACGTCTCGTGGAGTACAACTACGCCACCAACGTGAAGGCGGCCAAACGTCTTATCGAGCGTCAGCGTCCCGAAGTATGGGAGGTGCTCGAGGAAGTCATCCAAGACCGTCCGGTGATGTTGAACCGCGCCCCGACATTGCACCGCCTCGGTATTCAGGCCTTTGAGCCTCTGCTGGTCGAAGGCAAAGCAATTCAACTGCATCCGTTGGTCTGTTCCGCCTTCAATGCCGACTTTGACGGCGACCAGATGGCCGTTCATGTGCCGCTCTCGCGCAAGGCCGTCGAGGAGGCACGGAAGTTGATGCTCGCCTCGCGTAACCTGCTCAAACCGGCCGATGGGCAACCGATTATCGGGCCATCCAAGGACATGTGCATGGGCATTTATTACATGACGATGGAGCTGACGACCGATACCGGCCCGCTCAAGGTCTTTGCCGACTTGGATGAAGTCGAAACGGCCTACGCCTTAGGGATTGTGCGCATTCATGACCGTATCCAGGTGGCGCAAGTATACGACAATCGGCCGGCACCCGCGCAACTGGTTACCACGACGGTTGGGCGTGCGTTGTTCAACCGCATCGTACCTGACCCGTTGCGTTACGTCAACACCGCGTTGGACAAAGGCAGCCTCCAAGACCTGATTGCCTTGTGCTATCGCAAGCTAGGGCCTGAAGCGGCGGTTGACTTTGCGGATGCCATCAAGACCCTGGGCTTTCACTATGCCACCGTTTCAGGGGTTACGATCTCGGTCTATGACCTCACGGTTCCCAAGGAGAAGGATGAGATCCTGGCCGGTGCGACCCGCGAGGTTGCCGAGATCGAACGACAGTATCGCCGCGGTTTGCTGACCGAAGAAGAACAGTATAACCGCACCATCGAGATTTGGTCTCAGGCCCGTGAGCAGGTTTCTAAGGCTGTCTCCAGTCATTTGGACCCCGATGGTCCGATCGCTGTCATGGCGCGCTCCGGCGCTTCAAAGGGTGGTTTTGGGCCTATCGCCCAGCTTTCGGGAATGCGTGGTCTGATGGCCGACCCATCCGGGCGTATCATCCCCTTGCCCATTCGTTCCAACCTGCGGGAAGGGCTCACTGCTCTGGAATACTTCATCTCCACCCACGGTTCGCGCAAAGGGTTGGCCGATACGGCGTTGCGCACGGCGGACGCCGGTTACCTGACGCGCCGTCTGGTGGATACGGCCCAGGACATCATTGTCAATGCCGTTGATTGCGGGACGCGCACCGGCATCTGGATTCGGCGGAAGGACAACGTCGGAGGGCAGCCCATCACCGTGCGTTTGTTGGGACGCACCGCGGCGGCGCCGGTCTTCCATCCGCAAACCGGGGAGCTCATCGTTGATAAAGGACAAGAAATCGATGAGGAGCGTGCCGAGCTTATTCATCGCCTGGGCATCGAGGAGGTCTATGTGCGCTCGCCGATGACATGTGAACTGGAACATGGCATTTGCGCGATGTGTTATGGCCGTGACCTGGGACGGGGTGGCCTGGTTAGGATCGGGACGGCGGTGGGAATCATTGCGGCCCAGTCAATCGGCGAACCCGGTACTCAACTGACGTTGCGGACCTTCCATACGGGCGGTACGGCCTCATCGGGTGGTGACATCACCAGCGGTCTGCCGCGCGTCGAAGAGCTGCTGGAGGCGCGACGGGCCCCGAGAGGTGAGGCTGAAATTGCCGATTTGGGCGGCGTCGTGCATATCACCCGCGAGGGCGACACGGTGACGGTTTCGATTGTGGATAGTCAGATCAAGCGCGCAAGTTACGACATTCCGGCCGACTGGGACATCTTCGTCATGGATGGCGATGAGGTCAACCAGAACGACCTGTTGGCGCGTAGCCAGGGTGAGACGGTGAAAGAACTGCGGGCGAAGGCGCGCGGGCGCATGACGCGCGACGACCGGGACCTCATTCTGGTCTACGAAGTCCGTGATGAGCGAAAATACAACGTTCCGCCGACCGCCCGGCTGTTGGTCGCCGAAGGCCAGGTGATCGAAGCCGGCACGCAGTTATATGAAGGCGTACCGAATCCGCATCGCATTTTACAAGTCCAGGGGCGCGACGCGGTTCAGGTCCATTTGCTCAGTGAAGTTCAGCAAGTCTATCGTTCGCAGGGCGTGAATATCAGCGATAAGCACTTCGAAGTCATCATTCGCAAGATGCTCAGTCGTGTGTTGGTCACGGATTCGGGGGACACGGACTATCTCCCCGGCGACCTCGTTGACCGTGTGAAATTCGAACACACCAACCAACAACTGGTCGCTGCGGGAAAGACACCGGCACGGGCACGTCAGGTTCTCCTGGGGTTGACCAAGGCCGCGCTGGCGACCGATTCTTTCCTCTCTGCCGCGTCGTTCCAGCACACGATCAAAGTTCTCTCCAACGCTGCTGTGCGCTCCGATGAGGATATGCTCTATGGTTTGAAGGAGAATGTCATCATCGGTAAGCTCATTCCTGCCGGCACCGGCTATCGTGGTGATATTGATGGGTCGGATGGCCCGATCGAGGATTATGAAGGAGTCGTCGTGGAGAAGGAATTGCCGAAGGGCACCTTGCTCAGCGATGAGGAAGAAGAGCCGGAGCCGTTATTGCTCTCCGATTTACAACAACCTTTTAGCATCTAGCCGCACGGCTGCTGATGATTGACCGCTATGGCAAAGGGGCGAGAGACAACATCGCCCCTTTTTGCAACCCCCTTGTTTCTACTACGTATACAAACTAGGAATTGTAAACCATGGAAGAAGAATGGCTGTTACTGGCCCAACGTGGAGACAAAGAAGCCATCAACCGCCTGGTAGCGAATTACCAGCAGTCGGTTTTCAATTTGTGCTTCCGTATCTTGGGGGAGTACACCGAGGCTGAGGATGCGGCACAAGAAGCCTTGGTGAAAGCTGTCATGCATTTGCATACTTACGATCCCGAACGGCCCTTCAAGCCATGGATGTTACGCATTGCTTCCAATGAATGTGTTGATCGTCTGCGCCGACGCAAACCGACGGTGTCGCTGGACGGTATGGGAGATGATGGGGCCTGGGAATGGCAGGCTGGTCAAAGTCCCAACCCGGAGACGGAGATGCTGCACCATGAACGAAAGATTGAAATCCGGCGCTTGTTGGAAGAACTTTCACCGCTTGATCGTAGCATCATTACTTTATTTTATTGGGAAGGATTATCGTATACCGAGATCGGCGAGGTAACCGGCTTGAGTGTATCGGCGATCAAATCCCGACTTTTCCGTGCCCGCCGCGTTATGGCCCAACTTATGGTTGAGGAGGGAATTTATGCTGCCTGATTTAACGACCGATATGCATAGCGAAGCATGGTGGATGCGGGCCTTAGAGGGCGAGCTTTCTCACGATGAGGAACGGCACTGGCAAGCGCACCTGGCACAATGTCCGGCCTGCCAACAGGAATGGGCGGCAATGATGCGCGTTGAGACCCTGCTCCGGACGGCCGCTCCTGCGCCTCTGCTCACGGTGGATTTCACCGCTCGCACGGTGGCGAAGATTGCTCAGAAGCAGAAACTGCGTTCTATGCTCCGCTTTATTGTCGGCTTTTTGCTCTTGGCATTGGTGGCTTGGATCGGATTCCTCTGTTTCGATGCGTCCCTGGCGTCCCTGTTCAGGACTGTGCCTATCCTCATCTCAAGTCGCCAAATCCTTTTCGCCGCCCTTATGCGCACGCTTGTCGGACTGGCCTTGACGGTCAGAACCCTCTTACCCTTGATCGGGATGATAAGTGTGGTCCTGTTTTTGCTCCTCATGCCTAACAGTGTGTTCGCCACAATGCTGCTCATGTGGTTGGGGAAGAAACGCGCGCAGGCGGTGGCGGTGTTTTGAGAAAGTGGGGGAGCGATTGCATGGTTAACATCCACATGAAGTTGGATAAAGTAAACTTACAATGAAAAAAAGGAGATGACCGATGATGAAACGATGGATTTTTGGCATAATGGTAGTGATGTTCTTGGCCGTTGTCGCCTTGCCGATTCAAGCTGCGCCGGTCGGGCAAGGGGAAGGGGGCGTCCACTTTGGCCCCTACACCCTGGCCGCCGGTAGTACCGTCTCCGGCGACCTGACGGTTTTCGGCGGGCCGGCGCTCCTCAAGAAGGGGTCTTCGTTCAACGGCGACTTGACCGTCTTCGGTACGGCGGAGGTGCAAAATGGCGCTACGCTTAATGGCACGTTGGTCGTGTTCGGAAGCGCCACCGTGGCCGGCACTATTGACGGCGATGTCTTTGTCGCGGGGGCGGTGACGCTGGAGGAGACCGCGCATGTCAGCGGCGATGTCTCGGCGACCGGGACCATTAACCAACGTGCAGGGGCGGTCGTCGAGGGCGATATCAGCCCGATGAGCGAAGAGGATTTCCCCTTTGACCGTAACTTGCCGATCGAGGTGCCCTCGCCTTGGGTGAAGCCCCGCGTGCAAGTTCATAGCCGTCCACTGTGGTTGCGAGTTTTGTGGAACGTGGTGCGCGCGGTGGCCAGCGTGGTCGGATTGAGCTTGCTGGCGTTGCTGGTCACCAGTGTATGGCCGGTGCAGGTGGAGCGTGTAGGGCGGGTGATCGAGGAAGCGGCGTTGACCTCTTTTGGGATGGGATTGCTGGCCCTGGTGGTGGCTCTCATCGTGTTGACCCTGCTGTTGGTCACGATATGTCTGAGCCCTGTGGCCATCCTGGGTTGGCTCGTCATTGGCGTCGGTGTGTTGCTGGGTTGGATTGCCCTGGGGCTCATCTTGGGCAAGCGCATCCTCGGCGGCGTTTTCAATCAACCGGCGCCACAGCCTACACTCGCGGCAGTGGTCGGTACGGCGATTTTGACTTTGCTGGCCGCGTTGGCGCGGATTTTCTGGCCGTTCTACAGTATCCTGCTGTTTGTTCTGGTGCCGTTGGCAGGTGGCGCTGTTGTGTTGACGCGCTTTGGCATGATGCCTTATGCCACACAAGGTGGGGGTTCCTTCCCCCCGCGTGCCCCCAAGCCGCCGCGTCCTGCCGGGCCTATCGTACCGGCTCCGCTGTCCGCACCTCAACCTCAGACACCGCTGACGCCGGAGGAAGACACAGAGGCTCCTGCGGTAAGTGCTGCGGCTGAAGAGAGATAATCCGCGACGCGACTGAAAAGTGCGCTTCCCATCGAAATCGAGCGACCGAGGTCAATATCTCGGTCGCTCAGTTTTTGGGGAAGATGGCGTATGAGTGGAACGGGCACCAGGACCGGTGCACTGCTTGCCGGAGATTGCATGGGTGTATTTTTCAGTTCGGGGGCAAAAGGTAGATAAACGTCTGATTTAACCGCCGACTTCGCTGAGAACGCGGAGAAATTTCTGGTAACTCTGTGCACGCTGCGCTCTCTGCGGTGCAATCAAGCAAAAGTCGCCCCCATTCTGAAATGTACCCGATTGCATGAAGGCAAGGCGGCATTATAATTTAAGCGCAAAATGCAGACATTTTACGGCTTCATTGTGGGAGGGGCTATGGATGAGCGTTATGTCCGTCAGGTAGTGATACCGGAAATTGGAACGACAGGACAGGCCCGGCTGCATGCTTCGCGGGTGCTGGTTGTTGGCGCCGGCGGGTTGGGGTCGCCTATCCTGCTGTATCTTGCCGCAGCCGGTGTGGGGACGTTGGGCATTGCCGACAACGATCAGGTGGCGCCTTCCAACCTCAACCGTCAGATTCTCTATGTGGCTGACGATATCGGGCGTAGCAAGGCGCTGGTCGCCGTGCAGCGGGTGCGTGCCTTGAACGCCGAGGTCAAGGCCATTCCCTATGAAGTGCGGGTCCTGCGCGAGAATGGACTGGCCTTTGTCCAAGAGTATGACCTTGTCGTTGAAGCCAGCGACAATCTGGAGACTAAAGCGTTATTGAACGAATTGTGCGTGCACGCCGGTGTGCCACTGGTATGGGGAGCGGTCTCCCGTTTCGAAGGGCAGATGGGGGTCTATCTTCCGGGCCATGCCTGTCGCAGTTGCATCTTCCCACAGCTCCCTGAGCCGGGGACATATCCAACGCCGGCGGAGTTGGGTGTGCTGGGCGCAACGGCGGGCGTCATCGGCGCCCTGCAGGCGCTCGAAGCGGTGAAGGTCTTGCTGGGCCTCGAGAGGCCGTTCGTTGACAAGATCCTACTCTGGGAAGGCCTATCGGGGACCTTTGATATAGTGGATGTCGACCGCAATCCCGCCTGCCCGGTGTGCGGAACAAAACGTGAAGAATAGTTACGTCATCGGGAGTCGTGTAGTCCGGTTGTCATTTTCGTCCCCTATTGATGAAAACTTATTATAAGGTTATAAGTCCGCCGGCGGGTGGAAGTTGGCGTCTTCCTCGTATAGTGCGCGGATAGCGGTGAAGTCGTCGGCCAGCGTGAGCGCGGCGACGTGATCCATCAGCGCGTAGACGGATTCGACGTGTTCCGGCGCCAGCTCGACCATGTAGCCCCAGCCGCCGTCCCACGGCAGGATTTCGACCTTGTTGAACGCGAGGAAGTCGCGCAGCAGGTCGCCGCGCACGAACTCGAGGCCGTGCCATTCGAAGATGCCGAAGTCGTCGGGGTTGGCCTCGCCGCGGCGGCATAGCTGCCACGTGTCCCCGCCGACGATGAAGCGATTGCGCGGCGTGTCCAGTGGGTCGAAGTCCAGCTTGAGCGTCGCTTGCATCAGCGCGTCGAGTTGGGCGTCCACGAGCACCCAGCGCGCCTGTTCCGCGTTCCAGTACTCGACAACCCAGTGATCCTCGTAATGACCGGGCATAAAGTATGTGCCGAAGCCGCAGCGCGCCCGCGCCGGAACGCCCTGGTGGCGCAGGATCGCCGTCATCATCACGGAGAAGTCGCGGCAGTTGCCGACGAGCTTGCGTTCGTGGGGCCGCGCCGCGGTGAGTGGACGGTCGTCCAGTTCCAGGATGCGCGCCAGTTGCTTCTCCACGGTGCGCAGGTTCACTTCGGCCTTGCGCTCATCGGTCAGCTCCAGGCCGTAGCTGTCCGCCCAGAAGATGTGCACCATCACGCCCTGTAGCGTCTTCACCAGCGCCGGGATGTCGGTGGGCAGGCCGTCGAGCAGGTGGGCGTATGGGCCGGGATCGGTTACCGGGCCGGGTTGGGTGTAATAGGTTAACATATCGTTTGTCATGATTAGCGTCTTCTTGTTTTTAGTCTAAAGTCCAAAGTCAAGAGGATGTTCAAGAGCTGGATGGCGTCAATGCCGTTTGGCTGACGGGGGCAGGCATCCAGATGAACGGCGAATTGAGGTCTCTCCACGTTTTCAGTAGCCGTCATGAGGACGAAGAAAGCAGAAAACGTCTTATGCTCTCGAAAAAGGAAACAGGCTGCTCCAGCCAGGGAAAATGGCCGGCATTCTCGATCACGCAAAGGCTTGAATGCGGTATTTCACAATGTAAGAGTTGGGCGGCTGCAGGCGGGCAAACAAAATCATCGTTCCCCACAAGAATCAGTGTTGGGATATTCAACTTGGAAAACCTTGCCAACAAGTAGTCGTCCTCCGAATGTTGCTGTCCTTGATGGGCATGGAAAGATAGGCTGGTGCGATCAAATACTTCTTGCCGCCATTTCAGGTTTTCTATAGAAAAGAAAAAGAACGGCATAATTGCTTTCATATAGGCATCGAATTCCTCTTGTGTTTGTGGTTGTTTATACCATTGTTTCATGGCTTCCTCAAACCACGGTTCGCCTTCTCTGCGATACATTCGCTTCAATCTTTCTCCATCCGTTGAGGTATCTCCCACAGGCGCATCTACCAGAATCATACCCATCACGCGATCAGGATACATGGAAGCATAATTGAGCACTATGATAGCGCCCTGAGAATGCCCCATCAGCCACATCTTTTCCAAAGACAGGTGACGCCGTAGCCCTTCGAGGTCTTCCACAAAGTCACTGGTTCTATAGACGTTTGATGCCGGCCGCTGAGAATGTCCCGAACCGCGTGTATCTAAATACACCATTGTGAACATCTCCTCAAGGGGGGCGAAGTCTGTAAAGTAGAGTTCACTGCTTGGCCCCCAGCCGGGAGTAGGATGTATGCAGACTGGGCCGACGCCGGATACTTTGTACCATAGTTCAAGATCGTTGATTTTTGCGGTGAATTCCCCATTACCGATGTGCAGTTTTTCGCTCATATTTCCACCTTTGGATGGTATGCATTGTTTTTCGTCTACTCTCCCATTGACCGCGACTCGCAGGCAAGCGCCAGCCACTCTTCCCGCCAGAGGGCGAATTCGCCAGGCGCGACTTCTCTCAAGCCCAGACGCTTGAGCAGTCTGACAGAAGCTTCATTTTCTGGGCGCGTGCCGGTGAGAATGCCATCCGCCGCCAACGGGCCAAACAGGTACGCCATCGCCGCGCGGCAACTTTCCGTCGCGTAGCCGTGTCCATGATACCCAGGGTGGAAGACGTAGCCGAGGTTATAGAGGCCCGCCGCTTGTTCAGGCCGCCGGTTGATCGCCACAAATCCGATCACTTTGCCCGTCGGCTTCAAGCAGACGGCCAGATAATCGTCGCCACTGGCGAACCAGGCAGTTATGTTCTTGATGTCCTCGGCGGACGTCGGCCACGGGTCTTCATACTTGGCCGCTGCGGAAGCCTGATACTCGACGATGACTTCTTGAAAGTCTTGCCAATCGTCGGGACGGAAGTTGCGCAGGGTGAGCCTGCCGGTTTCCAATGGGGTCATTTTATAGCTGCTCCTTTTTCTCGATATTTGACAGCCAGACAAGCGTACAACGTGGCCCACTTGTTCGGTTGCCCCTGCTCGCCGGGGTTGAAAAGCATCGCCGGATGCCAATCCAGAAGGGTGCGCCCGTTCTCGTCTCGCTTGCTTTCGAGGATATTCCACGCGGGTTGCAGCCGCTCATCCTGCCCGTAGCCCATCCGGCTTAGGGCGTAGAGCGGTTCCAGTAGACTGCCGCCGATTACAAAGGGGAAGCTGACGCACACCAATTCGTCTCGTCCCAACTTCTCCGGCTGCCGGGTGCGATACAGCACGCGGCGGCGCAGGAAATAGTCCACCAACTGGCGGCAGCGGGGTGTATCCCATAGCTCAGGCAAGACGGCGAAGGCCATCAACGCCTTGAGGCTGCCGCGGATGCAGCTTTTGGTCTTTGCCGAGAACGAGGGCCGGTCGCACAGATAGCCGCCGTCGAACCGTTCGTCCGCCAGCAGCACGGCGATGCGCTCCCGGATGCACGGGTCGTCGTGGTAGCCGAGTAGCACGAAGGTGCGCAGGTTGTAGGCGTGCCTCTTGACGTTCCTCATTTCTTTGCTTCGAGCGGATCGCCAGATCCGCGTCTTGCAGTTTGTTCCGGCGTATAAGGGGATCTGCCGATCCCCTGAAAGCGAGAATGGCAGGACCCTGATTCCCTTAACCAAACATTATCTCCGCAGTCGGTCGTACTGCGATGTGCCGGGCGCTCAGTTTCTCGTTCCACTTGTCAATCAGCCCGGCGGCGTCCTGGCTAAAGCTACTGTGACCATCCTGAACCAAAATCACGTTGAGGCCCACCTCCTGCGCGCCGATACACGTTGCTTTCACACATCCATGCGTGACGAGGCCGGCGACGACCACGGTATCGACCTGGAGCGACCGCAGCGTTTCTTCCAGCCGGGTATCCTCGAAAGCGTTCCCGTGTTGTTTGTGAATGATGTAGTCTTTGTGCTGGGGTTGAAGTTGCGTGTGGAGCTGCCAGTCCGCCGAGCCTTTCACCAGGTTTCTGGCGTCCGAGTGTTGGATGTAGAACACCGGGACATCGCTTTCGTGCGCGCGTCCGACCAGCGTGTTGATGTTTTCGAGCAGTTCATCCGCCTTGTAGATCGGGGTGGACTTCTTGAAAAGCCCTTGCTGCACGTCGATGACGAGCAAAACGGTTGCTTGGATTGAGGGTGTATTTTCTGATGTTGCCGTTGTGAACTCCTTTTTTAAGAAATTGGACGCAGATAAATGTGGATGAACGCTGATTTTTAAATTTATTAGGACTTACGCAGACGTGGCTGTTTTTTTACCGCAGAGGACGCTGAGGACGCTGAGAAATTGTAAAATCTCTGCTTGCCTCCTGCGTCCTGCCTCTTTATAGGGGCTGACACATCGGGCAAACGCGCGTGTGGGTGCTGCCGGTCTTGATGTTCTCGATCATGGTTCCGCAGACCGGACACGGCGCGTGTTCCAGGTGCAGGATGTGCATATAGCGTTGATCCCATTGCCCCTTTTCGCCGTAGAGGTTCTGCTCCCACGCGCTGCCGCCCAAGGCGATGCTCTGCTGCAACGTCTCGCGGAGCGCCGACCACAGGTTGGCAATGTCGGCGTCGCTCAATGACGCAATCGAGCGCAGCGGGTGGATGCGCGCCAGGAACAGCGGATCCTGCACATAGACGTTGCCGATCCCGGCGATGCGCTTTTGATCGAGCAGGAACGTCTTGATCGCGCCCCTGCGTCCGGCCAGCAGCGCGCGGAAGTCGTCCAGGCTCAAGTCGAGCATATCGGGGCCGAGTTCCGCCGTCATCTTGTGGTCGGCGAGGGTGGGGGCGTGGTGCGCGAAACCGAACCACCAGAAGTTGACTACGAGGCTCGCCCCATCGCGGAAGTCGAAGATAAGACGGTACTTCTCCGGCAGATGATCGCGGTCGGTCAGCAGAATCTCGCCGCCCATGCCCAGGCAGAGCAGCAGCCAACCCTGGGATAGGGCCACGCGCACCCATTTGCCGCGCGGCGTCACGTCGCGGATTTCCGTGCCGCCGACCGCGGCCTGGAACACATCCACCGGCACGTTGAGACACTTGGGTTGTCGCACCTCGATCTCACCGAAGGTGCGACCGACCAATTCTTTCCGCATATCGCGGGCCATCACGTAGATTTCAGGAAGTTCGGGCATCGTCTTCTACCTCGTTTGAATTTGTAGGGCGAATTGCCAATTCGCCCTTGCCGCGAGTTGCCGACTCGCGCTACACCGTTTTTCTGTTTGTCAACGTCTCATCTATAAAGGTGAGGAAGGCTATGATGTTTGCCGCCTCTGTTTCTCCTAGCTGCTGCCAGGTGTAGCCGAAGCCGGGGAACATCGTGCAAAATGCGTGTTTGCCGTTGTATTCCACCGTCACAAACGCGCGTGGACGTTTGCCGGTTTTGTCGGTTTGCGTGCAGTAACCGCAGGCGTCACAGTGCTTGGTGTGCTGCACCACAAACGCCTTCACCTGGTCGGGCATCGTATCCCAATGTTGCAACAGCGTTTTGAACTCCGGGATGCGCAGTCCGAAGAGCATGGGATTCTTGCGGATCCAATCGTACTCGAAACCGAGTCCGCCGTGCGTGCGTTCGCCCCACCAGCCTTTCAGAGGGTCGTCGGCTTTGCCGTAGGCTTTCACCCAGTCCACATTGATCTGGTTATCGCGGTTGCAGAGCAGGGTGTAGTCTTCTTCCTCGAAGAAGGCAATCAATATGGATAGACTGGGGTTGTCGTCGGCCAGGCACAGCAGCACATCTTTGCTGTAAGGATAGGATTCGCTGTACAGACAGCGCGAGAAGCGCACCGGTGGGACATGCGCCGGGCCGGTGGCCGGCGCGGTGCGGATGGCTTCCGCCGCGAGCCACGTCCAGGCCGGGAACATCTCCGGGAAGGTGGCACACGTGATGACGGTTTCTGTTTTTCCGGCGTCCAGGGTCAGCCCAAAGCGCGCCAGGCGTTCCCGTGTCGGCGCATTGAGGTTCACATCTGCTTTCTGGATGTGTAGGGTCTGCCCCTCGACGACGCCGGCAACGCCCATTTTGAGCAAAAGGGCGATGAAATCGTCTACTTTGCGCTTCATCCTTTTCATCGTCTCAATGAGTTTGGGCCGCCGGTTCTGCATTTCGCCGAATTCGTAGGCATCATCGGGCTGGATAGCCAGGCCGAGCCACTCTGGATGCTCCCAAGCCGTTTCGGCGACGCCCCGCAGGAAGGTATAGAACTGTTGTTGCGCGGTCTCCGGGACCGGAATGGATGAAACAGGGACAAAATCAGGGATCGTTTCCACCCAGCCGTTGACGACGCGCTGGGCCAGGTTATCGAATGTTGAACGTCGCATAAGCATACTCCTTTTCACTTTGTAGTCTTCTCAAACAGTTTAGCCGCCGGACAGCCTAACCGGCCTTGCTCGCAGTATTTGCAGAGCAGATTCATGCGGATTGCTCCTGTTCCGACAGAAGCTAACACCACCAGGATCGCCATCAGGATGAGACGCAGCCAGGTGAAGTCCAGGACTGATGAGATGATTCCTCCCAGCAGGGGAATCAACGAAATCAGGATATCGGGCAAAAGCTCCTTCCAGGTGGCCTCTTTTGCGGCGAAGGCCTGGGGATCGCCTCTTTTGAACAACAGTGCGCACAGCCGCCCCTTGCCCGTGCCGCAGTTTTTCCCATAGTAGAAGCAGTTAACGCAGCTTTTCCGCATCACGCGCGTTTCTTGCCACAGGCAGAAGAGCAGGTAGGCGACGGAAATCCACGGGCTGAATCCGGCAAGGATGACCGCGCCGATGACGTAGATCGACACGGGAACCGCATTGCACACCACAATGATCCACGCCGGATAGTTTTCATAACGTTTTTCCATAGTCGGCTCCTTACCTGTGTCCAGATTGTTCTTTGTTACCGCAGAGGCCGCCGAGAACGCTGAGAATCCATAAAACCTCGGCGCTCTCTACGTGTTCTGCGGTAAAATTCTGCTCGTTTGCGCAGGTTCGTTTCATTGCAACGTCTGGCATCCCGTACAGTAATAGATGCTGCCACCCATGTAGGCTTCCTTGACGATGAACGCATCGCAGGCCGGGCAGGGGGTGTCCACGGTGTTTTTGCTCAAAACCGTCTTGTAGCCGCCGAAGTTGCCAAAGAGGTCGCGCTCGGTATCACGCCCGCCCTGCGCCGTCATCGCCGCCAACACCTGCTTCACCGCATCGTACATCGCGTCTATTTCGCACCCCGTCAACTCGCCCATTTTCCGCTTCGGGTGAATGCGCGCCGTCCAGAGGATGTCCTGTAGCACGCCGTTGCCCAGTCCGGGGATGCGCTGCTCCGTCGCCAAAAACGCCTTTGCCGACAGTTTCGGCGTATCCGCATCAAAAAGCGTGTCGAAGTAGGCGCGATCAAAGGCGTCGGTCAACGGGGAAGGGCGCGTCTTGGCGATATCGTAGTCGGGAAAGCCGCCCTTCTCACTGGACGGGAAACAGAAAAAGCCGCCCCACATCTGGGCGCTGGCGCTGATGGCCGTCCCGTCCTCGAATTCCAGCAAGAGCTGGTGCTTCTTGGGACGTTTCTCGCCCTGGAGGTGATAGTAAATCGGCGCACTGATGACGAGGAGCATATCCCCTGCCGCAAACTCAATGTTCACGCCGACGCCGCGCCCCGTCCCGATCACCTTGCCCGTGAGCCGGTCATTGTATTCCGCCGGGTCGCCCGTATACCAGGCGAATGTGTGCGGCGAAGCGTTCGCGATAGCGCGCGCAATGCGCTTGCCACCTAATGTTTCTGTGATTTGCCGTGCGATGACGACAGCTTCAGGTAGTTCTATCATCGGTTGATCCTCCTGTCCCTACAGGTATCGTCAGTTCATAGCCTTTTGCGGGTTAGAACAATCTCAGGACCAGCAAAGACATGCCGATCAGCAATAAGCCGGTGATTCCACAGATGATCATCAGGTTTTGACCTCGAAGTACATCTGTTGCCCAGAGTGTGGCGCGTTCATCGGGGTTCATGGGGGTCGGCGGCCAATCGGTGGTGCGCTGGCGGTATCCCTGGAAGGATACGAACCCGAATATGATCATAATGGCGCCGCCAAAGAAGAAGCCATTGCTGAACTGGGTGGAAGTGTTCCAGCCGAGTATCAGGCCGATGATCGCTACAACGACGCCGGAAATGAGTGCGAGGAGAATAATGCTGATCATCATACGCAGGATTGTATTTCGCATAGCGCTCTCCATTTTGTTTTACAGCGCTTCCCGCTCGGAGCGGTCTCTGACTGCGCCCGTCCACGCCAGGGTTCGCGGTGACGCGCTCAGAGATCGGTCACAGCCTGGTGGATCTGGTCGAGCATCGTCTGCATCTGGGGCGCGAAGGCGAAGTAACGTTGCAGCTTGTCGCAGGCATAGTCGGCGCAGTGCGCGCAGTTGACAACGCCGCGTTGCACACCGCAGGCGCGGACGTTACACTCCCCGCAGTGGCTGCACTTGTTCGGCCCGCTCAGACAGCCGTCGCAGATGACCGACGCGACGGTGATGCCTGGCGCATTGTACGCCACGCGCCATTGGGCGGCGACGGCTTCCAATGCCGCCTGATCGTTCGCCTGGGTAGCGATGTACGCGGGGCACTCGCTGCACACGAGGCCGCAGTAAGCAATGATTTTGTTCATCGTGAATTCCTCCTGAAAATATCTTTACTTTAACTTAACATAAAGAGCCGGCACATCCACCGGTTGATTGAAACCGAGTTTCTGCGCCAGAATTTGGGAGGGGATGTTGTTATCCCAACATGACCAGGCCGGGCGCAGCCCTTGTTCCTGGCACTGTTCAATGAAAGCACAGGCAGCCAGCGCGGCTAATCCGCGGCGACGATAGGCTTGCACCGTCTCGATGTCGATCTCCGCCTCGCCTCCACCGACCATAACCGTGTGACATCGGCTGATGACTTGATCATCTTTCAGCACGGCGAATCCAAAGCCATGCGCTAGAAAATTATCAAGGCCACCCCAGAAATCGGCCAGGTCGGTATATTCGGCCAGCGCATGATCATACCGGCGGATAACATACCCGGCAGGAATCCGTGCGCGCCAGTCGCTATGGCGTGCGGCAAATACCGTCGGATTGAAGGTAAACGCCTTGCGGGCGACATGCAGCCGCTTGAAATCCACAAACAGGGCGTCCAATGTTTCTTGCCAGGCCGTCGAGGTGGGGAAGAGCAGCAAATTCCCGCCCGCCGGCTTCAAGTCGGACAAAATTCTTTCCCGCACCGTGTGATTGAACATGCGATTGTCCGAACATCCTACCAGGAAGAAGAATTCACATTTCAGCGCGACCAGGGCTGCTGTTGGTTGCGCCGGATCATCCACCAGGATCCGACCGACATGGGTGTCCTCGAAGACCGCCTCCACAAAAAGTTGGTTAGGCCCTAAATCCCGGCATAAGGGATGTGCTTTCTGATAGATTGTTTTGCCAAGCTCATATAGCATGAAGTTTCTCCCTTGAAAATAGCCACCGAGGACTCAGAGGGCACAGAGTAAAGAAAAACTCCGAGCGTCCTGTAGTCGCCGGCAGAATTTCAATGTCAACGGATGAAACGGATTGGGAAGAAAAAATCCGTTGACCAAAAATAGTCCCGTCGTTGTTAGTCTTCAGTATAGCTGCGCACCGTCTTCTGAACGTCTTTTTTGTCGTCTTTTCCGGCGTTATGGGAGATTCTCCTGCAAAAGGTGCCCCAAGAGAACATTTTGTCTGCCATTGGATCGAGAATATCCCCAGTATGTATCGTGAATATGCCAAAGTATGTCATATTCATAGAAATTATGTTCTATTCACGGCAGGAAGACGGCGAAGTCAAAAACAACCGCAAATCTCCGGTCGTGTGGCGCATCGGGCAAATGGCCGGCAATAGATTTGCCGATGGAGCGGTAACTCACAAGGCAGAGGAGGGGATGATCTCGACAAAAAGCCCTTCTAACCACAAAGGACACTAAGGACACCAAGTAAGGCTAGAAATTGCTAATGGTTCAACGCAGAAACAGGAATTTTGTTAATCCAAACCTTAAAGTAACTGCTCAGCAGGTCATACATCTTGCACCGCCGAGGTTGCAGAGACCGCCGAGATGGATGGATTGGCAGACCTGGGGGGCCATTTGGCAGCATTTTGCGTCCGCAATCTCTGCGCGCTCCGCGTCCTCTGTGTGAAATGGACACCCCCTGAACAGTCACACCTTAAAATCCTTTGTGCACTTTGTGTCCTTTGTGTGAAATGGACACCCCCTGAACAGTCACACCTTAAAATCCTTTGTGCACTTTGTGTCCTTTGTGGTTTTTGCAGTGAAGTCATAGGTCGCTACTACGCATCGAACGAAGCAGAGCGACTGAAAGCGCTACGACGCATTGCTGTACTTTATGCGTATTGCTTAACTTTCGCCAGCAGCACTTGCGGTTCGACCGGTTTGGAAATGAATTCACGGATATCCAGATATTGGTCGGTGGGGAAGGCTGCGGCGTATTGCGAGGTGGTGATAGATGAAATCATCACGATAGGCACCCGGCGCAATTGCGGATCATCCGCGATTTGTCGGGTGGTGTGATAACCATCTAAGGGGTTCGTCATCATCACGTCCATCAAGACCAGGTCGGGCAATTGCGCTTGCATTTTTGCCAGACACTCGCTGCCACTCGCCGCCTCGTCAACTACGTAGCCGGCGCTTTCCAGCACCAGGCGATTGGCCAGGACAAGGTCCGGATCGTCATCCACAATGAGAATGCGCTTCGTTGTCATAGTTTTTCCTCCGCAAATAGTTTGATAATCGTTAATCTGATCGTTTCTCCGCCACCAGCGGACAGGTCACGGTGAAGGTTGTTCCCTGTCCTACGGCGCTCTTCACCCAAATTTTGCATCCATAGCGGGTCAGAATATCCTTTGTAATCACCAGCCCCAGGCCGGTGCCCTCCTTAACCTGCGCCTTGGCGTTGGGCGCGCGGTAGAATTCCTCGAACAGGTGCGCCTGCGCTTCCTCTGGAATACCGATGCCGGTATCGCTGACGGCAAGTTGGGCTTGCCCTTCCAGGGCATGCAGCCGCACCATGACCTGCCCATCGGCCGGTGTATATTTGACGGCGTTCGCCACCAGATTATCGAAGGCGCGGTCGAATTGCTCGGCGACCCCCATGACCATCAGCGGTGTGTCGGGGATCTCGGCCGTCAAGGTGAGATGTTTTTCCGCTGCCGGGATGCTATGACGTTCCACGACCTGCGCAAGGATCCGGTTCATATTGACCGGTTGCCCGTTTTCCTCCGGCCGCAAACCGGTTTTGCCCGCCGCCAGCTCCAGTAGATCATCAATCAGCGTCTGCAAAAAGTCGGCGCGCCGCAACGCGCGGGCGAGCATATCCGCCTGGACATCGGTCAGCGCGCCGGCGTATCCCCCTGCTAATGTGCGCAACAAACTGCGCACTACGCCGACCGGCGAGCGCAACTCATGCGTCACCGTGAGAATGAATTTGCGCTTGGCCTCATCGAGGTCGCGCAGCGCAGCATAGGCGAGCGCGTTTTCGATGGCGATGCTACCGTGGTTGGCGACGGTGGCAAGGTATTGTTGGTCGTCTTCGCTGAAGCAAGAGGGTTTCTCACAGTACACGCGGATGATGCCCAGCGGCCCCTTGTGGCCGATCAACGGCGCGGTCAACATCGCGCGAATCCCTTCGGCCAGCGCCGCGGCGGGATATTGCAGCCGCGTATCGGTGGTGATGTCGTCCACGACGACGACTTTGCCCGTCAGCACTTCGCGCACCAACGGGTTCTGATCTACCAACAGACAGCCCTTCTGGAAATAAGCATCGCTCAATCCATAAGTGCTGGCAAGACACAGGCTTTGTCCATCGGCCTCCAACAAGCGAATTGTGCACGCTTTGACGCCCATCACCGTGGCCGTGCTGCGCGTTAGCCGGTCGAGCACTTCTTGTAATTCCAGTGTCGAGTTGACCGTCTGGGCACTTTCGTAGAGGGTGTGCAGACGATTGTACGCACGTTGCAAGTCGCGGCCCAGGGCGACGATGTTGGCTTCGCCTTTCCGCAAACGGCTGGTCGTACGGGTTGCCAGATACACGGACACGATCACGGCACTGGCGAAGAAGAATAACGTGCTTCCGACATAGAGCCGATGATTGTACAAGGGGACAGGCAGCAGGTCGGGAATGGCCACATGGGGAAGCCAACCGACATACTCCAGTCCTGTCAGCCCCCCGATCAGTACAATCGCCAAGCCGGCGAAGAAGTAGGCCTCGCGCCCGGAGAGCAAAATCGTCGCCAGGATGATGTGGAAAAAGAAATACAGGATGGCCGGGCTTTCGATGCCGCCGGAATAATGGATGAGCAGGGTGATGGCAAGCCAATCGGCGGTAATCTGGGCGCGGGATTGCGCTCTCGCGCGGCGATTAGCCCCGCTCAGATCACACGTCAGGCGATTCAGCCAGCGGAGGAATAGGACATTGTATCCCAGGATGCCGAGGCCGATGAACGTCAACGGAACGGTAGCCAGTGCCAATTTCAGGCCGAGCCGTGCTAACCAGGTCGCCAGAATCACCCCCGCCCCGGCGATCCAGCGCAGCTTGCACAGCCACTCCAGACTGAGACACAGCTCATAGTCCACCGGCGCTTGTTCCAGCCGAGAAACATGCTCAAGGGAGAATTTTATGTTCATGGTTCACCATCGCTGCGCAGCCTGCGCTTCTGTCCGCTCTGAACGCTCCTCGGTGAATTCGGTATCATTAGTATAACGAAGGCGGTGGAGAACGCAAGCCACCCCATCGCCGGCAGGGATCACGAAGCGCGGAGAGAGTCCCTTTTGTCTTTCTCTGTGCCGCGGTGTGCTTTGCGGTGAGAGAGGGCATCAGCGGGGCGATTTTCGGATCGCGGCGGTGGATCGTTCAAGTTTTTGACGCATACGCCGTGACAGGGTGGAAGCTCAGCCGATGGAGCGAGCAAACCCCCAGACGCGCTAACGCCTCGCTGTGCTGCCGCGTGCCATAGCCTTTGTGTTGGGCGAAGCCGTAGCCTGGGAAGTCGCTATCCGCCACCTCGATCATCCAGCGGTCTCGCGCGACTTTGGCGATGATGCTCGCCGCTGCTACGGAGAGTGAACGCGCATCGGCGTGGGGGAACGCTGCTTGCGGCAGGGGCACGTCGGGCAGAGCCAGCGCATCAACGATGAGCGCCTGCGGGGCATCGGACAAGGCTGCCAGCGCCCGTTGCATCGCCAGCCGGGTCGCGGGGACAATGCCGTGCGCATCAATTTCTCCCTGTTCGGCATGGCCTATACCGACCGCCAATGCTACGGCAGTGATGCGGGTTGCCAGCATCCCCCGTGCCGCCGGTGATAATTGCTTGGAATCGCGCACTCCGGTCAGTGCCCTTTCCACCGTCTCGTTGTATGGAAGGATTACCGCCGCCGCATACACCGGGCCGGCCCAGGCTCCGCGCCCTACTTCATCCAATCCGGCCACCCGCCGGAGTCCTTGCGTCCAGAATTTCTTTTCTACCTCCAACGTAGGCCATTCTTCACGCATCTTTACCACTCCTGCACTGCTTGCCATTTTCCCACATCCCTCACGATTGCCAAATGGATATTTGCTTTTTCATCCATATCGTTTTATACTGAGTCTGGGGGCCTTATGTCTTTGAAAGTGTAAGGCCTGAATGCTTGGCGTTCTCAGGATAAAATTCAGGTCCCTTGCTTGAATGCTGAGCTATTATAATCGTTTCGAGAAGATTTTTCATTCACCGCTACGGGGTTTAAGGAGAGGAACATTATGGGCCTGCTCGACGAGGCATATACTTCCAAACGATCAAAAGCGGAGGAGGAGACGTGGGAGCGTATCTTCGACGAATCGGAAGCCGAAGAAGTCCCTGAAGAAACCCCTCAAGCCGCGGGCGAAGCTCGACCGCGCAGCCGTCCGGAGCGCAAACAGCGTTCTGCTAAACGCACCATCAAACCTGCCAAAGCTAAGCCGCCGAAGAAAAGCCGGCGCGCTAAAGGGCAGGGGTTAAATTTTAGACAAGTGCTGATCCTGCTTCTTTTGGGCGTGGCGCTGGTCGTGGTGTATTTGTTGCTCATGAGAGCTATCAGACAGACAACGCCCGCGCCGGCGACCCAGGTTGCAACGAGCACGGGTGAATCGCTGCCGCCGACCGCTACCCCTCTTCCGCCGACCCCAACGCGCGCGCCCACGCAGACGCCGGCGGCCTCTCCTACGCCGCCACAAACACCCACGCCGGCCCCGCCGGTCGCTACCCAATTTGACCAACAGCTTATGCTCAATCCCGACAGCATTGACCTGCGGCTCAAGCGCGGCGCCGAATACTTGCGCCGGGGTGCCTACGAGGCCGCGCTGGCCGACTTCGAGCATGTCCGTAACATGGATGATCAATTGGCCGAAGCCCATCTCGGCATCGGGCGGGCCCAATACGCTTTGCTCAATTGGCCCGAAGCTGAAAATGCTTTCCTCACCGCTATTGCCTTGAGCCCCAATGCCCCGGAGCCTCACTTCGAGCTGGGGATGATGTACTATATGCAGGGACGTTATCAGGAAGCGGCCAAAGAGTTCGACAAAGCGGCGGAAATGAACCCCGATTATGCAGAGGCCGAAGCCTGGTTGGCCATTGCTTCTGCGCGGGGGGGTAATGTTGATGAAGCGACGGGGGCGGTGCAAAGAGCGGTAGAAATCACCGAGAAGATTGCCGTTGTGCATATTGCGCGCGCGTGGGTCTATTGTGTGCAAAATCCCCCTGACGTGGATGCGGCTCAGGCCGCTTTCCTCTACGCGCAAAAATTGGAGCCGCACAGTTTTGAAGTGCTCAGCGGGCTGGCACGCTTTTACAGCGATTATCGCTCGGAGCGTTTGGCAGAAGCCGAGCAACTGGCCCATTATGCCTATCAATGGGCGAGAAACGATCTCGAACGGGCACGCGCCTTGCAGACATTGGGACACGTCTATCTGGCCCAGGGCCGCAAAGAGGAGGCCAAGAAAGTGCTTGCCGAGGCCGCCGATGCGGTTACCTATGAGGGGCAGGTGCTGTTGTTCGATATTGTCGAAGATGTGGAACGCGCGTTGGCGCCATGAGTATCTTCAACGACACGGGTAGAGAAGCATGATCCCTAATCAGTGGTATGTTGTTTTAGATTCGAGCCAGGTCAAAAAGAAGCCGATCGGCGTCACACGTATGGGGGAGAAACTCGTCTTTTGGCGAGATGGCCCAGGCAAAGTGGCCTGTGCGCGCGATTGCTGTGTCCACCGCGGCGCAGCGCTCAGCAAAGGCAAGGTTTTGCCTGACGGCATGCTGCAGTGCCCTTTCCACGGCTTTGAGTATGAAGCGAGCGGCAAAGTCAGCAAAATTCCGGCCAACGGCAAGAACGCGCCGGTCCCCGAACGCTTCCAGGTCCATACCTATCCCACTTATGAAGCCCATGACTTCATTTGGATATGGTGGGGCGAAGAGCCACCCGCCGATCTCCAACCACCGCGCTTCTTCACCGATCTCGATGATTCCTTCAGTTACGGTCAAATCCGCGACTTGTGGCATGCGCATTATTCCCGCGTTATCGAAAACCAGTTGGATGTGGTGCACTTGCCCTTTGTCCATCACAACACCATCGGACGCGGCAACCGTACCGTGGTGGACGGCCCGGTTGTGAAATGGATGGACGACGATAGCTTCTGTCATTTTGTCTACAACCGTCAGGACGACGGCACGCCGCCGCGCCGTGCCGAGGACTTGCCCGAGCCTGACCCGGCGCGCGATTATCATCTGTGTTTCATCTTCCCCAACCTCTGGCAGAACTATATCGGGGATGATGTGCGGGTGATGGCCGCCTTTGTGCCGGTTGATGAGGCGCACACCTTGCTCTACCTGCGCTTCTACCAGCGCTTTATGCGTGTCCCGCTGCTACGGGAATTGATCAACGGGACGGCCGGATTTTTCAACCGGATCGTTGCCCATCAGGATCGGC